>Ga0315903_10002103_pt1 | contig 29891 bp, 31 predicted proteins | sample LakEriMetagenome_7_FD_203524 | JGI IMG/M metagenome (GOLD analysis project Ga0315903, IMG submission 203524) | Freshwater fungal communities from buoy surface, Lake Erie, Ohio, United States - Buoy 2 MA119 | ecosystem: Environmental > Aquatic > Freshwater > Lake | place: USA: Lake Erie, Ohio... | reverse complement strand
ATCGGATACATTCCAGACTTCATCTATGCAGAAGAATTGCGCTATCTGTCAGAGATTGATGATAGTTTTGTGCCTGCGCTCAGCAGCTCAAGTATAAATGTTCAATTGGCAATGACACAGTCTGGGCTTGGTGTATGCGTTCTGCCTAATTTTATTGCGACATTTGACGACAACCTGATTCCAATAATACCCGATACAGAGATCCAGCGTAGCTTTTGGGTCGTCGTTCATCGCGATTTGGCGAAGGTAGCGCGCGTGCGTGCGGTGATCGACTGGCTCCATCAAGTTGTCAATAACGGCCCTCTAATGAAAAAGTCGTTCAACTAGAAAAGGTATTTTTCAGGAATACGCGGCCTGAATTCACCGGCCCGCCATGCTGCGCAGTTCTATATCAATCTCACATCGAGTTCGCTTCTAGCCCATATTCGGCGAGATATGGGTGTCAAAGTCTTATAACTTTTCAGTAAATTATATTATTATATCAATAACATAAGTGTTATCTGTTTTATCCTTGTGGGCGCGCCAATTGCGAACCATGATGCCAACCGCACGGATAGCAAAAACTTCGCGTTAAAGAACCGAACGATCCGCCCAATGGGCATGGGTGCCGCTGCTGATCTTGTGCGGTAACGCTATGCGGCACACCGGCCCTTCTGCAAAGCGTTTGCAGTCGATCAATATGCATTCCGATGTCCCGCGATTTTCGTCAGTTACAAAGCTGACGAGATAGCCATCATCTTCGTCCACCGCACCGACGCGCGGAGCGAAGGGTGCCTCACTGCCGTAGCGCCCTTCAGGAAGCTCTAGGGACCAGGACTCGCCCGTGACCATGTCGTGCTTCACAAAACCGTTAAACAGGAACCAGCCTGGCTTAGACGTCGTGCTATAGGCATAACGATAAGGTTGCCCCAAGTACCGCTGGTTCATCATCCCGAATTCTAGGATACGGTCATCCAACCGCTCCTCACGCGTCGTGCCATCGGCCAAGTTGAACCGCCAACGGTGCAGCTTTGGCTTGAAGCTATGTTCATCGACATAAGCCATCATATGTCCGTAACCGTCGGCATTTTCGATGGGCGGCGGATAGGGATCTTCTTCGAAATAGCCATCGAGAATGACTTCGTCGCCGTCTTCATAGGCATTAATGAAATGCAGAACGAAAGTGGGATCCGCCTCAAACCAACGGATATCCTCTGGCTGCCCATAACGCGGGATGAGGGCGAAACGCGATGGCAGCCCATCGTGCAGCCGGGTCACATGGACATCGCGCTTCAGTAATTCTTCGTCCCAGAACAAGGGGAAGTCGCACAAAATAGACCAGTTTTGCGTGAACATCATATCATGCGGCAGGCGCGGCCCCGGCAGAGGGATGGGCACATAATGCGCCAGCTTACCACTGCGATCAACGACGCCATAATGCATGTAAGGCGCATGTTTCGAATAGTTGAAGAACAACAATTCGCCGGTGCGCTCATCCACCTTGGGATGCGCAGAAATACCATCAAGCGGCACCCAAGACGCCACGCCCTCTTGCTCCAGCGTTTCGGGGTCAAGTACATAGCCTTCCCCGCATTGGTAGAAAGTGGAGACAGCCTTGCCCGCGTGCACAATGATATCAGTGCTAGATGAATCCTTCAGGCTCCCATGCGCGCCAAAGCCGGGGCGCTTGGATACACCCGCTTTATCCATCAGCCCGCCCCATAACGAACCGCCAGCATCCTGCTCCGCCTGAAAGCAACGGGTGCGGACAAAGCGGTTGCGATAGCTTGCCTTTCCGCGGGAAAAATCAATCTGGTGGATCATGCCATCGCCGTCGAAAGGGTGATAGCGGCCAAGTGGTTGATGCAACTGGTTTTCGGTGTTGCGCAGATAGACGCCATCAATATCGTCGGGAATGCGGCCCTCAATGACATCAAGATCGGTTGCCGTGACTTCCTCATGCTGCGGCGTCCATGCCCCGTTGAGATAAGGATGATTGCTCGGTTGCAGCGTTGCTTTCACCGGCGGCAGTTTTTCGACCCGCATGCGCTTTTTCCTATCCTACCCTATCCTTCGTCATCCTGAACTTGTTTCAGGATAACACACCGCCGCTCGTCATCCTGAAACAAGTTCAGGATGATGATATAGTCACTAAATTATGTCGAATGTCACCCCTTGTGCAAGGGGCAGATTGTTGGAGTAATTTATCGTGTTCGTCGCCCGGCGCATATAGGCCTTCCATGCGTCCGAACCGGACTCGCGGCCACCACCGGTTTCTTTTTCGCCGCCAAATGCGCCGCCAATTTCCGCGCCGGATGTGCCGATGTTAACATTGGCAATGCCGCAATCGCTACCTTCGGCCGACAAAAATTGTTCGCATTCGCGCATGTCGGTCGAGAATATGGAGGATGACAATCCTGCGCCGACGCTGTTCTGCAGGGCAATGGCATCGCCCAAATCATGATAACGGAAAATGTAGAGGATCGGCGCGAACGTTTCCCTTAACGCAGGGCCAATATGGTCAGGCATCTCGACCAAAGCGGGGCGCACATATACACCGTCCATCGCGATACGTGCGCCGCCGATAATCTGTCCGCCAAGTGCGCTGGCCTCATCAAGCGCTGCCTGCATGCCCGCAAAAGCAGCCTCGTCAATCAACGGCCCTAAAAGAATGTTGCTGTCCAGTGGGTCTCCCACCGCCATCGAAGCGCTCGCCGACTTCAGCGCGCTGACGAAACTGTCATAGATCGCATCATGCACAAAAAGGCGCCGCAAGCTGGTGCATCTTTGGCCACTTGTGCCAAATGCCGAGAACAACACGCCGCGTAGCGCCAGCACAAGATCTGCTTTATCGCTAATGATCGCGGCGTTATTCCCCCCAAGTTCAAGGATGGTTTTGGCAAAGCGGGCCGCGGCCACTTGGCCGACCTTTCGGCCCATTTCCGTGCTACCCGTGGCGGAGATTAAAGCGATGCGTGGGTCCGCAACCAATGCGGCCCCTATATCGCGTCCGCCCTGAACGACTTGCGACAGATGCGCAGGTGCATCACCGAAAGCGGCAACCGCCTTTTCAAAAATGGCTTGGACTGCGACCGCCGTCAGCGGCGTTTTTTCCGATGGTTTCCAAATGACGCTGTTACCACAGACCAATGCCAAAGCCGCATTCCATGCCCACACTGCGACCGGAAAGTTAAATGCGGAAATGATCAGCACTGGTCCCAGCGGATGCCATTGCTCCATCATCCGGTGGCCGGGCCGTTCGCTGGCGATGGTCAGGCCATGCAATTGCCGAGAAAGACCCACGGCAAAATCGCAAATGTCGATCATCTCCTGCACTTCGCCCAGCCCTTCCGACAGCGGCTTTCCGCAATCTAGGGTGACTAAACGGGCAAGGTCATTTTTTTGTGCACGCAATGCATTACCAAACAAGCGGACAAGCTCCCCACGCCGCGTCGCAGGAACATTGCGCCACGTCAGAAAGGCAGCGTTTGATTTTTCAACCGCATCATGGATGTCGTTGACTGTCGCGGTCGCTACTGCCCCGATGTAACTGCCATTTATGGGGCTGTGCACAGCAAGATCGCCACCATTAACAAAGCAGCCCAGCGTTTCGAGAAGCGTTTTCGTTTCGGCTGCTAATGCCATTATTATCCCCAATCTGTGTTCTGAGTTTCCATAAAGCATGGCAAGGGCCAGAGTTGATGGCAAGGGTTGCTGTCTTGCCCGCACGCTTATAAAGGCAAGAAGAACGCAGATCGCTATTCAGCAATCCTTCCCGATGGAGATAAAAATGGCCGAGTTGGCAGCATTCGATTGGTCTGATCCTTTTCGTCTGGAGGACCAGCTGACGGAAGACGAACGTATGATCCGCGACAGCGCGCGTGCCTTTGCGCAAAGCGAATTGCAACCGCGCGTCATCGATGCCTACCGGACCGAATGCGATGCCCCTGAATTGTTCCCGTTGATGGGGCAGACAGGTTTACTTGGCGCGACCATACCGGAAGAATATGGCGGCGCTGGTGCGTCTTATGTCGCTTACGGGCTTATCGCGCGTGAGATTGAGCGCGTCGATTCCGGCTATCGTTCCATGGCGTCAGTGCAGTCGTCGCTCGTGATGCACCCGATCTATGCATATGGTTCCGAAGAACAGCGCCGCAAATATCTACCCGGACTTGCGGCAGGAACGCTGATTGGCTGCTTTGGATTGACTGAGCCTGACGCAGGGTCGGATCCTGCGGGCATGCGCACCTTCGCCAAAAAGGTTGATGGCGGCTATGTCATCAATGGATCGAAAACGTGGATTTCCAATGCACCTTTTGCCGATGTCTTTGTCATCTGGGCAAAATCCGAAGCACATGGCGGCGGCATTCGCGGCTTTGTGCTGGAAAAGGGCATGAAGGGCCTCTCTGCGCCGAAAATTCAGGGCAAGCTGTCGTTACGCGCATCAACCACCGGCATGATCATGATGGACAATGTCGAAGTCGGCGAAGATGCGTTACTGCCCGATGTACAAGGGCTGAAAGGCCCGTTCGGCTGCCTCAACCGCGCCCGGTACGGCATCAGTTGGGGTGCATTAGGTGCAGCAGAATTCTGCATGCACGCCGCACGCCAATATGGCCTTGATCGCCACCAATTTGGTAAACCGCTTGCCGCTAATCAATTGTATCAAAAGAAGCTGGCCGACATGATGACCGATATTGCTTTGGGGCTTCAGGCATCCTTACGCGTTGGCCGCTTGATGGACGAAGGCCAGCTAGCGCCTGACATGATTTCCATCGTTAAGCGCAACAATGTCGGCAAAGCGCTCGATATTGCCCGTGCCGCGCGCGACATGCATGGCGGCAACGGGATTAGCGAGGAATATCAAGTCATGCGCCACATGGTGAACCTTGAAACGGTCAATACCTATGAAGGCGCGCACGATGTCCATGCGCTAATATTAGGCCGCGCCATTACGGGGATAGCGGCGTTCTAAAAAATGGGCCGCTCAGCTTTTCAGCAGCGGCCCAGGCTAGGCTTCTCAGCCATGGGGGGGGAGGGAAGCGTGCCTTCTCAGAGACGCACACCCTCATAGAACCAAAATGGTAAATGATTGATGAACGGCCCATCGACCGTTCAAAGAAAGCACCGGGTTAACACGGCCCCATTCTTCGCCCTTCGGCGGAAAACGAAAATGGCGCATTATTTCGAATGCCTTGCGATTGGATATGGATGATCCGGTTTGTTTCCTTACGGATAACCGTCAACCCCTGACCATGCCCTGCGCAGCTGTAACTGACCGTTAGGGAATTTGGGGTCGAACGCACCACATATTGTTCGCAGGCTAAGCCGCCATGTTGGATTTGCGCGAGGCTTTCCGATTTACCAAGGCAAATTTTGGCAGTCGGCACACTCCCGCCCGTCGGTCGTAATTGCCACAACCCCCGATCGAGTGAATCCAGTATGGCCAGATCACTATCTGGTTTTGCAACGCTCGCAGCAGCCAGCGAAAGCAAAAGCGCAGCGGGGAAGGCATAAAGACGGAAAAAATTGTTCATAAGTTCTGTCCGCAAACCAGTTTTACACAGCGAAGCGACCTGCTTTTCGCAACCGTCATAACATCATTTGTGACGTATTGCACGATAGTATGTAGCGCATGAATCATGCATGACGCTGCCGTCGTTGTTGCGCCGTTCAGTTGTTAAAACTGGCAAGGCTTATTGGAAAGCGGCGCGAACAAAATTCACAGTCAACGACGATGTCTCCGGCGTCATCGGCCATTTCAGCACGGTCAACGGCAGGAAATTTGGCAATGACATCGCGGATGTGCACAGGATCACAGCGGCAGCCTTTGGACAGAAGGTCACCTTGCTCAATGCGCACTTCTTTTTCTTCATGGAATAATCGCCAAACGATTTCCTCAAGCGGAAGCGCCGGGTCAGCAAGCTCGGCGGCGGCGATGGTCGAAGACATGACTTCGACATGCTCCCATTCGGGATGGTCGAGCCGCACATGCAACCGCTCACGACCTTCCTCACCCTCGGGCAAATGCTGCACCAATAGGCCGCCCGCCACGCAGCGGCCATCGACATGGTCCACAGCAACACGAATAAAGGTGGGAATCTGTTCAGATTGCACGAAATAATTTTGCGCCGCATCCGCCAGTGTTTCGCCTTCAAGCGGGACAATCCCCTGATAACGCCCTCCGCCTTCGCTGGCGGGCTTCATCCGATCGAAGGTGATGGCGAGATAGCCTTGTCCGAAGATGCCTGAAAGTGTCGCGTTCTGCGGCAGGGCAGCCGCAGTCGCGGCATCGAACTGGGCATAGCCGCGTAATGCGCCATCCTTATAGTCGCAGGCCAATAGCCGGATGGCGCCTTTTTCCGTCTGCGTTTGCAGCGTGAGCTGGCTGCCTGGCTCCTTCAAAGATGCGCCCAAAAGGGCGGTCAACACCAATGCTTCAGCCAATGTCCGCTCAATCGCAGGTGGATAAGCGTGCGCAGACAAAATCTCGCTCAGCACCTCATCCAGACGCACCACACGTCCGCGCGCATCCCGCGTCGGTATCGAAAAGCGTAATGGCTGGTTGGATAATGTTTCCGATTGCTCGGCCATCAGGATTTTCCGAGGCACCACAAAAGGATCGATTTTTGCGCATGTAGGCGGTTTTCCGCTTCATCCCAGATGACAGACTGCGGCCCGTCGATAACAGCGTCGGTTACTTCTTCGCCGCGATGCGCCGGTAGGCAATGCAAGAATTTCGCATCGGCCTTCGCCAAAGCCATCAGGCGTTCATTGACTTGATACGGCATCATGGCTGCCATTTTATTATGGGCATGTTCTTGACCCATCGACACCCATGTGTCGGTGACAACAACATCGGTGCCCGCCACAGCTTCGCCTGCATCGCGGGTGAGCGTGATGTTTGCACCCGCGTCCTTGGCGGCTTGAATGAAGTTGCTGTCGCTTTCATAACCTTCAGGAACTGCAATGCGTATGTTGAATTTGAATAACCCGGCGGCTTCCACCAGAGAATTCAGCACATTATTGCCATCGCCAAGCCACGCTAATTCTAGCCCCGGCAACGCCTTTTCATGCTCCATCACTGTCAGAAGGTCAGCAACGATCTGACAAGGATGCGAAAGATCGGTCAGTCCGTTAATGACGGGCACGCTGGCATAATGCGCCAGTTCCTCGACCTTATCATGGTCATCGGTGCGGATCATGATGGCGTCGACATAGCGGGACAATACCCGCGCCGTGTCAGCAATGGTTTCCCCGCGGCCAAGCTGCATCTGCCCCGATGCCATGAAGATACTGTCACCGCCCAGTTGCTTCATCGCCATTTCAAATGACGTCCGCGTGCGCGTTGAATTTTTCTCGAACACCATTGCGAGCGTGTGACCGGCTAACGGGGCATCGGCATCAGATTTGCCTTTAGGCCAGCCAGCCCGCGCACTTTTTCTACTTATGGCGTCGTTCAGCATCGCCGCAATTGCATCGCCGCCGGCGTCGCTCAAATTCAGGAAATGGCGCGTCATGCAGCTTCCGGCATCTGGTAGCTGGCAGCGCCCGCCGACAGCTTTTCCATGAATGTCTGGATTTCGGCATCACCGATGTTCAGCGGCGGCAAGACACGGAAGGTATTGTCACCCGCAGCCACCAGCAACAGCCCATGATTGTCGCGCAAATGCGCTACAAAAGGACGTGTTTCATGCGTCATCATCACACCGAGCATCAGGCCCTTACCACGCACACCGGTAAACAAATCTGGATAATTGCCGATAAACTGTTCCAGCATGGAACGTAGCTTGTCGCCTGTTGAGCGTACTTGCGCGAGGAATTCGTCGTTCGCGACGACATCCCAAACCGCCTGACACGCCGCCATTGCAAATGGGTTGCCGCCATAGGTCGATCCATGGGTCCCAACGACCATGCCGCGTGCAGCTTCTTCGGTGGCAAGGCATGCGCCGACCGGAAAACCGCCGCCCATGCCTTTAGCCGTCGCCATGATATCCGGAATGATGCCATATTGTTCATACGCATACAGCGTGCCGGAGCGCGCGACGCCGCATTGCACTTCATCCAAGATCAACATGATACCATGCTCGTCCGCCAACGCCCGCAGGCCTTGGATGAACGCATCTGATGCAGGGCGGACACCGCCTTCGCCTTGAATGGGCTCCACCAGAAACGCAGCCGTTTTTGGACCAATGGCGGCTTTTGCGCCTTCCAAATCGTCGAAATCGACATATTTGAAGCCTTCAAGCAACGGCATGAAGCCCTTGTGCATCTTCTCTTGATTGCTTGCCGAAATCGTCGCCATCGTCCGGCCATGAAAGGCGTTCTTGAAGGTGATAATTTCAAACCGGTCACTGCCTTGGCTCTGATGATATGCGCGCGCGGTTTTGATTGCGCACTCGACGGCCTCGGCACCGGAATTGGTGAAAAACACCGTGTCGGCAAAGGTCGTATCGACCAGCCGCTGTGCAAAGGCTTCGCCTTGCGGGCTGCCATAGAGGTTCGATACGTGTATAAGCGTTGCCGCCTGATCCTGAATGGCTTTGGTCAGATGCGGATGGCCATGGCCAAGCAAATTCACCGCAATCCCCGCAGCGAAATCCAGCGCGCGGCTGCCGTCTTCGGAAATCAACCAAGCGCCTTCACCGCGCACCGGTCGGAAACCGCAGCGCGGATAGACGGGCATCAAAGGCGTAATCGACATGGTTTTCTTCCTTCCGACCAAATATTTGGCATATTCCAAAAGCCAAAAAGCGGCCCCACGGGACCGCTCGTTTCTGCCTTTCCGCTATACGCATGCGAAAATGGCAAATCAACCCGTGCGACCGCTGATGTATCACCCCTGCAATCGGCGCATTGCGGCGCAGCGGCTATAGCCCCTTGTCGCGTTTCGCGGCAGCAATCCGTCGCTTAAGGTAACCAAACAACAGCAGATGCACCGCCACCAATAATAAAACGACAATCAGGATGATTTTGCCAGCGCTCATACGCGTTTCCTTTTTGCAGCCCAGGCAGTTTTAGCGACATCGCTGGCTGGCTGATGCCACGGCCTTTAGCATTTTGTGCGAATGGACTTAAGGTCTAATCGCCGCCGCAGCCCCCGCCATCGCCCGTGCCGCAGTCTGCGGCGCTATCTGTGGCGGTCGTGCTGACGCCGCTATCACTGTCTTCCCGTTTTCGAGGATTGGACGATTTGCCCGACCGAACGCCGACGAAAGCCACCGCAAGAAAAATCACGACCGCAACCGCCGCTATTACGAACACGGACATATCATACTCCTTCTTCTGGACCGCCAATAACCCGATTCAGGGCATCGCTGGGCAGGTTAAGCGGCGGTATTAGACGGCAGCTTTCAACGCGTTTCGCGCATCATCACTCCACCGTGACAGACTTTGCCAAATTGCGTGGCTGGTCGACATCCGTGCCTTTCGCGCACGCCACATGATAAGCGAGCAGCTGGACGGGCACAGCATAAACCAATGGCGCGATAAGCGGGTGGACGCTTGGCATTTCGATAGTGGCAAGGCAGCCCTCACCAGCTTCGGCTATGCCCTCTGCGTCGGAAATCAGCACGATCTTCCCGCCGCGCGCGCGCACTTCCTGCATATTGCTCACAGTCTTTTCGAACAGCGGGCCGCTTGGCGCGAGCACGATGACGGGCACCGCTTCGTCGATGAGCGCGATTGGGCCATGCTTCATTTCACCCGAAGCATAGCCTTCCGCATGAATGTAGCTGATTTCCTTGAGCTTCAACGCGCCCTCCATAGCCAATGGATAATCAGGGCCACGGCCAAGGTAGAGCACGTCACGCGCAGGGGCGATGAGGTGCGCCATTGCCGCAATATCATCGTCATGTGCGAGGGCGGCATTCAGCGCCGCGGGCGCTTCGATCAAATGCCGGACGATTTCGCTTTCTTCTTCGGCGCTTAACTTACCCTTTACCAGCGCTAGATGCGCGGCGAGCGCGGCCAGAACCGCAAGCTGGCACGTAAATGCCTTGGTCGAGGCGACGCCGATTTCGGGGCCGGCATGTGTGGGCAACAAAAGATCCGCCTCGCGCGCCATGCTCGATGTGGGCACGTTGACGACAACAGCGATTGTCTGGCCATTTTCTTTGCAATGGCGCAAGGCCGCGAGCGTGTCTGCAGTTTCGCCCGATTGGGAAATGAACAGCGCTAGGCCGCCTTCTTCCAAAACCGGATCGCGATAGCGGAACTCAGACGCGACATCGATATCGACGGGGATACGGGCGAAGGTTTCAAACCAATATTTGGCAACCATGCCCGCATAAAAAGACGTGCCGCACGCAACGATGGTTATGCGCTTGACGCCCGCCAAGTCAAAATCCATCTGCGGCAAAGCAACGGTTTGCTCCAAGGGGCGAATGTAGCTGGAGAGCGTTTGCGCGACCACTGTGGGTTGCTCAAATATCTCTTTCTGCATGTAATGGCGATAATTGCCCTTTTCGATCTGCGCTGCGGACACGCCGCTGGTGGTGATTTCGCGCGTGACAGGATTATTATCCTTATCGAAAATTTGCGCGCCGTCGCGCGTCACGATGACCCAGTCACCTTCTTCCAGATACGCAATTTGCTGCGTCAACGGCGCGAGTGCCAACGCGTCCGAACCCAAATAGGTCTCACCATCGCCATAGCCCACCACGAGCGGGCTACCCAGCCGCGCGCCGATCAGAAAATCAGGAAATTGCCGGAATGCAATGGCAAGGGCAAACGCGCCACGTAGACGAGGCAGCACAGCCTTGACTGCATCGGCGGGCGCATGGCCAGCCTCTACTTGTTCGGACACCAGATGCGCGACAACCTCTGTATCGGTCTCGCTTTCAAACGTCCTGCCGCGCGCCGTCAGTTCATCGCGCAGCTGCTTGAAATTTTCGATGATGCCATTGTGGACCAAAGCGACTTCGCCCGTAGCGTGCGGGTGCGCGTTGCTTGTGGTTGGTGCGCCATGTGTGGCCCAGCGTGTGTGGGCGATGCCAATGTTACCAGCGGCATCATCGGTCTGGAGGACATTGACGAGATTGGCCAGCTTGCCCTCCGCGCGGCGACGGATGAGCTGACCGTCATGCACGGTGCAAACACCGGCGGAGTCATAACCCCGATACTCCATCCGCTTCAGCCCATCGACCAGCCGGTCTGAAACAGCAGATTTGCCAACAATTCCGATAATTCCGCACATGGATATTTTGCTTTCGTCAAATTGTGTAGGGGATTCGGATGCCCGGCATCTCTGCCGGAAAATCCTTTGTATTTCGTGTAACGAGTATGCGCCCTGTTACCTGCGCCGAAGCCAGGATGATCGCGTCCGGCGATTTCAGTGACTTGCGCTGGTGCCGAAGCGCCGCCGCACGTCGCGCAATTTCTTCGTCAATCTCGCTCATGGCGAAGAGACGCAAAAATTCCTCTGTCTCGGTCGCGGCGTCGTCAGGAACGCCCGACATAACCTCAATCCAAGTCATCCGGCTTACCCAAGCACGCGCGACGTTGCGCACCTCTGCCCATGCTGCAGGCCGGTTGTGCAACATGTCGATAACAATATTCGTGTCGAAAAAGCGCTCGCTCACGCAGCACTGCGTTTCTTTTTGGCCAGCGTAACGTCGCTGACGTCGGGCCATTCATCACGCAACTGCCGCTCATATTCGAGGCCATCGACAGTCGAGCCATGCCGCTCCCAAAGACCGAAATATTTCTCAAAGCCCTCTTTGCGACTTTCCGTACGATAGGCCTCTACCGCTTCGCGCAATACCGCCGCACGCGACTTGCCCTGCTCCGCAGCAAGCTGGTCAAGCCATTTGATGTCTTCATCAGGTAAATCGGCGAGGATACGTGTCATTATGATATATTGATATCATATCATGATATCATGTCAATCTTACTCATTTGTCTTTTTATCCGCGGATTTCTTCCTCCGCATCGCATCGTGAAAACGATCCGCCCAGCCGGGCTTCACCAGTTGGTCAGCGCGCACCATGCGGAGTTCGCCGTCGGCGACGTCGCGGGATACCGCGCTGCCTGCGGCCACAATCGCATCGCGGCCGATTTTTACCGGCGCAATCAGGGCAGAGTTAGACCCGATGAATGCACCTTCGCCAATCACTGTCTGATATTTGAAATAGCCGTCATAGTTGCAGGTAATCGTGCCCGCGCCGATATTTGCGCCTGCACCGATGGTCGCATCACCCAAATAGGTCAAATGATTGGCCTTTGCGCCCTTGCCCAGATGGGCCTTCTTGGTTTCGACGAAGTTGCCGATTTTGGCTTTTTCTTCCAACACCGTTCCGGGCCGCAAGCGAGCGAAAGGACCAACTTCGCAACCGCTGGCGATTTGCGCGCCTTCGATATGGCTGTTGGCGCGGATTTTGACATTGTCCGCAATGCACACGCCGGGGCCAAAAAACACATTGGGTTCAATCAGGACATCGCGGCCAAGCTGCGTATCCCAGGCAAACCAGACCGTTTCCGGCGCAACCAATGTGGCGCCATCATCCATCGCTTGCGCGCGGCGGCGCTGCTGCCAAGCTTGCTCCATCTCCGCCAATTGCGCGCGACTGTTGATGCCCGCAACATCAAAGGGTTCGGTGGTGACGGCGACACAAATCCGCCCATCGGCGTTCGCAATGTTGACGATGTCTGTGAGATAAAATTCCTTCTGCGCATTGTCGTCGGTGACGCGGTCCAAAAGCGGAAACAGGTCACGCGCCTTGACCGCCATCAGGCCGGAATTCGACAGCTTCACCGCCTTTTCAGCGTCGGTCGCGTCCTTTTGCTCGACCATTTTCACGATGCGGCCATCTTCGACGATGACACGGCCATAGCCTGTGGGGTCCTCCGGCTCGAACGCCAATACAACCACGGCAGGCGCGTCGGCGGCGTTCAGCCGTTCGACCATCGCCCGCATTGTCGCCGTCGGCACGAACGGAACATCACCGTAAAGGATGAGGACATCGCCATCAAACCCCGCCAAAGCATTTTGGGCCTGCTGCACCGCATGGCCCGTGCCAAATTGGGGCTCTTGCACCGCAAGCTCTGCCGAACCTGCCAGAGCCGCCTCCAGTTGATCCTTGCCGCTGCCAACCACCACAACCTTCTTGGCTGGGTTTAAGGCGTCGACGGATGCCGTTAAATGCATGAGCATCGGGCGTCCGGCAATGGGATGCAGCACCTTATGCAGGTCGGATTTCATGCGCGTGCCTTTGCCCGCGGCGAGAATGATGGCAGCTAATTCAGTCATAAACATTACCATGCCAGCAAATTGTTGCGGTTTCCAGAACAACACTTCAATGACACCGACATATTATAGTCCGTTCGCGCTGAACCCAATCGAAACACACATAAATAGTTGGAGAGCCTGGCTTGAAATTTCCTTTCGACATAATCGGCTTCGACCTTGACGGTACTTTGGTGGACACAAGCGGCGATCTGACCGCTGCGGTCAATCATGTGCTGGGTAGCGTGGGTAGGCCGCTGCTCTCGCCAGAAACAGTGAAGCAATATATTGGCGGCGGCGCAAAGCTGATGTTGCAACAGGGTTTGGAAGCGACAGGCGGCATTCCCGACAATGATTTCAAACCGCTCTATCGCCAGATGCTGACCTATTACGAAGCCCATGTCTGCGTGCATAGCCGCCCGTTCGATGGCGCGTTGGCGGTGCTGGATGCGCTTGATGCTATGGGTGTGCGTTATGCCGTGGTGACCAACAAGTTTGAGAGCCTTGCGGTCAAATTGCTCACCGACCTGAACTTGGCGCACCGCATGGGATGTATTTTGGGTGCAGATACCTTGGGCAAGGAAAATGCCAAACCCTCGGGCGCACCGATTTTTGAAATGATCAAACGCTGTGGCGGCGGACGGGCGGCGTATATCGGCGATTCCATATACGACATGATGGCCGCGAAGAATGCCAAAATCCCGAGCGTGGCCGTCAGCTTCGGTTTTTTGCATGGGCCGGTAGAGGATATGGGCGCAGACGCAATCATTGATCATTTCGACGAATTGCTTGATTGCCTAAAACGGATGGCATCGAATTAATGTGCGCAGAGGCATAAGGGGCGCCGGGCAGCCTGTATTTTCCCATCGCCGTTGCTTGCACCAAATCGCTGTGTCTATATGTGTGGCGATCTCACAGGAATGGCAGCAGGGTACAAAGTGAACAGTTGGTTGTCTCCCCGCATAATTGTTGCATTTGCCTTGGCACTTGTCGGTGCCATTTTCGCTGACCAAATGACGGGTTCTGCTGAGCGCATTCTCGTCATTTTCGTGTCAATGTTGATAGCATTGTTCATTGTCGCTGATCCGCATGACCGCGAAGATGTGCCTCAGGAGACCGTTAAGCCAACAGCATCGGATACAGAAGTTCAGGCGATTAGTTCACATCCACAGTTACAGGCATTTATCGATTCGTCCGCCGATGCCATATTGATGGTTGAAAATGCGCGGGTAACCGCCGCCAACCAAGTTGCGCTGCGCTTGCTTGGCGCCAATATTGTTGGCCAAAATGTGCGTATGGCGTTCCGTCACGCTGGCGCGATTGAGCGACTGTCCGACCCTGATGCCCAGCATAGCGGCCACCCGATTCGGCTCACCGGCATTGGCCAGAAGAACCAATTATGGGACATGCGGATTCAGACCATGGGCCCATCGCAGAAAATTGTGCATCTGGCCGACCGCAGCGGAACACAGGCCGCTGAAAAAATGCGCGTCGATTTTGTCGCCAACGCTAGCCACGAATTGTTGACACCGCTGGCTGCTATCAAGGGCTTTATTGAAACACTGGATGATCCCGCAGCGGGTGATGACGCCGCTACGCGTGGCCGGTTTCTAGGCATCATGGCCACGGAGACCGACCGGATGCAGGCGTTGGTTCGCGATCTGATGTCACTGAGCCGGATTGAGGCCGAAAAATATGATCCGCCGCAAACGCCAGTCGATTTTTCTGACATCGTCATGGAAACAGTTGACCAGTTACGCAACAGCCAAAAGGATCGTGGTACAGTTATTGTGATTGATGTGACCGCGGACTTGCCGTCTGTCATGGGAGATTCTGGACAATTGCGCCAATTGGCGAGCAACATTTTAAACAATGCTCTCAAATATGGTCGCACTGGAACGCCCGTGACGGTTTTGTTGGAGCGCACGCGATCCGGCGCGATGATCAATTTCTCCGTAACGGATGTGGGCGACGGCATTGCCCCTGAACATTTACCGCGCCTGACGGAGCGTTTTTATCGGGTAGATTCCGGGAGAAGCCGCTTGGTTGGAGGAACCGGACTTGGCCTAAGTTTGGTCAAACATATTATTGATCGGCATCGCGGCCATTTGGAAATACGCAGCACAATCGGAAAAGGCACAACAGTTGCGGTCTTGTTGCCCGTCGTCCCCACCGGACCGTCATAATATTGTAACACAATAGTCATCTATCAGCCATCTGGATCGTCTAGGGGGATATCAAGTGCGGTTCGAACTGCGCCAAATCCAATATGGAGACAGCCAATATGTTGAAAAAAATTTCGCTCATTGCCGTAAGTGCACTCGCCCTTTCGGCATGTAATGACCAAGCCAGCACGGGCGGCGCTGCCGGTGGTTCGCGTCAGGAAATACGGATTGTGGGTTCCTCGACCGTGTTCCCATTTGCAAAGGCCGCATCAGAGGCATTTGCAAAGGCAGATCCATCGCGCAAATCACCCGTGCTTGAATCGACTGGAACCGGCGGCGGCATTGAACAATTCTGCAAAGGCGTTGGCGCAGATACGCCAGACATCGCCAACGCATCGCGTCGTATGAAAAAGAGCGAGTTTGAAAACTGCCAGAAAAATGGCGTGACCGACATTGTTGAAATTCAAGTCGGTATTGATGGTCTTGCGCTCGCGCAATCCAACAAGGGTGTGAAGTTCGCTCTGTCGACCGAAGATGTTTATAAGGCGCTTGCTGCCAATCCTTTTGGCAAGCCACAGACCGCCAAGCTTTGGTCGGATGTGAACCCTGCCCTGCCGAAATTACCTATTTCGGTTTATGGCCCGCCCACGACTTCCGGCACGCGCGATTCATTCCATGAGCTGATCATGGAGTCAGGCTGCAAGACCGATGCCGCGACTAAGGCGCTGAAAGACAGCGACGAAGACAAATATAAGGCAATATGCACCGAAGTACGCACCGACGGTGCGTTCAAGGAACAGGGTGAAAACGACAATCTGATTGTACAGAAGCTCAGCTCAAACCCGAACATGATCGGTATCTTCGGCTACAGCTATATGGAAGAAAATGCATCGAAGGTGCATGGCATCAGTATGAATGGGGTAAACCCAACGATCGCCACGATTTCCGACGGCAGCTACCCCGGCGCGCGCAAGATGTTCATTTATGTGAAGAAGGCGCATGTCGATAAAATTCCGGGCATCAAGGATTTTGTCCTCGAATTTCTTAAGGGTGGTTTAGTTGGCGGTTATCTGACCAAATTGGGTATGATCGCATCTAGCGATGCCGATTACAAAGCGGCCAGTGATGCTGCTAACGCCCTAACCGCAATGACGGGCGCTGATTTGAAATAAAACTGAAACAATCATGGCGTCTATGGGCCTGGATCGAATCTTTGTTTGATCCAGGCCTTTGCTGTATCAAGGCGCTGTGTATGGCCAGTTCCGAATCATCTGGCCCAGAGGAGCATAGTTAAGTTTATGACTGGAACGGCATTGCTCTTCCTTGTCCTTGGTCTCGGCCTTATTGGCTGGATTTCTGGGCGCGCGCGCGCGGCTACGTTTGTGCGCAGTGCAAAATCTGGGCCGCGCGGTACCGTTAACAGCCTGCCTTATTATCACGGCTGGTTTGTGGCGATCTGCGCCATCGCCCCTGCACTTGCTTTCATGTTCGTTTGGCAGTCAATTTCCCCGTCATTGGTCACCAACATGGTGCTGTCGGCCCCTGCGGCTGCCGATTTGCCGCAAGAAGGTTTCGCGCGCGCTGCGATCTTGTCGGAAGCGCGGGCTATTGCACAAGGTTTCCAAACCGCGGCTTTTCAAGGTGGTAGCGAAAAGCTGGTCCCATTATACAAAAACGCATTATCTTATTATAAATGGATTGGCGTTGCCGCGACATTATTGCTGCTTTTCGCCGGCGGCGCGTTTGCGTTCACCCGCATAAAGCCCGACTTCCGCGCGCGCAGCAAGGTCGAACGCGTTGTGATGTTCGGCTTGCTGGTCGCATCCTTGATTGCAATTCTCACGACACTCGGCATTTTTGCGTCGTTGATTTTTGAATCCTGGCGTTTCTTCTCGATGGTGTCGCCATTTGAGTTTTTGTTTGGCACCGAATGGAATCCCAAATCGACTGTGACGCCCGGCGCGGACAATGGTTATGGCGCGATCCCCTTATTTTGGGGCACTATTTTCATTGGTGCAATCATCGCGATGATCGTTGCCATTCCGCTGGGCTTGATGAGTGCCATTTTCTTGACGCAATATGCGTCCGCGACAGTGCGTAAATGGATGAAGCCAATTCTCGAAATTCTAGCAGGCGTGCCAACCGTGGTATATGGATATTTTGCCGCGTTAACGGTGGCCCCTGCGGTGCGTGACTTTGCCGTCATGCTTGGCGTCAGTAATGCTGCGTCCGACAATGCCTTGGCCGCTGGCATCGTCATGGGCGTCATGATTATTCCATTGGTATCTTCCATGTCCGACGATAGCATCGCCGCCGTGCCTAGCGCGATGCGCGATGGCAGTCTTGCGATGGGCGCGACCAAAAGCGAAACCATCAAGCAAGTGTTGCTGCCAGCCGCCTTGCCTGGCGTCGTCGGAGGTATATTGCTGGCCGTCAGCCGCGCGATTGGCGAAACCATGATTGTCGTCATGGCGGCGGGTTACACCGCGAACCTGACCGCGAACCCTTTTGCGACCATCACCACTGTGACTGTCCAGATTGTCGCGCTTTTGACCGGTGACCAAGATTTCGGAAGCCCGCATACGCTTGCGGCATTTGCGCTTGGCCTTGCATTATTCGTGACGACATTCTTCCTCAATTATGTCGCATTGCGCGTCGTTAAAAAATATCGGGAAGCATATGAGTAACGCCATAATGGATCCGACACCCACCGACTGGAACGGGCAGATCATGCAAAAGCGGATCGCGCGGCGCTATGCGGCTGAGCGTCGCTTTAAAGCTATGGGCTTTCTGGCTGTTGCCTTGTCGACTGTGTTCCTCGCCTTTTTGCTTTTTACAATGCTGGGCCAAGGCTTGCGGGGTTTTCAGCGCACCGAAATTGCGGTCGATTTTGACTTTCCGGCGTTAACGGCAGGCGCAACGGCAGCCGCGATCAGCGGCCCTAACGCCGATGCTGCGCTCAATTCGATGGATATTCCCGGCATTGTCGAGCTGGCGATTGGCCAGCAATATGGCGATATAAGCGAGGGTCTTTTAACCGCTGGTGCTGCAGGCAATGTGCGGCAGATGTTGATGGATAATCCTAGCCTCGTCACATCAAAACAGCAATTGTGGTTACCGGTGGATTCGCGGTTGGATGTTGCGTTCAAGCGCTCTGGTGAACCCGAAGCCGAAAAGACGGTTGCAGCTCTGGCGCAAAAAGACGCTTTGCGCACAGGCTTTAACTGGACGTTCCTGACAGGTGCCGACGCCACTGACCCATCGGCGGTGGGCATCTGGGCAGCGTTCAAGGGATCGCTGATGACAATGGCCATCACCCTGATGCTTGCCTTCCCGGTCGGCGTACTGGCCGCTTTATATCTTGAGGAATATGCACCCAAGAACAGACTGACCGACATGATAGAAGTGTCGATCAACAATTTGGCGGCGGTCCCGTCGATAATTTTTGGCTTGCTTGGGCTTGCGGTGTTCCTCACCCTATTCGGCATGCCGCGGTCATCTGCATTGGTTGGCGGTTTGACACTTGCTTTGATGACGATGCCCGTCATCGTTATTGCGGGCCGCAATGCGGTCAAGTCCGTGCCGCCGTCGATCCGTGAGGCCGCCTTGGGGATTGGCGCCTCGCCCGTACAGGTCGTGTTTCACCATGTGCTTCCGCTTGCCCTTCCAGGCATATTAACCGGCACCATTATCGGTATGGCGCGCGCCTTGGGCGAAACTGCGCCGCTGCTGATGATCGGTATGCGCGCCTTCATCCCGGCTGCGCCCGAAGGTTTCACCGACGCGACAACCGCTTTACCAGTGCAAATCTATCTTTGGTCGGACGAGGTCAATCAGGGCTTTGTCGAAAAAACCAGCGCAGCCATCATTGTGCTGCTCATCTTCTTGTTGGGCATGAACGCCCTTGCCATCTATCTTCGCAACCGTTTCGAAACGCGTTGGTGACCTATGAACAAAAAGGACGGTAATGTGGGCGTAACCCCAGGAATAGCCAAAATATCCACACGCAATGTGAATGTTTTTTATGGCGATAAGCAAGCCATTAACGACGTGTCGATCGACGTTGATCGTGAAAATGTAACGGCTTTTATCGGTCCGTCCGGCTGCGGAAAGTCAACATTTCTGCGGTCGTTGAACCGGATGAACGACACCGTCGCTGGGGCCCGCGTCGAAGGGCAGATACTACTCGACGGCGAAGACATTTATGCGTCGGGCATGGATGTTGTCCAATTGCGCGCGCGCGTCGGCATGGTGTTTCAAAAGCCAAATCCATTTCCGAAATCCATCTACGACAATGTCGCTTATGGCCCACGCATCCACGGTCTCGCCAGTGGCAAGGCCGAATTGGACCAGATTGTTGAAAACTCGCTCACCCGCGCTGGATTGTGGGCCGAGGTCAAGGATCGCCTGAGCGAGAGCGGAACGGCGCTTTCCGGCGGTCAGCAGCAGCGTCTATGCATCGCCCGCGCCATTGCGGTCGACCCTGAAGTCATCCTGATGGATGAACCTTGCTCCGCGCTTGACCCAATCGCTACCGCACGGATTGAGGAGTTAATTCACGACCTGCGCGGAAAATACGCTATTATCATCGTGACCCACAATATGCAGCAGGCCGCGCGCGTTTCGCAACGCACCGCCTTTTTCCATTTGGGCCATTTGATTGAATTTGGCGAAACGTCTGACATATTCACCAATCCACGCGAAGACCGCACCAAAGATTATATTACAGGCCGTTATGGTTAGAAAGATTGCGATATGAGCACTGGCACAAGGCACACAATCACTGCATTTGACGACGACATGGACGAAATCCGTGGTCTTATTGCGGAAATGGGCGCGCGCGCGGAAACCGCTGTTGTCGCGGCGCTGAAGGCGCTGACCGAGCAGGACACCGAAGCTGCTGCCATCATCCGCGCAGATGACAAAATCATCGATAGTCTGGAAACCGAAGTAGAGCGGCTGGTCGTCCGCACGATTGCCTTACGCGCGCCGATGGCGGACGATTTGCGCGAACTGATTGCGGCGCTAAAAATGTCGGCGGTTATCGAACGTATTGGCGATTATGCCAAAAATATCGCCAAGCGCGTGCCTAAGATGGAAGGCAAGATACACGCATCGGCAAAAGAGCAATTGGGTCGCATGGGCGCAATTGTCGTCGAAATGATCCGGACCGCCATGGATGCTTATGCAAAGCGCGACGTTGATCTGGCCCGTGCGGTTACGGTGCGTGATGATGTCGTCGATCAGCTTAACAAGGATTTATTTGTCGACTTCGTCGCTTATGTGGCAAAAAATCCGCAGAACGCGACTGAGGTGGCGCATTTGCTTTTTACCGCCAAGAACCTCGAACGTATCGGGGATCACACGACCACCGTGGCCCAAATGATTTACTTTACCGAAACGGGTGAAAACCTACCCGACGCTTGAAGCGGAGAGACATATGCCCAAGGCGCAGTTGCTATTAGTTGAAGACGACAGTGCACTTGCAGAGCTCGTCCGCTGGCATTTTGAGCGTGAGGAATTCGACGTCCAACACACCGGCGACGGTGAAGAGGCGCTTTTAATGGCCAAGGAGCGCACACCTGATCTGGTGTTGCTCGACTGGATGCTGGAGAATTTGTCTGGCATCGAAGTATGCCGCCAACTGCGCAAGGCCGACAATACCGCCAATGTGCCCATCATCATGCTCACCGCGCGTGGTGAAGAAGATGACCGCATCCGCGGGCTAGAAATCGGTGCCGATGATTATGTCACCAAGCCGTTTTCACCGCGCGAACTCGTTGCCCGCGCCAAGGCTGTATTGCGCCGCGTCCGTCCAGCTTTAGCTGGCGAAGCCTTGCGCTTCGGCGATGTCGAAATGGACACCGTTGCGCATAAGGTGAAACGCGGCGGGAAGCAGGTACCCTTGGGACCGACGGAATATCGCCTTCTCAAGCATTTCCTCGAATATCCAGGCCATGTCTTTTCGCGTGAGCGCTTGCTCGACAGCGTCTGGGGCCATGACAGCGATATCGAAATTCGCACCGTAGATGTCCATATCCGCCGCCTGCGCAAAGCCTTGAACGAAGGCTTTGGCAGCGACATCATCCGGACCGTGCGTTCAGCAGGCTATTCGCTCGATCAAGACGCCGTTTAAAATTCTACCTGCATCCTGGCTGCGACAACATCGACCGAATAATCGCGCTTATCCATCGGCAATGTCGAGAGCGGGTCAACTGTGGCCGCCATTGGGCCGCCTTCTACCTGCACGCGTCCATAATTGAGCATGAACCGAACATAGTCGATAGGATACCAGTTCACGCCGAGTAGATAGCTAGACTGCTTGCCTCCACGCCCAAGCCGGGTGTTGAGCGAAGCTAAGCTGCTGGTTCCGGTCGCAAAATTATTTGTCGCACCATTTTTCAGCGCGTTGCTGTCAAGGTCGAGATATTCGAAGCGTCCGGCGATTTGGAATGCCCCTATACCTTTTTTGTCGATGGGCTTGAGAACCTTCGTCCGGCTCCATACGCCATCCTTATATCCACGGGTCTCGCCCGTCAGGAAATAGCCGGCTTCGGCGTACATCCCGAAAAAGCTTGGATCGCCCGCTGGCGTAACCGCATTATTTCCACCGGTGAAGCTGTCTAACCCGGTTGCGATGTTGCCCGCACGATACGCATTCACTTTGGCCCACTGACCTTCCCCAGCAAAATAGAAACCCGGGAATATCGCCGCCAGCTCTAGGCCGACGATGCGGTCACTCTTGGCCGCAAAGCTGCCGGTGTCGACAAAACGCACGTCTGTTAACTGCGTATTTGGACGTGCGCGATAGCGCGCCAGCTGGTTCGTCGAAGGGGCGTTGACGGACACCGATGCGGTGGAGTTATTGTTGGACGCAAATTCGCGTTGTTGGACCGTGGCACCAAAATGCAGCTGCCCGCCGAATGCCTTGGGCGTATAAACAAGCCGTACGGCACCGATCCAACCATCATTGTCGAATGAACTGTCGATGCTGTGCGCAGCGAACAGTCCTGCCTCGGCACGAATGCCGTTATCTGCATCATGCCAAGCGACCGCGGCGCCCAAGCGGCGGCTGTTCAAAAAGGCATCGTTAAATGTGGCGCGTTCGGTAAAGCTGTTATTGTTGGAACTTGCGATTTGTTCCAATCCGTTCAGTGATTCAAAATTCCCAATTCGAACGTTTATTGGCGCGTTTTTGGGATTATAACTTAAAAATGCGTCGCCAAAGCCCACAGTACCGTTCGCAAAATCACCTTCGACTTTATAGCCAAAACCGCCGGGCATCGTTCCCTCGGCACCAAGACGCACGCGACGTACCCTAGTGTTAAAACCAAGGTTTCTATTGGCGGCATAATCGCCCGGTATGCTGACATAGCCCGCATCATAATGGATCCGTCCGCGAGGCTTAAAGCTCCAACCATCCGGGCCGCTGGACTCCGGAGCCCCCTTCCATTTGACCTCCGTAGTGGTCTTTTTTTCAACTGCACTTATCTTGGCAGAGATATTGGTGAGCTGCTCCTTAAGAGCAGCAACTTCAGCGCGCAGCGCTTCGACCTCCGATCCGTTGTCCTGCGCGTGCGCAGGAAAAGCGGCAGTTGCCATGGTGAACAAAGCCGTTCCGTAAAGCCATTTTTTTGCAGTCATTGTTATATCCCGTTTGATTTGATGACGCCTTAACAACAAATATATGTCTCAACCGTGACGTTCACATTGCGCTTTTATGACAGTTAACATTGATTGCTTTACGCTTGCGTCAACTGGGCTGTCATGCCAAGGCTGACGGCGATTTGGCGACCTCGGCCGCTATTGATTATGGAGAATATATATGACCATCAATTTTAAAGACAAAGTCGCAATTGTGACGGGTGCAGGCGGCGGTTTGGGCAAGGCTTATGCACTTGAACTCGCGAAGCGCGGCGCCAAAGTGGTGGTCAATGATCTGGGCGGCGCGCGCGACGGTACGGGTACATCGGACGCAGCGGCGCAAGTCGTTGAGCAGATCAAATCCGCTGGCGGCGAAGCGATGGCCAATGGCGGCAGTGTTACCGAATATGACCAAATGGTCGAAATGGTGGCAAAAGCGAAAGAGGCCTTTGGCGGCGTCCACATCTTGATCAACAATGCGGGCATCTTGCGCGACAAAAGCTTTGCCAAAATGGATATGCCCGATTTCAACCTCGTGCTTCAGGTCCATGTCATGGGCTCTGCCAACTGCACCAAGGCGGTGTGGGATACGATGCGTGACCAAGCGTATGGTCGCATCTTGATGACCACCTCGTCAACTGGCCTATATGGCAATTTCGGCCAGGCAAATTATGGCGCGGCGAAGCTTGGCCTTGCTGGCTTTACCAAGACGCTGCATTTGGAAGGCGCGAAATATAATGTCCGCGTCAATTCGCTGGCACCTGTCGCTGGCACACGCATGACCGAAGATATTTTCCCCGAAGGCCTGTTTGAGCAATTCACGCCCGAAAATGTTGTTCCAGCCGCATTATATCTGGTCAGCGAAGATGCGCCGACCAACATGATTATTGGCGCTGGCGGCGGTGGTTATCACGCCGCTTATGTCACTATGACTCCCGGTGTCGCGCTGCGTCAGGAAGACCGCAATGTCGAAGGCTTCGCCGCAGCATGGGACAAGATCATCGACCGCACCGGCGAGACGGTACCGCAATCGGGCGGCGAACAATCGGTTGCCGTTATGAAAGCGTTGCAAGCATTGGGCTAAATACTCCCAATTTTATCTAAAAAAGCCCGGTCTTTGGCCGGGCTTTTTTATGCGTCGACCAATTTCATTAACTTGCGTTCGACAGGTGCCAACACCGGCCCCAGATCATGGCCGCGCTTCAGAATAGCGCCACCCTCGCCGACCAAGGCCCACATGCCTTGGCGGTTACGTAAAGCGGGACGTTTTTCGATGCGATATTCGGGGCGCTCGGTCGCGCGGCGGAACATGCTGAACACCGCAGCGTCGCGCCCCAGATCAATGGCATAATCCCGCCAGTTTCCTGCCGCGACCATCCGGCCATATAGGTTTAGGATCTGCGTAAGTTCATTTTTTTCAAAGCCGACCTGATTGTGGCGACTAACCCCGGGAAAGGGCGTGATGACGGCGCTCAACTGACCTTGCGTCCTTTGACTGAACGTGGTTTGGCAGGTGTAACATTGGACGCCGCATCACGGTCCGCCATCAACTCAGCCACTTTCTTGCGCAAGCTTTCAATCTCGCATTGCATAATCTCAAGGCTTTGGGTCGCAGGATCAAACATTTCGCGGCAAGGCGTGCCATAGGGCATGAAATCACGCGCGTAGGTTTCCGCCTTTACCAAAGTAGATCGGGCTTTTTGGCCAATCATGGTCGCGCCGGCTGGTACATCGTCGGTCACGACGGCAGCAGCACCAATCCGCGCGCGTTCGCCAACGGTAATAGGCCCAAGAATCTGCGCGCCTGAACCGATGATGACATTATCCAATATGGTTGGATGTCGCTTTCCACCAATGCCCGCCGTCGGGTTCGTACCGCCAAGCGTTACATTTTGATACATGGTGACATTATCACCGATTTCCGCCGTTTCTCCAATGACGCTAAAGCCATGGTCGAGGAAGAAATTGCTCCCAATTTTCGCGCCAGGGTGAATATCGATCCCCGTCAAGAACCGCGCAAAGTGATTGACCAGCCGCGCCAGAAAAAACATCTCGCCCAAAAACAACCAATGCGCGACGCGATGATAGCCCACCGCCCAAACGCCGGGATATAATAAAATCTCCCACCGTGAACGCGGTGCCGGGTCGCGTTCTTTGATCGAGTCGAGATAATCGATGAGATTAGAAATAAACATAATGACACTTCTGGCCTTTGCCGGACCCGTTGATTGTTAATAAGCTAAGGCGTTCGGACGTGCTTTTCCAGCAAAGGATGTCGTTTGCCATTAATATTATATGGAAAAATTGACAAAAACGATTATATGCGCCGTATTGATTAACGGAGCCGATTTATGAGCACATATCTTCCGACGCTCAAACAGTTGCAATATCTGGTGGCGCTGCAAGAGCATGGGCATTTCGGCAAAGCGGCAGAGTCCTGTTTTGTCACGCAATCTACGCTCTCTGCGGGCATTCGCGAATTAGAGTCCTTGCTTGGCCTCATGCTCGTTGAGCGCACACGCCGCGTTGTGCGCTTTACGCCGCTTGGTAATAAGATGGTGGCCAAGGCCCACCGCATATTGCGCGAAGCAGAGGAACTAGCAGAAATGGCCCGTTCGGCGGGCAAACCATTGGCCGATGATCTGCGGATGAGCGTCATTCCGACCATCGCGCCGTTTTTGCTCCCCAAATTATTACCTGCATTGCGCAGGCAATATCCCGATCTAAAGCTATATTTGCGCGAAGAAGCCAGCGCCGCCGCAATCGACGCGCTACATCATGGGCAGGTCGATTGTGTATTGCTTGCGCTGCCTTTTGCTGCCGGCGATATTGAAAAAGCGACGTTGTTTGATGACCGCTTGTACGTTGCGTTTCCCAAGGACGATCCACGCGACCCGCCCGAAAGCATTGATCCAGAATTGATCGACGAAAGCCGCCTGCTTTTGCTGGTCGATGGCCACTGCCTCAAGGATCACGCTCTCGCCGCATGCAACCGCCCCGAAATGCGCGCCTTTGCAACGATGTTGGGGACGTCACTGCACACTTTGGTGCAAATGGTCGATAATGGCCTTGGCCTTACTATCATTCCCGAAATGGCGGTTAAAGCCGGGTTACTGAACGGCACTGATGTGCAAGCCCGCCCGTTAAACGCCGAACATGCGTCGCGCGAGATTGCTTTGGTGTGGCGGACGAATAGCCCGCGACGTGAGGAATTTGAACTGCTGGCAAATGCACTGCGCGGTTTGCACGCAGGTTAGGCCCAGCGTTCGGCGCGCGCCTCATCGCTCGCTTTGGCGTCCACCCATTTGGCGGTGCCATCGGCATAATGCTCGCGCTTCCAAAAGGGGGCTTCGGTCTTCAGCCGGTCAATGAGAAACGCCGTCGCCTCCAATGCCTCCGCCCTGTGCAACGAAGCGGTCCCGACAACAACCACAGGAGCCTCCACAGGGACGATTCCGACGCGGTGGGTGATGATGGCGCCCAGCAATGCCCATCGCGCTGTAGCGGCTTCTATGAGGCGATAAAGACTTGCCTCGGTCATGCCCGGATAATGTTCCAATTCAATGGCGGTTACCCCGCCATCACCACGCACAATGCCGGTAAAACTGGCCAGTGCGCCGCCGCCAAGCCCCTCTAGGGCAGCCAACTCTTGGTCGGGCTGAATTGCCACATTGCTAATCCGTACACTTTTCATCCGCCCGTGACCGGGGGGAAAATCGCCAATTCCTGCGCCGCAGCCAGCAGCGCATCACTCGCAACCATTTCTTGGTCCAACGCGAAACGCAGGCGGGCCGGATCCTGTAATGCGCGGGCATGCCCTTCGGAACGCGCGGAAATCCTCGCCACCAGATCGCCTACTGTGCGGGCATCCTGCGGCACATCGCACTCTTCGGATGACAGCCCAATCGCCTCACGCACGCTGGCAAAATAGACCAATTTCATACCATCAATCCATATGCTTGATGCCGACGCGCAGATAATCCCAACCGGTAATCATCGTCAGCACCGCCGCGATCCACAACAAAAGCAACGCCAGTTGCTTCAGAAAAATCCAGTCCGGCAACGCCCCAGCCAAAATGATTCCACCAAGCGAAACCAATTGAAATGTCGTTTTCCATTTGGCGAGTTTGGACACAGGCACCGAAATCTGAAGCCCGGCAAGAAATTCACGCAAGCCCGACACCATCATTTCGCGCAACAAGATGATCAAGGCGGCGATCACGTGCCACCCCTCAACATCGCGCGTGAAAACCAGCATCAAAATAACGGCGGCAATCATGATTTTGTCGGCGATGGGATCAAGGAAAACGCCCAATTTGGACACCGTTCCCTGCGCCCGCGCCAGATAGCCGTCGAAATAATCGGTGATACCCATCAGGCAATATAATATAAATGCAAAAGCATAATCGAGCGGCATCGGTTGCACGCTGATTGGCTTGGTCCCCGGCCACAATAGGAAGACCAAAATGGGCACAGCGAAAATTCGCGACAGGGTTAAAATATTGGGCAGGCTAAGCATAAAGCATCGATAGCGTGATGCGCGGACAAAATCACCTGACTATTTACCTGCGGATAGAAATGCGCTTTGCCATGCCTCCAACCGGCGGCTAAGGCAGGATAAATCCTCTGCATGGGAAACTGGTGAAATTATGGCCACGACAATGTCTTTGATGAACAAGCGCCGCTTTCTTCCGCTTTTCGTCACCCAGTTCCTCAACGCGTTCAACGACAATTTCTACAAAATGGCGATGGTGATCTTGGTCACCTACGACATTTATTCGGACCCAACACGCGAAGCAAATTTCAACGCGATTGCAGGCGCCTTGTTCATCTTGCCATTTTTCCTGTTTTCGGCGCTAGCTGGACAGTTGGCGGACACAATTGAAAAAACCAAAGTCATCCGCATGGTCAAAACGGCAGAGATCTTCATCATGCTATTTGGGGCAGCGGGCATTTATTTGCACAATATTCCGCTGATGCTTGCTGCCTTGTTCGCAATGGGCGTGCATTCGACATTTTTTGGCCCGATCAAATATGCGATTCTGCCGCAACATCTGGAAAAAGACGAAGTTCTGGGCGGTACTGGCCTTGTGGAGGCTGGCACCTATTTGGCGATATTGGGCGGCACGATTGCAGGTGGGATTATCCCCGGCGACATTGCCGGCGTTGGCATTATCATCGTGGCAATCATTGGACGGATCACTGCTCAGTCTGTTCCGGACGCGCCACCCGAAAGCGACGCGCCGACCGCCAAAATGGACTGGAATATTTTTCGCAGTAGCTGGCAGCTGGTGCGCGACACTATGCACGTCCCCCATCTCTTCATGGCAATCATGGCAATCAGCTTTTTCTGGGGCATTGGTGCCGTATTGGGATCGATTTTCCCACCTATGGTTAAAAACGCCATTGGCGGCGACAATACGGTCGCAACGCTGTTTACCGCTATTTTCTCAGTAGGTATTGCCATTGGCTCAATTGCTGTAAACCGCCTGCTTAAGGGAACGGTCTCGGCGAAATATGCACCAGCGTCGGTGATTGTGATGGGGTTGTTCGTCCTCGACCTGTGGTGGAGCGTCAGCCACTGGGGCCCCGTTGGGCCCGAATTGATGAATTGGTACAGTTTCCTGATGCTTGGCAAAGGGGACCGGATGATTGTCGATCTGCTGGGCATTTCTATTGCCGGCGGGATGTTTGTGGTTCCACTTTATGCGTTTCTGACGACCACCGTTGCAAAATCCCAAACTGCACGAACCATTGCCGCCAACAATATTGTCAATTCCGGCGCAATGGTCATTGGCGCCATTGTCTACAGCCTGCTTGTGATTGCCGGCGTCAGCATTGCCGACACTTTGTTCATGATCGCCGCGGCCTGTTTGATCTCCGCTTGGATCGCTTGGAAGCTGCATAAGGCGAGCGACATCGCCGCGCTTCAGGTCACGCAATAAAGCGTATAATGACAGCGAAAGGGTTTGAAGTCATAGCATGAAAATCACAGGCAAAACCGCATTGGTGACAGGCGGAACAGACGGTATCGGTCTAGAAATGGCCCGCCAGTTGATGGAAAAAGGCGCAAGCGTCATTGTCTGCGGCCGCCGTGCAGACGCGCTGGCATCGGCGCGCAGCGAAGGCTTTGAGGCCATTCAAGCTGACCTTTCCAATGCCGCTGGATGTGCCGCACTAGCAGCCGCTTTGACGGATCGGCCGATCGATATGCTGATCAACAATGCCGGGATGAGCGGGAATTTCGGCCCCGGGGAACCGCTTGACCTTGCGCTGACAGATCAGGCCATTTTCCTGAACCTCAACGCGCCGTTGCATCTGATTGGCTATTTCCTGCCGCACTTATTGACGCGGCCAGAGGCGGTGATCGTCAATGTCACCTCGGGCCTTGCCATTGCACCACGTGCTGGCGGTCCAGTCTATTGCGCCACCAAGTCGGGCTTGCGCAGCTTTACCCAATCGCTACGGCACAATTTGCGCGGCACCCATGTCCATGTAATTGAGGCGCTGCCACCCGTGGTCGATACCGCGATGACGCGTGGCCGGATAAGCGGCAATAAAATGTCGGCGAAACGATGTGCGGCAGAGATAGTGGATGCCATTGCGACCAATGCCAAGGAGGCCAATGTCGGCATGGTGAAGCTTTTGCGTCTGATATACTCAATCTCACCAGCACTCGTGCGGCGGATCATGATCAAATTCTAAGGGTCAACTTGAACCGAATCCGTTAGTTTCCCGTTTGGGAAAAACGTAATCTTAAATGTTCGGAAAATTAGTGGTGCCCCAGGCCCGACTCGAACGGGCACTCCTCTCGGAACAGGATTTTGAATCCAGCGCGTCTACCATTCCACCACTGGGGCACATCTTTGCCGAGCGAA
>Ga0315903_10002100_pt1 | contig 29904 bp, 16 predicted proteins | sample LakEriMetagenome_7_FD_203524 | JGI IMG/M metagenome (GOLD analysis project Ga0315903, IMG submission 203524) | Freshwater fungal communities from buoy surface, Lake Erie, Ohio, United States - Buoy 2 MA119 | ecosystem: Environmental > Aquatic > Freshwater > Lake | place: USA: Lake Erie, Ohio... | reverse complement strand
TACCGAACAATTGCTGTTTGAAACCAATGGAAACCTGCAGGATGTAGATATTGTAGGTTTTGGCCGCGATGCTTACTACTACCAAAATCAGGTGCTGCCGGGAGCTGGCGGACAGCTTATCTGGCAAAACGATAAGCCACACGTAATTTACGACTCCATTTTAATTCCTGCCGGTACAACGCTTACTATCAAAGCCGGAGCGCGCATACACTCGCATGTAAAATCGGTAATACTGGTACAGGGAACCCTGCTAGTAGAGGGCGAATACGGAAGCCCCGTTATTTTTGAAGGTGATAGGCTGGATGCTGAGTACAGAAACCGTGCAGGGCAGTGGATTGGTATACGCTTTTTGCCGGGCAGTAAAGACAATGTGATAAGGCACGCCATCATTAAAAACGGAGTGCTGGGTATTGAGGTAGACTCGCTTCCTGTTAATTCAAATCCTAACTTATTGCTCCGTGAATCCTTTATTGATAATATGAGTGCTGTGGGTATTGTTGGATACACGGCAAACCTGGTAGCAATTAATAATGTGGTGACCAATTGTGGTCAGTTTACCTTTTACGGGGTACTGGGCGGTGAGTATACGCTGTATCACAACACATTTGCTTCGTTTAACTTTACGCTTAACCGTCAGACGCCACATTTTGTGCTCGATAATTCTCCGTTCAAAGATGAATCGGGAAATATAGTGGCCAAATACCCCCTCAACTACAGGGTAGTAAATACGATTATTTACGGTAGCCGCGAAGAAGAAGTAGTGCTGAATAATGCTGCTGATGGGGAGCAATCATTCACCACCCGTATTTTTCAAACCAATCTGCTGCGTACAAAAACTGAGTCACTGAATGTAAACGGAAATATACTTAACCAGGATCCTCGTTTTGAAAATGCAGGCGAAGTGGATATGCGGCTTAAAAGCGATTCACCGGCTAAAGGCAAGGGAACAACACTGGGTGTACTCACCGATATAGGCATGCAACAACGCAGTGCAACTGCTCCCGGCATCGGTGCCTGGGAATAGGATTTGACTTTAATTGAGTCAAAATAAATCGTCTGTTGCTAATACAACGGAAATCCTTCCATAAGGCTATTCACTTTTTTGCGAACAGCCTTTAGCGTTTTTTCATCTTCCGGCTTTTGAATTACAGCATCAATCAGCTCCACAATTTTACCCATGTGCTTTTCTTTCAATCCGCGTGTGGAGATGGCTGCGGTACCTATACGTATACCGGAGGTAACAAACGGTGATTTATCGTCAAAAGGAACCATGTTTTTATTCAGTGTAATATCGGCCTTTACCAGTGCGTTTTCAGCAACCTTGCCGCTGATGTTTTTATTTCGCAGGTCAATCAGCATTAAATGGTTGTCGGTTCCTCCTGATATAATTTGATAACCTTTGTTCACCAGTGCGGCAGCCATAGCTTGTGCATTTGCCTGCACCTGTGCGGTATATATTTTAAAGTCATCGGTTAGGGCTTCGCCAAAAGCTACGGCTTTTGCGGCTATGACGTGCTCAAGTGGGCCTCCTTGCGTTCCCGGAAAAACAGCACCATCCAGCAATGCACTCATCATTTTCAGTTCGCCTTTAGGTGTTTTTTGACCAAATGGATTTTCAAAGTCTTTGCCCATCATAATAATACCGCCACGTGGTCCACGCAGCGTTTTATGCGTTGTCGAAGTAACTATGTGGCAGTAGTCGAGGGGATTGTTGAGCCAACCTTTTGCAATAAGCCCGGCAGGATGCGCAATATCGGCCAGCAGCAAAGCCCCCACCGAATCGGCAATGGCTCGCAGGCGCGCATAATCCCAGTCGCGGCTGTATGCCGATGCTCCGCAAATAATCAGTTTAGGTTTTACCTCAGTAGCCTTAGCTTCTACTTTATTCCAGTCTATCAGTCCGGTTTCTTTTTCAACTCCGTAAAAGGATGGCTGATACAGCTTGCCCGAAAAATTTACAGGTGAACCGTGTGTGAGATGTCCTCCGTGCGAGAGGTCAAATCCCAAAATTTTATCTCCCGGATTGAGGCAGGCCAGCATCACCGCGGCATTGGCTTGAGCGCCCGAGTGTGGCTGCACATTTGCCCACGCAGCTCCAAAAAGCGCTTTCAATCGGTCAATGGCCAGTTGTTCAACTTGATCAACAATTTCACAGCCTCCGTAATAACGCTTTCCCGGAAGCCCTTCGGCATATTTATTGGTAAGCACACTTCCCTGTGCTTTCATGACCTGTTTGCTAACAAAATTTTCTGAGGCGATTAACTCCAGCCCGTGTTGCTGACGGTGATGTTCTTTTTTTAATAAATCAAATACCTGTTTATCTTTTTTCATGTTATGTATCGTGAATTGGGCCCGCAATTTAATTAAATAAGCAATTAATAAGAGTATAGCAGCAGCTCACCGAGATATAATATATTTGTCGTGTCATTGAGCGCAGTAATTTATGAAAGCCATTATACCCGTTGCAGGCATTGGTACCCGTTTGCGGCCACACACGCATACACAACCCAAGGCATTAATTCCCATAGCAGGTAAGCCTATTTTAGGCCACATCATTGATGCCCTGCGCGATGCGGGTGTAAATCAATACGTGTTTATTATCGGCTATATGGGCGATAAAATTGAACAATACATTACCGAAACATACAGCGATATAGTGTCTGACTTTGTGATACAAACTACCGGTAGGGGAACAGGTCATGCGATTTGGCTGGCAAAAGAAAAATTAGGAAACGAAGAGGTGCTGATTGTGCTGGGCGACACCATAGCTGATGTAGATTTGAAGCAGCTTATGCAATCGGACCACACTACCTTGTGTGTAAAGAAAGTAGAAGATCCGCGTATGTTTGGTGTAGCAGAATTGAATACGGATGGAACCATAAAGCGTGTGGTAGAAAAGCCTGCCATACCTAAATCTAATCTGGCATTGGTGGGAATTTACCGCATCAAAGAAACTCAGCAATTGCTGGATGCCATCGCCTACAACATTGAGCATAAAATTACCACACAAAACGAATACCACCTCACCGATGCGTTGATGAAAATGATAAGTGATGGTGTAGTGATGCGCACGAAGGATGTAGACAATTGGTTTGATTGCGGCAAAAAAGAGATTTTGCTGGATACCAATGCTACATTGCTGGCACGGCTGAACTACGATACCGCCCGGTATGCATTTGAAAATACCATCATCATACCACCCGTATTTATTGGCCAAAACTGCCGTATTTCAAATTCCATTATTGGTCCCAACGTGTCTATTGGTGATTATGCTATTCTTAATTATTCGATAGCTAAAGACAGTATCATCGGTCCCTACGCACAGTTGGAGTTTGCTATCTTGGAACGTTCGCTACTGGGAAACGATGCGCTGTATAAAGGCATGAAACAAAGCTTGAATATTGGCGACAGTACCGAAATTAATTTCGGATGATTGGGTTAACGAACCCATAGTTACGTTTGTGGCTACCATCTTCCTAAACAATAGCTTATACTCAGCTATTTTTACACGAACGGGCACAATCTATATCCAGCATTTCTGAAAATATCTTGAGAAGTCGCGGTCAACTATCTAACTACCGTGCTGCAGGGAAACGCATGCGGTAAGCAACATCCACTTCACCTTTCGATATTTTGGTGAGTTTATTTTTTAGCATGCGCTTTTTCAACTCGCTTAAGTGGTCAACAAACAATACGCCCATGCAGTGGTCGTATTCGTGTTGAATGACACGTGCGGCAATACCATCGTAGGTTTCGGTAAAGGTTTCAAATTTTTCGTTCTGGTAACGAATGGTCAGTGTAGCTTGTCTGCTCACGTTCTCGCGTATGTGGGGAATGCTTAGGCAACCTTCTTCGTATTCCCACTCATTACCGGTTTCTTGCAGTATTTCGGTATTGATAAATACCTTTTTCAGATTGGGGTATTTTTCATCCTCGAAGGGATGCGTATCAACCAGAAAAAGATTAATGGCTTTGCCAATTTGCGGAGCTGCCAAGCCCACACCATGCGATGCATACATGGTTTCGAACATGTTTTGAATCAGTGTTTCCAATCCCGGATAATCAGATGTTATGTTTTCTGATTTTTTCCTCAGTACCGGGTCTCCGTATGCTACTATGGGTAAAATCATGGTGCTTGTTTCATCTGCAAATACGTTTGCAGTATCAGTACTGCACTTATTTGATCTATATGGGTTTTGTTTTGTCGGTCTTTCTTTTTCATACCCATATCAATCATGGTGCGCTGGGCGATGGCTGATGTAAAGCGCTCGTCTATTTCCACAACAGGAATGGTTGGATATTTTTTGCGAAGCAAAGTTACAAAATTTGCCACGGCTTTGCTCGAGTGAGTTTCAGAACCATCTAGCCGCATGGGTTTACCCACCACTATTGTTTCTACCGGCTCAGTGCTCAGGTACTGCGTAAGCCAGGCATCCAGCTTGGAGGTTTCCACAGCAGCCAATGCGCTTGCAATAAGCTGAAGCGGGTCGGTAGCGGCAATGCCGCATCGTTTTGTTCCGTAGTCGATGGATAAGATGCGTGGCATAACGGCTAAAACGCTTTCCAGCCTTGTGCTTTCAGCGCATGCTTGTTGCCCGATTTGCTGATTAAATGAACCCCTTCGGATGCTGCCGTACAATGCCCGATGACAACAATTTCAGGATGATTTTTTACTTTATCGTAATCGCTCTGATCGATCGTAAAAAGCAGTTCATAATCTTCACCGCCATTAAGTGCAGCCACGGTTGGGTCAAGGTCCATTTCGCGTGCTACCTGATATGTGGATGCGTCAATCGGAATTTTGTCTTCGAATACATTCATGCCCACTCCTGATTTTGAACACAGGTGAAACACCTCCGAGGCCAACCCGTCTGATATGTCAATCATTGAAGTAGGCTTGAGGTCATATTGCTTCAGCATATCTATTATGTCTTTACGGGCTTCGGGTTTCAGTTGCCGTTCCAGTATGTAGTCGTTTCCTTCCAGGTCGGGTTGCGCTGCGGGGTTTGAAAGAAATACCCGCTTTTCGCGTTCCAGCAATTGATAACCGATATAGGCAGCGCCTAAATCGCCCGATACACACAATAAATCATTGGGTTTAGCCCCGCTTCGGTATACAATTTCATCGGGCGTGGCTTTTCCTATGGCAGTAATGCTGATGCACAAGCCCTGTCGTGATGTGCTGGTATCGCCACCAACTAAATCTACTTTGTATTTTTGGCAAGCCAGTAAAATTCCCGAATACAGTTCTTCAACAGCCTCCAGCGAAAATTTTGACGATAAGCCTATCGAAACGGTAATTTGTTCGGGTGTGGCATTCATCGCATAAATGTCGCTAAGGTTAACCATTACGGCTTTGTAGCCCAGGTGTTTCAGCGGAAAGTAGGAAAGGTCGAAGTGTACTCCTTCCAGCAGCATATCTGTAGATACTAGGGTGCACGTTTCTCCATGCTGTATTACAGCAGCATCATCGCCCACACCTTTTACCGTAGATGAGTGGTGAAGCTGAATATGTGCGGTGAGCAAATCAATGAGGCCGAATTCGCCTACTGAGCTAAGTTCTGTACGTGTTGAATTTTCGAGCATGGGCAATTATCGGATACGGTCGGCACTGCGCACCAGTTCTTCGTCTTTTTTAATGAGCATAATGGCACGCATATTTAGGTAAGCTGTAAAGAAAAGCAGGGCAAGAGCAAAAACAGATTGCATACTTTGTCCGGCAAACGTAAAGCCCGGAATATCCATGACTGCTTTAACAAACAAAGCTGCAATCAGCGAGCCGATGAAAATAAAATTTAGTTTAGCCAGTTTGAGCTGACGTACGCGGTTTTTATACGCAAAAATAATATTCAGGGTCCAGCCTGATACCAATGCGAGCAAACCAATTAAATGGTATTGAATAGAACTGGAAATAAGAATTCCGTTTTCATACATTTTAAAGTAAATAAATCCAAGGGTGTATTGGGTAACCTTCCCCTCTACACTCTGTATGCTGGTGATGAGTGTTCCGGTAGATAGCATTAGACAGATACCAATAATGGCAAGTAAATAAACGGTTTGAAGGCGTTGTAGCATATGAAACGGATTAGATTATATCGAGGTGCAAGTTAAGCATTATCCTAAATTACACCTACTAGGTTACTCGTGCTTCGTTACACTTTCTACTGTAGGATGATTGAAAACCAATGCTGCACTATTTTACAGCTGCTTTGCCCGCTGATATTCAGCATTACGTGTGATTTAATTCGGGATAATACTACATTTGCCTGCACAAGAAAATAACCCCACCCATCGCATGACTCATGCCGTTTATGTAATTGATGCCATACGCACTCCTATAGGCAAATATGCCGGGGCGCTCAGTGCTGTTCGTCCAGATGATTTAGCCGCGCACATTATACACGCATTGATGCAGCGCCATAAAAATGTTGATCCGCAAGCAATTGAAGATGTCATTTTTGGAGCAGCTAATCAGGCTGGCGAAGACAATAGGAATGTAGCACGTATGGGGCTATTGTTGGCCGGACTGCCGGTAAGTATTGGTGGAAATACGGTAAACCGATTATGCGCATCGGGCTTGCAGGCCATTGTAGATGCATCGCGGTCCATCATGGCCGGTGACGGTGAGCTTTACCTGGCCGGTGGTGTGGAAAGTATGACACGTGCTCCGTTTGTAATGCTTAAATCCGATACTGCATTTGGGCGTGTACCCGAAATGGCCGATACCACTATTGGTTGGCGATTTACCAATAAAAAACTGGCTGAACTGTACCATCCTTACAGCATGGGCGAAACAGCCGAAAATGTGGCTGCGCAATGGAAAATATCCCGCGAAGAACAGGATGCTTTTGCCCACCATTCGCAGCAAAAATATGCAGCTGCGCATGCAGCTAATCGGTTTGCCAATGAACTGGTATCAGTTCCTGTTCCACAAAAAAAAGGCGAGCCTTTGATGTTTGAAATAGATGAACACCCACGATTGAGCAGCCTAGAAGAATTGGCTAAACTAAAACCCGCATTTAAAAAAGACGGAACAGTAACTGCCGGAAATTCCAGTGGGGTGAACGATGGTGCCGCTGTGCTCATGCTCGCTTCGGAAGAGGCAGTTAAAAAATACAATCTTACGCCTATGGCACGTATTGTAGCTAGAGGTGTAGCCGGAGTTGATCCTTCCGTTATGGGAATAGGTCCTGTGCCTGCCACACAAAAAGCGCTGCAGCGTGCCGGACTTGCGGTAAGTGATATAGGATTGTTTGAACTGAATGAGGCGTTTGCTTCACAAAGTATAGCGTGTATGCGCGATTTGGGTGTAAACCCCGACATAGTAAATGTAAACGGTGGATCCATCGCGCTGGGACATCCGCTGGGTTGCAGCGGTGCCCGCATATCAACTACGCTGCTGCATGAAATGAAAAAACGAAACGTGAAATACGGTGTAGCTACCATGTGCATAGGCGTAGGGCAGGGAGTAGCAGTGGTATACGAAAATTTGTAACCGGCTGTGACAAGCAGGTATTTACTACATATTGCCTACAACGGAAAAAATTACCACGGCTGGCAAAAGCAGCACAATGCACGTACCGTGCAGCAAGAAGTGGAAGAAAAACTATCGCTGCTGCTGGGTGAAAATATAGAAACACTGGGCTGCGGCAGAACAGATACAGGTGTTCATGCCAAATCCTATTACCTGCATTTTGATTCACGAGTAGAAATTGAACAACACGTGTTCCTATTCAAACTCAATCAGATTTTGCCTTATGATATAGCTGCATACGGCATATCGAAAGTGGATGCTGAATTTAATGCACGCTTCGATGCACTTTGGCGTACGTATGAGTATTGCATCACTGCCGTAAAAGATCCTTTTCTTCACGATTATGCCTGGTATCAGTATGGTGCACTGGATATGGAAACGATGAACGCCTGTGCACAAAAGCTGATAGGTACGCACGATTTTGAGTGCTTCAGCAAAGTGCATACACAGGTCAACAATTTTGTGTGTGAGGTAACAGAGGCTTACTGGCAAAGGCAAAATCACACACTGGTATTTACGATTACAGCCAATCGGTTTTTGCGGAATATGGTGAGGGCCATAGTAGGTACGCTGGTAGATGCAGGCCGGGGGAAAATATCACAGCCGGAATTTGAAGCCATACTGAACAGTAAAAGCCGAAGCGAAGCAGGGCAGTCAGTACCTGCACATGGACTTTACTTAACACGCATACAGTATAAATAAGGCCGGTTTACGAATTGAACTGATTCATGGCACGTTCAATACCAATAAAACCGAAGGCTTCAATAGCCTCTACGCTATAAGCAACCAATTTTGGCAGTGCAGTTTGTTCTTCGGTGTTCCATTTGCCTAATACATAATCTATCTGACCACCTTTGGGAAAGTGATTTCCAATGCCGAATCGTAACCTTGGATAGTTTTGTGTGTGAAGCACCTCCTGAATATTTTTTAATCCGTTATGACCGGCATCGCTGCCGTTTTTGCGTATACGTATTTTCCCAAAATCAATAGCCAGATCATCAACCAGTACCAGCATCTGCTCCGGTGTTAGACTAAGCTTGTCGAGCCAATAGCGAACAGCTTTACCGCTCAAATTCATGTAGGTAGTGGGCTTTATCAGGTGAAAGTGTTTGCCTTTCAGTGTTGCGTGAGCATAGTCGGCATAGCGGTCGGGGGCAAAAAGTGCATTCTGTTTTTTTGCAAATGCATCTGCAATATCGAATCCGATATTGTGTCTTGTATGTTCGTATTCGCTTCCCGGATTGCCCAACCCGACTATCAGAAACTTCATGGTACAAAAAAACAAAAGCAATGCTGCATAAACAATTTAAATCAGTCAGCACCTGTTGTTAGTAGTTGAGGTATAAAAAAACCCGGGCAAAGCCGGGTTTTGAAAATGCATGTGTATGACATTTTATTTTTTCTTGGCATCTGCCGTTGCATCTGCAGCAGCTGAGGCAGCAGCACGTGTTGTTTTCACACTAACAATCGGATTATTTGGTGAATCAAGCAATGTCATATCTGCTAATTTTAACTCACCCACTTTTACCGACTGACCGATGTTCAATTCTTCGATGCTTACTTCAATGAAGTCCGGCATTTGGGCCGGCAATGTTCTCACCTTAAGTTTTTTGGCTTTAACAATGAGTTTACCGCCTGCACGAACACCCGGTGAATTGCCGGTAATTTTTACAGGAATATCCATTACCAGCGGTTTGTCTTCGCTGTATTCATAAAAATCGGCATGAATGATAGAATCATTTACCGGATGAAACTGGATGTCTTTTAGTACTGCACGGTGAATTTTACCGTCAATATCTAATTTAACTGTGTAGGTGTTAGGGGTGTACACCAATGGTTTAAAATCCTGAGCGTACATTGAAAAATGTACTGGCTCTCCCTGACCATACAATACGCACGGCACTTTACCCTCGTTTCGGAGTGAATTGGAACTTGATTTTCCTACTCCGTCCCGCAAGTAACCAAACATGGCAACTGATTTCATAACTGTTTATATTTATTTAGTGATTAATGAGATGATTGTTCCTTTTTGATTTCAAACAAAGAGCTGATAGAGCCAAATTCGGTAACATTTCGGATAGCATTGGCAAACAGTTCGGCAACCGAAAGAACTTTTATTTTGCTGCATTCTTTTTGCAGCGGTATGGTATCGCACACCACCAACTCGTCAAGCACACTGTTTTCAATGGTTTCATACGCATTGCCCGATAATACAGGATGGGTACACATGGCACGCACACTCAAGGCACCTTTATCCTTAATCAGCTGGGCAGCTTTGGCCAGTGTATTTCCGGTATCAATAATATCGTCTACCATGATCACATCGCGACCAGCTACATCACCAATCAGCGTCATGGAAGCAATTTCATTGGCACGTCTGCGTTCTTTGTCAACAATTACCATATCGCAGCCCAGTGCTTTGGCATATATACGTGCACGTGCACTTGAGCCCATATCAGGTGAAGCTATCATAAGCGAATCGCCAAATGGCTGCTTCATGATGTAGGGAATAAAAATAACTGAGGGGTCTAAATGATCAACCGGAATTTCGAAGAAACCCTGAATTTGTGGTGCGTGCAAATCCATCGTCATTACTCGGCTAACTCCGGCAGCTTTGAGCATATCTGCGGCCACTTTTGATCCGATAGATACACGTGGCTTGTCTTTGCGATCCTGACGTGCCATACCGAAATATGGAATCACTGCAGTAATATAGTGAGCCGATGCGCGCTTAGCAGCATCAATCATCAGCAGCATTTCCAGCAGGTTATCGGCTGGGGCAAAAGTTGACTGAATAAAGAAAACATCGCATCCGCGAACCGATTCGTTGATGCTGGGTTGAATTTCGCCATCACTAAACTTGCTGATGGTAATATCGCCAAGGGGGATTCCGTAGCTATCCGCAATTTTTTCGGCCAGGTACTTGGAGTGTGTACCGGAAAACAGCTTTACTTCATTGCGTGGCGACATGCGAATATTTATGTTTAATGAAACAATTGCCGGATTCTGTTAAAAATCCGGCAGGGCTTTTGTTGACCGACTAGGGGTCGAACCTAGACTCTTCTGAACCAAAATCAGACGTGTTGCCAGTTACACCATCGGTCAGTTAGGGGTGCAAATGTATGGTTTTCGACTAATTGTGCAAAACTGCCCGCAAAAAAAATTAGAGGATTATTTATAAACCCGTTTCAGCCTAAACTCCTTTATAGGAGCAATAACCAGCGGCACTTTCTCAACAGTTATGGAACTGGTATCCAAGCCGAACGCTTTTTCTTCGCTTAAGCTCAAGGAATCCAGCAAACCGTAAGCATCCATAATCAACTCTTCAGTTATTGATAATTCGTTTTCATAGGCCAAGTGGCGTTTCAGTACTACAAATCGGAAGTCGCCTGTAACGTTTAGTTTGTTTAGTGAGGCGTAGCGTGAAGTAACATCTACTTCATGGTTTCGCATCAGTTCTTCCACCACTTTGCGAAAGTAGAAATTGATTTTTTGTTCAATCCTGAAACCGAGTCTGAATTCCACTTTTATGACATCGTGCGGCACAATATGGTCTACCTTGTATTCCATTTTATAGGGCTCGTCTACCACATTTATATGTACAAACCAGTAAACATCGGCCCGTTTGGGCTGCTTTTGCAAAATGGAGTAAATAATTTTCCGCTCAATATCCATTAAATGATCAGCACTGGTTAGGTAAACCAGGTGTGTAGCGTACTTGGCTACGGAATCGTCTTTGCTAAGTTCCTGCAATGCGGGCAGGTATTCGTTCAGATTGACGAATTCGGTGAGGCGGTTTTTGATTTTACGCCCTTTGAACCAAATCCACATGACGCCTATAAATAGAAGACTGATGAGTAACGTAAGCCAGCCTCCTGAAGGTATTTTCTCAATATTGGCTACTAAAAATGCACTTTCGATGGTAAAATATACAATGCCTACCGCCCACACAATCCAGCGTGGTGCACGTATCTTTTTCAGGTAATTGATGAGCAGCACTGTGGTCATCATCATGGTAGTGATAATGGCCAGCCCGTAAGCCGCCTCCATACGGGATGATTCTTTGAAATAAAGTACAATAGATATACAACCCACCCACAATATCCAGTTTACGCTGGGAACATATAGCTGACCTTTTGTTTCTGTCGGGTATTTAAGGGTCACTTTAGGCCACACATTTAGCCTCAGCGCTTCGGAAACAAGCGTAAATGATCCGCTGATCATTGCCTGACTGGCAATAATAGTAGCCAGCGTGGCAATGACAATTCCGGTTAATAAAAACCATTCGGGCATAATGCCATAAAACGGATTGATATCGCCTGAAGTATTTCCGATTTTAGAGATAACCCAAGCTCCCTGACCAAAGTAGTTCAGCACTAAACTCGTTTTAACAAATATCCAGCTTACACGAATATTTTTTCGACCACAATGGCCCATATCCGAATACAAGGCTTCGGCACCGGTTGTACACAGAAAAACAGCTCCCAGCAGCCAGAATCCTTCCGGGTAGTATGCCAGCAGTTCGTAGGCATAATATGGGTTCAGCGCTTTCAGTACTTCCGGGTGTGATGTGATGGAGATAATACCCAGCACCGCCAGCATGCTGAACCAAACCAGCATAATTGGGCCGAACATTTTTCCTACAATATTGGTACCCATACGCTGCATGAAAAACAGTGCGGTAATAATGGCGATAACGATTGGAATAGTAGGAATGTCAGGATTTAAAATGAGCAATCCTTCTACGGCTGAGGATACAGAAATAGGCGGAGTAATCATGCCATCGGCCAGCAAGGCACAGCCACCAATAATGGCCGGGAAAATTAAAAATGGTTTGCGTCTGCGCACCAAAGCATACAAAGAAAATATACCGCCTTCACCCTTGTTATCGGCACGCAGTACAATGGTTACATATTTTAACGTGGTTTGTAATGTGATGGTCCAGAAAATACAGGAAAGACCACCGTAAATAAGTTCCTCGCTTACGATTTTACCAGAAAGTATAGATTTAAAAACGTATAGCGGAGATGTACCTATATCACCGAAGATGATACCCAATGCAACCAGTAAGCCGCCCAGAGAAAGCTTTTGGGTAAAACTGTGATGTGATGCCGAATTAGTCACGCTTATTTCGGCACAAATGTAAAGTTTAGTATATCACATGCAATAAAATTTTAATACGCTTTGTTAAAGAATATTCGATTGCTACTTTTACCAGAACATTTTAATCAAACACATATGTATAACGGACTCCTACATTTACACAACCTGCTACGCTGGGGCGTATTGCTTTTCGGATTGTATGCCATCACCAAATCGATACTGGGCTTGATGCACAGACGCGAGTTTACCAAAAAGGAAAACTTATCTCATATATTGTTTGTGGTGTTTTGCCACACGCAGTTAATACTAGGTTTGGTGCTTTATTTTATAAGCCCCGTAGTGGATGCGGCACTGAAGTCAGGCGCGGTAATGTCTGACAAGTTTAACCGGTTTGTAGCGGTAGAGCATATTTCTACAATGATAATTGCTATTGTGCTAATTCAGGTTGGACGTTCGCTCAGCAAGAAAGCGACCGATCCTATGGCTAAGCACCGTAAAGCGCTTATCTTTTTTATAATCGGATATGTACTTATTTTATCACGAATTCCTTGGGATAAAGCGTTGTTTCCGGGAATGTATCATTAACCAAAAAAAACGCCCCCGTGCTTGCACGGGGGCGTTTTTTGTTAGTTTGATTTAACAACCTTCAGTGTGACCGTTTCATCAGCTTTTTTTACCTTCAGCAGGTAAATACCGGCTTGCAGGTTATCAGCCCGTACCGGCAACGTTTGCAGCCCGTCAGCCAGCAGGTAATGATTGGACTGTAACAATTTGCCATTTATATCTAGCAACTGAATTTCTACTGAACCGGATTGCATCAAATCAATACTTACTTGTGTCAGGTCATGGAATGGATTAGGAATGACAGACACGGAGTGTATGGCTGTGGCGCCACCTGCAATGCGAACAGTATTGCTGTAATCAGACCATGTACCATCTGCATCTACCTGACGAATGCGGTAGTAACCTACCACTCCTGCTTTGGCAAAAATACCTTCATCAATAAACGTATACAGTGTAGGTTCATTGCTGTTCATTCTACCGTTTACAAATCCAATTTTTTCGAACACCACACCATCCAGCGAACGTTCTATTTCAAATCCTTTATTGTTCAATTCGCTGTATACTTCCCAGTTTAGTTCAGCATTCAATGCGGTGGCTCTTCCCATAAGCTGACCCATACTCACTGGCAATGGGTTGTTATTTCCGGCAACATTGAATTGAAAACGGAATTGTGAAGCCGCTGTAAATTTAAATGTAGCTGATTGAGGACTGGTGCTTATGGCAGATGCCGGATTTTGATATAGTGTCCATCCGCCCCCGTTACCATTTCCTCTTCTGAATAGATGTATGTCATTAACGGTACCGGTACCCAGTATGTAACCCGGACCCAATAAGAAACTGGCGTAAATACTGTCATACGTTGCAAGACCATATCGGTACAGAATCCATGTAAGCGGAGTGGAAGCAGTTACTCCACCGGGATTTACAGTTGGCAACGTGCTGTACACCGTATCAAATTTATGCAATACATAATTTTCAGACCCCAGGTAGTTAAAGAAATTCATGTTTAGCGCACCCCCAGTTAATACATAGGTACCCGAACCGCCAATGAGTGTATCAACAACCGCAGGTGTACCAATGGGTATGGTTGAAATAAATACTGCAGGAGCGGTAGTAGAATTTTGTACGTCCATGTTTACCGTGGTTCCGCTATTGCAGTTGCCTGATGCATCAGATAATATGGGATTGTTGAGACCCTCGTCAAAACGGAAATACAAGCGAAGATTTGTGCTGGCTAAATTGGGTAATCGGGTATGCATGCGTCTGCGTATTTCGCTTTCGGTTAATGCTATGTTCCAAATTTTTAATTCATCGATTCCGCCTACCCATAACTCGTTCACCGAGGGGCCATTTTTCCCAACATATAGCCCGGTTGTTGATGAGTTTATAGTTCCAATTTGAATAGATGCACCGGCTGTATCTCCGTTTACATACAAACGCAGGTTGGCACCGTCAAAGGTTGCTGCAACGTGTGTCCAGCTGGCTGTAGGAATGATGGTAGAAGAAACAGCTGTTGCCAAACCTGATGAGGTGTTTACGGTAAATACCAGATTCCCTGTTGTGTTAATAAATAACCGGTAAGAACGGTTCAACCCAGCAGAGTCCTTAGAAACAATGGTGCGGTTAGTGATAAAGTTAGTCGGATTAATCCAGGCTTCAATACTCAATTCTGCAGCGGGTGAAATAGACGGATTATTGGCAACCACAATATGGTCATCGGCACCATCAAAATTCAGAAATGTACCTGCTGATTTTATGTTGGGAATATTCGTAATGGTGAGAAGCGATGTGGCGGTGTCGTTTACCAGAGACCCATCACCTATCAACTCACTCCACGATTTAATCGTATAATTACCCGGTGTAAAGGTAGAAAACGTATCCGTAAAATTGATGATACTATAATTACCTGAGTTTACTGTTCCAGTCGTGGTTGAGTCGATATATACACGGTTACCTGTTGCATTGAAAATAGCACATTTAATTTTTACAGCTGTTTGAGCCAGTGCGCCATAGTTAAATATTCGCACACTGGGAATGATGGCTGGCTGGCCCGCAGGCAATACAGGGCATGGATATAGAATATCAGTTACTCCCATATCATCTGGCGATTGCAAGCGTGGCTCGATCATGAACCTAAATGCACTGGCTGTCGCAAAAAAGTCAATCCACGAACTTGTTCCGGTGGGAGAGGTGTAATAAAATGTTTGATTTCGTATGGGGTTTTCATTTTGAAAAGAGAATGCGGCATTCACCGTTCCGATTTGAATTACGCCCACAAAGAAGGTATCGGAAATCGCCACGGGAGGATTAACCGGGATGGTATTGAGGCCGGCTATAGTTACAAATGGAGACGACTGCCACAGCAGCGTGCCGGGCAATCCGGTTCCGGTATTTCTGTTCCAAATGCCAATACGCAATGTATTTCCACCTGTGTTAAAATTAACACCCACCTGATTAATAGCGTTGATTACACCCGAGTAAGGGAATTTTGCCACAAAATCACCACTTGCTCCGGTAAAACCTACACCGCCTGCCGATGGAACAGAAGGGTCGGCATATGAATAAATCACGTTGTTAACATCTCGTATTGAAATACGGCTGTTGTTAAAAGAATTGTCATCGGGGTCAACAAATACCCTCACCGTATCGTATCCGTTTGTTGTAGGACTGTGTCCGGCAAAGGTCACAATCGTATCGACATTCGGATTCATACCGGTAACCAGTAAACTGTCTATAAACGGATTTGCACCTGTTACCTGCAGTTTGATGTAGAATCCTGTACTAGCTGAAGTTCCGCTATTGCGAATGGCTGCACGCACAAAGTGAGGTGATGTATACGCTTTAGGCATTTTACCTAAGGTATAAACTTGGCGTACGGCTATATCATTGGCATAAACAGGTATAAAACGATATATAGTACCGGCTACCGGAAGGGGTCTTGTAGAACCGACATTGTTTCCGTAATTTAATGCGTTGCCGGTATAATTTCCATTTTGAAAAGTAGGCAGGTTCCATGCAGTTACGCTTCCTTTAGTTACGGTTAATAAATTTGTAGCCGTTGCTCCGCTGCCTTTTAAACCGCACAACGCACTGCGAAAAGCTGAAGTGTTTGTACTAGCAGTAAATGGCCCCCATACAAAGTCAATAACATTTGTACCCTCGTATAGCTTGATTTGGAAATTAATAATAGCGTACTGAATAGCGATAGTTGTATTTTTTTCGGTTAGATTCTTAAATTGTATAGTACAGATACGCGAACCCACACTACCCGTTGTACTTACACGGTATTCTGCACCACTTGCTCCTATAAGATCGTGATTAAATGGAATGATTAAAGCAGTATCAAGTGTATTGGTGCTATTCGCTGCCCCACCTGTACCGGCACCCGAGCTTTGCGGTCCGGCATAAAAAAGGGCAGCCGATGATGGTGCTACGTTACCCATTTTTATAAATCCATTCGTTGACAAAATAAATTCGGTGTAACTGGCACCATTAAATGTAAATGAGAAACCGATGGGCACAGCCGATGACAACGCATCATCTGTGTTTAGTGTGCTGATAATACTACCCGTAGTTCCCAGGTCGGTGTAAGGCGTACCCGTGACTACGATATGATTAGAGGCCGGATAATTGGTGGTAAGCTGAGCATTTGTATATTGACTTACTGCTAAAGTCAACATTGCCAGCACGAGACGGAGGAGTACTTTTTTTTCCATAACTTGACGTGGTTTAATTGGTACGTAAAATTACAGAATAAATGGGGAAAACAAATAAACTATTTACAAAATAGCTGATTCCACCTTTGCTGCTATCGCATCTGCCTCTGCATGATTTTTTTCTACTATATTTTTTGCCTCAGCTATGATTTTTTCTGCATAAGCGCGGTCTTTTAACCCCTTGGCATTAACCAACACATTGAAATAAGCGCCACGAACGGCTGTTTTTACGCACAGTGCACCTACACCCGCATCTGTTATTGAATTTGGATTTCCTTTATCGACCATTGCAGCCAAAAGAGGTAACGTATGGTATGCCGCTTTCATAATCTGTAGAGGAATTTCGCATGCATATTTCGTGGCTTCTTCTATGGCATGAGCACGTATTTTCTTTTCGTCATCAGTCGTTTTGGGCATGCCAAAGGCATTCATGATGCGATTGAAGGCATGTGTATCCTCATCCACTAATTTCAATAAGGCATCTTTTTGTTGTTGCCCCTTTTCAGCCCAGTCACTGAAGTACGGAGTTTGATCTTCCCACCCACGTTTACCGGCCGACAAATTAGCTACCATGGTGCCCAATGCAGCACCCAGCGAACCTGTATAAGCGCTTATGGACCCTCCACCAGGGGCAGGACTATCGCTGGCTGTTTCATTGGCAAATGATTTCAGATTCATCGATATCAATTTCTCTTTCGCAGTGTCCCGCATGCGGTATTCTATGATCTTTTTATCTGCGTCAAATGGCCCAAGCTCTGCTAGTCCCAGCGATTTAATGGCTATATGAATCAGTTCGTGCTCGCTAACTCCTGTTGAACGACCTTGTTTTTTAAGAAAATAGTTGCCTGCATCCAGCATAGCTTTAAGCGGTATTAATCCCACCAGTTCCGAGCCGGTAACCCGAAGTCCTCTTTGCGTTGCACTTTTACATACTTCATCAAAAGCAATATGCAATGGAGTGATTTTGTAATTGGTAAGATTCATCGAAATCTGTGCAACACCATATTCCTCAATATACCAGCCTATCGCTTTTACAGCCTTACAACTGCCGGGTATGCGCACATCATTGCCCTGTTCGTCTTTTACCACTTTGCCGGTTATAGGATTGCCTTCACGTTTTACCCGACCAGCCTCACGCACATCAAAGGCAACAGAGTTCGCCAAACGTACAGAGGATGTATTCAGGTTTACGTTGTAAGCAATTAAAAAATCACGTGCACCTATAACTGTTGCACCGGTTTTGGCAGGAAATTGAGAAGGGCCAAAATCGGGTTTCCATTCAGGTAGTTTTATTTTATCGAAGAAGCCTTCGTATTCTCCGGCTCGTATCACCGATAAGTTTTTACGTGCCTCATTGGCTTGAGCATATTCGTACAAATAGACGGGTATGGAGAGTTCATTTCCGACACGTTCAGCCAGTTTATGCGACCACTGTGCAGTTTCTTCCATGCTTATACCGGATACAGGTATGAGTGGGCATACATCAGTTGCACCCATTCGCGGATGTTCGCCTGTGTGTTTACTCATGTCAATGAGTTCAGCAGCTTTTTGAATGCCTAAAAACGCAGCATCCACTACAGCCTGCGGAGGTCCTACAAAGGTAACTACAGTGCGGTTAGTAGCCTTACCCGGATCAACATCAAGCAACTTCACTCCTTCAACAGATTGTATGGCATCTGTTATTTGCTGTATAACTGACATATCTTTTCCCTCACTGAAATTGGGAACACATTCAATAAGCTGAGTTGTATTTTCCATATACTTTACACAATTATTCGGATTCAAATGTAATACCCAGCAGGCATAAAAAAAGGAGGTCAATTACTGGACCTCCTTTGTAATAATCTCCGATTAGTATTAATCGTGAAGTTTGATAACCCTGCAGGTTCTGCTTTCAACTCCACTCAGTGATATGAAATAAATGCCTGCGGGCAGTGTGCTTACAGATGATACTTGTATGCGGTTTATTCCTTCCTGCACATACACAGTTTGTGTGGCGAGTGTTCGTCCGCTGATGTCGGTAATCAACACGGCAACTGTTTCATTCGTTGCACTGCTAAATACCATATCAGGTGCTTTGTTGAATGGATTGGGAATAACCTGTAATAGCTCGTTTTGTGGTGTGGCCGTCAAATAAATAATTCTGCTAAACGATTGTGTGCCGTCTAGGTCTTCTTGTATCAGTCGGTAGTATGCAGATGGTGTTTGCGTGAAAACCTGGTCATCCGTATATTCATAATCAGTCACGGATACCGAATTTCCTTTTCCTTTCACGTATCCTATGGTGGTAAAGTTTACTGCATCTGCCGAACGTTGAACAATAAAGTGGCTGTTATTTTTTTCGGTAGCGGTAGCCCATCGCAATACCGCATGCGTGTGCGAAACGTGTCCTGTAAATTTAAGCCACTCAACCGGTAGCGGATTCATTGCAGTATCGCTGCCCAAGGTAAATTCACCAAGACTAGAAAGATTGGTACGACTAACCAGTGGCGTATACCTACTGCCGGTAGCAGCTACATAGTTTCCGCTCACTGTCCATGCCGCAGTATTATTGTCTCTACGCAACAGACTTAAACCGGCAACATTGTATACACCGGCAAACGAATCTGCACGAACGGTCAGATTATATTGTAACGATCCAAGATTATTCCCGGATGTTAAGCGCCATACACCGTTTTGTGCCACACGATTCACCAGAATACTGCCATCTGTTAATGGCAACCCGTTGGTTGACGGTTGTCCGCGAACAAAACGAGCGGCCAAAGTGCCTGGCTCGGTAGGTGCTGCTGTTACGATCACAGTAACCTGACGGTTAGTATCCATGTCATAAATCGGGAACGTGTAGGTGCCTGTACCTGTTATCCATCTTACTAAAATACCGTTCACATATCCAGATCCGGTTAGTACACCGGCAAAATTTCTGCGTCCGATGCACATATTGGTGTTCGCATCTGTAACAACTTTACCCGAAGTTAAGTATAGTGAATCGGTTGCAGTCAATGTGTTTTGTGACGTTGATTGCAACTGCAGCGTTGTTCCATTAAGCAGTTCGAGACTTGCTACACGCTGCGTGGGCAATGTGTTTACTGTTACTACACCACCCGAGTTAAATACAAGTCGGTCGTTTAAATTAGTAGCTGCTCTGGCCGGTGTCCAGTTTGAAGCTGTATTGAAGTTAGCCGGTGTTGTTTGATTCCAAACATACGTGGTAGGTGTAGGTGCAGGTAAAATTTGTACCTGAAAATCTTCCGTTTCACCCCACTGCACTGCCGTGCACGATTGTGAAGCACCAATGAGTGTGTTAAAGATAGCGCGAACACGCATACGCAGTGTTATGCCTGTAATCGTTTGCAGCGGTACTGTAACAGGCGATGAATTCACTACACCCATACTGGGAGCAAAGGTGGCGATGAATTCATCAGGATCGTCAAAGTCACCGTCATCATTGTAATCAATCCATGCTGCCAAACCTTCCATATCGCCATCGGCTCGCAGGTTTATGGTAAATGTTGCACCTTGTGTAATGACGAGAGTTTGCGAGGTATTAAACTGATAGGAATTTGGATTGCCGTTACAACCGGTGGAAGAATTCGTTAGATTGGTAGTAGCACCGGTAGTGGTAACCAAATCAAGTATATCAAATCCGCACCCGGTAGTAATAACCGGAATACAATAGCTGTTTTTAATTCTTCGTTTTCCGGCAGGAGCTCCGTTAATTGGTGTTCTGATTACACCATTAACGACTATATTAATTAACTCTGCATCCAGTGAATCGCCAATTATAGCAGTTTGTGGTACTCGGTATGTTATCCAAAAATAGTTTGTATCATTCAACAGCGGCTGTAATCCAGTAATAGAGAAATTACCGCTTCGAGGACCAACACCCCCAAAAAATACAGGAGAGGTGAATGCTGAACCAGAACCGGTGTACCAAACAATAATGCTATCGGCATTTACAAGCGGATTTTGAGAACCGTTGGTGCTCAAGTTAAATTGAGAAACAGGAACAGGCGCACCAGTGGCCGACATACGAATCATAATTCGTAACATTTGGTTATTGGCTGACGGGCTGTTTATAACCTGCAGGGTTGGATGTAAGGCATTAGCATCAACAAACGTCATAGGCGCAGTTACAGAAAGCGCACCAGCAGGATTGGTAACAGCCGGAATGAAACGCGAGCCGAATGCAAGTATGCTGTCGCATGTTGCATCCAGTAGATTGCTTCCGGTTGCTGTTAGAGACACATCGTATGCAAGCCAGTAATTATTGGTGTCGTCAAGTACAGTGTCAGTTAACAAAAAGCTGAATAATCCGGAGGGTGATGTTACTGTTCCTAGCAATGTGTTGGTATTAAATGTAGCGCTGCTTCCTGTTTTATAAAGTTTTGCACTCAGAATATCAGAAGTAGTTGTAGTTCCAGCGGTAGTAAAGAATAATCGGGTGATTGTGCCCGGCTGACATGAATTGGCGTTTGCTACTACAGGTACCCGAAGTACGGGCACATCTACACCACCAAACGGTGCCGAACCGCTTTGCTGAAATACGGTACTACTTATGTAACTCGTAGGCACATTAACCAAATTAATCAAATAGTCCTCCGTTTCACCGAAGGTATAACTACCGCACGCAGATATAGGCCCACTGGATGTTTCATTCATGATTACTCGCAGCCGGGTTCGTCCGCTTAATGCAGTGCACGGTATGGTAATGGTACCGGTACGAATAACATTAGCCCCGTATGCAAACACTGGTGACATATGAAGTTCTTCTCCGGCATCGTTAAAATCACCGTCCTGATTCAGGTCAACCCAAATTCCCAACACCGCATCAAAACTGCCGTTACATGTAGAAGTATTTATGGAAAAAGGATATGTTTTGCCCATGATGAAAGTAGTAGCGGGTAGTATTTGAGTGAAATTGCTGTACGAATTTTGAATAGATCCTGGCCCACCGGTCGTAGAGCAGTTCGATGCGTTGGATAATGGCCCTATGTATGTGCCTACAATTTCAGCATCTGTTCCTCCGGCTGCTTCTGCAGCACAATAGGCTGCACGAATGATTCGAAAACCTGCAGGGTTTCCGGAAGAAGTTGTTTGCAAAGTACCACCTATCGTAACATTGATAAACTCCGCATCCATTGTATCGCCTATACTGGCAAAAGGAGGAATGTTATAGGTAACCCAAAAGTAATTTGTATCATTATTCAAGCTTTGAATACCACTCACTGTAAATGTACCTGTTTGCATTCCTACGCCTCCGAATAATACCGGATTTTCGAATTCAGCGTTGCTTCCGGTATACCAAACTATTATACTATCGAGATTGAAAAATGTATTTTGTGAGCCTGCTGTGCTTAGGGTAAATTGAGTGGCATTAATCGGTGCACCAAAGCTTGTTGTTCTTACCATCATGCGAAGCATCGGATTGTTTGCGCTTCCCCTCTCCACTCTATCAGGTGTAGGATGCACAGCACTTGCACCTATAAATGACATAGGCGTAGCCACAGTCCTTGATCCGGATGGATTACCATTTGCCGGTATGAACCAGCTGTTAAAAACACGTACACTGTCGAGTACTGCGTCCAGTAAATTGCCGTTAGGTGCTGTCGAGGCAATGTCATACGTTAACCAATAGTTATTGGTGTCGTTTACAGCTGAGTCGTTAACTACAAAACTAAATACACCTGATGGGCTAGCAACAGTGCCTAAAAGATTTGCAACAGAGAATACAGGTGACGAACCTGTTTTGTAAAGTTTAGCATTTAGGATATCTGCTGTATTGGTTGTTCCAGTGGTGCGGAATCGAAATTCATTGATTACACCCGGGTTGCAGTTTGTTACTTTTACTTTTACAGGTACACGCAGGATGGCTGTATTTAATGTAGAGGCCGGTGCTCCACCTGTTTGTTGAAGTGCAGTATTACCAAGATGCTCTCTGTTTCCGCTAACTACATTTATGTCATAGTCTTCACCTTCGCCATAGGCATTGGATGATGCTCCGCAGGATTGATTAGCCTGCGGTTGAGCATCATCGCCCCCACGAATTCGCAAACGTGTAACAGAATTTGTTGCGGTACAAGGTACAGTGAAGGTAATAGAAGCCATACCACCCGTTCCTGCATTCGCAGGAGTCTGAATACCCAAGTCTTCTCCTGAATCCACAAAGTCTCCATCTTCATTCCAGTCAGCCCATGCTCGTGCAAACTGATTGGGTTCACTGTTAAAATTTAATTTGAGTGTGTATGTTCTTCCGGCTAGTAATGTAGGAGGTGTAATACTTGAAAAGTAGGTATAAAAACCTTGCGAATTACAGGTTGTAATATTATCAATAGTTTCTAATCGGACACGAGAAATGAAATCACTGGCACATCCGAGCGTATAAGTAGGCAGACAATATTGGGCTTTGATTTTACGGTTTCCGGCTGGTGTTGTTGATATGGGTGCGATGTTATTTCCATTAACGCCTAGGGATATGAAGACTCCGTCAACTGAGTCAGTAATGCTGGCAGTGCTACTTATATCGTACGCAAGCCAGAAATAATTCATCCCGTTACGCAAATTTAACTGACCGCTTACAATAAACGTATCGTTAGGGGAACTAAAATTACCTAAAGGTATATTGGGAGAGAACACGGCACTGCCACCGGTGTAATACACTGTTGCGGTGGTAATATTTGTAAGAGGATTGGCTGAGCCTAATGTTCTGAATTGCATTTGTGTGATGGGTACAGGCGCACCTGTATCCGACATAAGTACCTCTAACCGCAGAATCTCATTGTTGAATGATCCGGTAAATACCTTTGAAGTTACAGTTTGAAATGCATTAGCTGAAATAAACGCCATGGATGTACCTACTATTCGAAAAGAAGCATTCGGCATAGTTACTGTTCGGGCGGTATCGGCCACTATAACGCTGCTGCACTGCACAATAAGACTATCGCCCTGTGCAGCACCAGTTGCCACATCGTATGCAATCCAAAAAAAGTTGGCACCGGTGCGTAACTGACTATTACCACTTACAGTAAATGCTCCCGAAGGAGTTGCAACGGGATTTCCAAATGGTAAAAGTGTGTTGAATGTAGAATCTGTACCCGTGTAAAACACTTTAACATTTGCAATAGCAGCTGTATTTGATGTTCCGGCAGTTGAAAGATTTAGTCCTGTGATATTGATGGGTACAATTCCGGAAATGTCAACACGTATTCGAAGCATAGGCATATTAGCCGTACCGACAGATACATTTCCTGTAACCCGCTGAGCCGAACTGCTTGTATATTGCATTACAGGTGCTGAGGTGGCAAATCGAAAGTACTGACCATTGGATGAAAGGGGAGATATGGGTCCGGGACTGGTTGCTGCCGTATTCAATGTGTATAACGTATTGCTTACAAAGGGCGATACCAATCCATTCGTAGATGAACGCTGCACCCAAGGACCATTTGGGGAGTTACCCTGCACCACAAACATCTGACCTTGTTGGCCCACTAAACTATCGCTGTTGCCAAATGGATAATTGATGGCAGTCAGGGATACTACAGTGTTTGTGGGTAAGTCACCATTCAAGGGTTGTATCCGCAACATTTTGTTACTCATTGTAGTTGTTAGGTTGCCTGTTACGTTGCGGCTTGTAGCATTGCCCGAACTATATGTGCATAAGAATGATTCTCCATTCCAGTTAGTACCGGGATTAATAGTTATGGTACGTGCTTGATTACCATTAGGTGCAATCCCGTTAAATGCTGATCCAATACCAAATGGCAACGATACCTGAAGATTTCCTGTTGTTGGTCTGTTTATTTGAATACTGCCCACTACATACGATCCATGATTGGTGGGGTTAGGATTAATTGTACTAGGTGCCAATGCCGTGGTGCCTGCATAATTGCTAGAAAATATAAGCGGATTTGCCTGACTGGTTAGTAAGATCCCACGCTGCAGTTGAAGAAACGGAGTATGTAAAGCACTAAATGAAAGTGGGTATTGCAACTCTACATTGTTATGGGTATTCATAGTCAGATAACCTTCAATTACCCGCCCTGAATTATTTCGATGTTCTTCACCAGCTATGAGTGTGGTAGGGGTTACAGTACTTTGAAATACCGACAGATATAGCATCCAGCGTATGTTTATGTTTGTATTATTAAATACCGGTGCTGATGTAAAACTACCATTAGTGCGCCACACATAATTTACTGTATTAGCAACAGCAGCGTTACCTAGCGTTAGTCTGCTATTTGCATCAACTCTTCCGTTTATCAAAGTAAATGTTAAGGGTACACTAACCGAATCATTATAGCGGAATACCGCATCATTCGACCCCAAATGCCAGATGTTGTTTACCCGACTACCTGCTAATGTTCCTGCGTTGGTGAATGTTGCCGAATCACTATTACAAAATACGATACCCGAGGTGTTCAACGGCAAGTTAGCTAATGGTGCAGATGTTCCCAATGTTGAATTACCTGTATTAAAAGTTGCAACACCTCCTGTATTGATAGTAAAGTTTTTACCTACATACAAAATACGTCCGTTGGTAGCATTTAATGCAGATAACGTTCCTGATACTGTAACATCGCCAAATACCTGAAGCAGCTGACTGCCGTTTGCACCGTATGTTAACGTACCCCCGGAGTTAATTGTTAAATTCTGACAACGCACACCCCCACTAGCCAGTCCAACAGTTACAGTAATGGTATGACCGCTGCTAATAACTACATTATGATCAGATGTAGGCACAACTCCACCAACCCAGTTTGCAGGCAAATTCCAGTTGCCGCTGGCAGCACTAGTAATGGTTGTAGGGGTGTATTCTAAAACGGATACAGAGTCAATAAAAATATTATTTGCTCCGTTTCGGTTAACTGTGGCAAAACCTACACGCGTTTGTGTTGTACGATATCTTGCAGGTATAGGAACATTGATTTTTGCCCATTGGTTGGGAGAAGTGGTTGTGTTTAAGCCACTCATAATATTGGATAACGTATGCCATGTAGTTCCGTTATCAGGTGAAATAACCACGCGAAGGTTTATATTCAAACAAGGATCCTGAGGGTAGAACAGGTAGAAACGCACGTATGGAGATGTGGCTGTACTAAGATTCATAGCGGGCGATGAAATTCTACGTTCTGTTAGCGGTGAAGCTGCACCACCGAATCCGATATCTTGTAAAAACAATACTGAGTTTCCATGAAATGCTCCGGGACTTGGTGGCAAGGTTCCACCAGTAATTGCCCACGCCCCTACACTAAAAGTATTACGTACCCAGTCTCTTTCGGCCGATGTAACAACAGGGCGTATTCGTGATTGACTCCAACCTGCAGGCGCAGCAGGATTGCCAGTGAATGCATTCTCAAAACTTTCGGCTAGGTATACCTGTGCTTCTACAGGTTTTAATCCGAACGATAATAAGATAACTGTAAAAAGAATTTTTATTCCGGTGTTCATGTATTTGACAAATGTAAAAGGGTGCATAAACCGTTGCTAAACAAGCGGCTAAAATAACTAAAAGTCCTTAAAATATGCTGTGCAAATATCACGGGAATGTATAAAAAAGAAGGCCGGCTTTTTAAGCCGGCCTTCTTTTCGGTGGGTATAAAATACCTCCTACCTATTATTCAGCAGATTTTACCACTTTAATGGTAGTACTTTCAGTACCTAAAACTCGTATGAAGTAAACTCCTGCACCTGCCTGCTGCATTTCAGTCAGGCTGATAGTGTTCAGGCCTTTTATGGCATTTACCACTCGAGTACCTATGGTTTTACCTTGAATGTCGGAAATTGTTATGGTGTATTCTCCTTGTTCAGCAGATACAATATTCAGATGAGTGATTCCATTGAAAGGATTAGGCGCTACTGTAGTCGAAGCAATACTGCGTTCGGTTTTGGTTGCACGTACAATGTTACTCAGATGTTCTGTTCCATCCATATCAACCTGACGCAGTCTGTAGTATACTGTATTAACAACTGCGAAGGCTTTTTCATCCAACAACTGATAGTTTACCTGAATATTTGTTGTACCCTTTCCGTTTACAAATCCGATACTTTCGAAGTCAACGCCATTCATTGATTTTTCAACAATGAAGCCCTTATTGTTTAATTCGCTGGCAGTTGTCCAAGTTACCAATACATCTTCGCCTATTGAACTGGCCTGAAGATTTACCAAATTTACTGGAAGCGGATTGGTAGCGGAATCTCCACCCAATGTGAAATCGCCAAGTACGCGCAGGTTAGAGCGATTAGCCACAGGTGTGGCATTGGTACCGGTAGCTGCTGCATAAGTACCTGCTGTATCCCATGGGCTGGTATTGTTAACCCTTCTGGCTACCGTTAATGTAGCCAAGGTTACTACACCATTAAATCCGTTGGCTGTTAGTGCCAGGTTATAATTAGTAGCAGTTCCGAATGTTAATCCATTGCCACTGGTTAAATTCCAGTATCCATTTTCGGCCACTCTGTTCACGTTAATCAATCCATCGTTGAATGGTAAACCGGTAGTACCGGGCAAACCGGGCACAAATGTAGCTGTAATTGTTCCTGTGGTTGCAGGCGCGCCATTAAATGTTATATCCACATTTCTGCTAAGGTTAGTGTGAGACAATGGGAAGGAATAGGTACTCAATCCTAAGTCAGCCCAGCGGGTAAAGGTCCCTTCAACTGTTCCTGACCCGGTTAGTGTACCCACACCGTTTCTACTGCCCATTGATAAATTTACATTCAAACCAGTAACGGCTTTACCTGAAGTAAGTGCCAATGTATCCCAGGCATTAAATGTTGCAGTTACCGATGCATTCATATTCACGGTTGTGTTGTTCGAAATCGTAATATTCTTTACACTATGGTTAACTAAATCATTTACTGTTGCAGAACCACCACCACTGAAAATGAGACGGTCATTCATATTTGGTGCAACACGACCCGGAGTCCAGTTCGTTGCTGTACTAAATGATCCCGGAGTGGTCTGATTCCATACATAAGTAGTTGGAGCAGGTGCCGGCATAATTTCAACCGTATAGTCTTCCGTTTCACCATAGAAATAAGTCTGACATGGAGTTATCGGACTTGTACCGGTTTCAATCAGTGTTACACGCATTCTTTTCAATCCAGGACTAGCTGTTAAAGGGATAACAATATCTCCAGTACGGAATACAGCAGTTCCATAAGTAAACACTGGTGTCATATGTACCTCTTCACCGGCATCGGTAAAGTCGCCATCATCGTTAAAGTCAATCCAAATACCAAGTACTCCAGGGTAATCGCCACCACATGTACTCGTATTCACAGAGAAAGGTATATAAGCACCCGCAGCGAATTGGGGAGCCGCTATTGTAGTTGTGTAATTCGAATATGAATTTAGTGTTGAACCAGTTCCACCTGTGGTTGTACAAGTCGAGGAATTATTTAATGAACCGACAGTTACATTCCAGATTTCACCATCAGCCGTAGTACCCGCTACTGATGGACAATACGCACCACGAATGGTTCGTGCACCTGCTGGTGCAGTTACACCAGGAACCTGAGGAATACCCGCTACTGTAATGTCTGCAATTTCTGCATCTACGGAGTCACCTACAGTGGCTCCCGATGGAACTCTGTATGTTACCCAGAAATAGTTTGTGTCGTTCAGTAAGTTTCGAGTACCGGTTATTGTATACGCACCCGATTGAGTTCCTGTAGAACCAAAGAATACAGGGGATACAAAACTCGGATTTGATCCGGTATACCAAACGATGATACTGTCAATATTGGTAGTCGGATTTGCAGAACCCGCTACGCTTAAATTCAGTTGAGTAGCCAGTACCGGAGCACCCGTTGATGACATAATCACGCGAACTCTTAACATCTGATTATTAGCTGTTCCACGTTCTATTTTAGATAATGTAGGATGAATAGATGTGGCTGAAACAAATGCCATCGGAGTCGATACCAGAACATTACCTGTTGGATTAGAAACAATGGGTAAATACCAGCTGCCAAATACCTGAGCACTATCAAAACGTGCATCCAGTACATTTCCATTTGGTGCTGTACCCGATACATCATACGTGAGCCAGTAGTTATTGGAATCGTTTACAGCAGTATCGGTTATTGAAAAACTGAATGCACCGCTTGGTGATGTAACAGTACCAACCAGATTGGATGCGCTGAACGTATTAGCACTTCCTGTTTTATAGAGTTTGGCAGCTACAATGTCCGCTGCAGATGTAGTACCTGCAGTATTAAAGTTGAGCTGAGTTATAACTCCCGGTTGGCAACTTGTTGCAAAAACGTTCAGCGGCACTCTCAATATGGGAATATTGGTTGCGCCTGCAGACGTTGATCCGGTTTGCTGTAGTGTAGTTGACGAAGTATAACTTGGTGGAAGCGAAACAATATTTACCGTGTAATCTTCCGTTTCACCATAGCCATAACTACCGCAAGGACTAATTGGGGTAATAGTTGTTTCCATCAACGTAACCCTCATACGTTTAATACCTGGTGCAGCACAAGGGATTGATAAATTACCTGTACGGAATACCGTAGCTCCATAAGTGAAAGTGGGTGACATATGTACTTCCTCTCCCGGATCGGTAAAGTCTCCGTCATCATTAAAGTCAATCCATATTCCCAACACCCCGGTATAATTACCATTGCACGTACTTGTATGTACTGAAAATGGAACCTGGGTTCCCACAATCAAGTTTACTGGTGCTATTACCGCAGTGTAATCAGAATAACCTCCCAATACTGAACCGGGACCACCTGTAGTTAAACATGTAGACGTATTATTCAACGAACCTACTGTTACATTCCATATTTCGCCATCAAATGTACTTGTTGCACCGGCAGCACAATACGGTGAGCGAATTAAGCGGGCACCTGCCGGTGCAGTTACAGATGGGGTTTGCAGTGTACCTGCTACATTCAGAGTCTGTATTTCGGCATCTACCGAATCCCCTACCACCGCACTTACGGGTACACGATAAGTTACCCAGAAGTAATTGGTGTCAT
>Ga0315903_10002098_pt1 | contig 29906 bp, 38 predicted proteins | sample LakEriMetagenome_7_FD_203524 | JGI IMG/M metagenome (GOLD analysis project Ga0315903, IMG submission 203524) | Freshwater fungal communities from buoy surface, Lake Erie, Ohio, United States - Buoy 2 MA119 | ecosystem: Environmental > Aquatic > Freshwater > Lake | place: USA: Lake Erie, Ohio... | reverse complement strand
TGTAGACCGCCGTGCTAAAAAAACAGCCTCATCTTGATCTTTTTTCTGTATATTGCACCGTCTACACGCAGCAACAAGATTGTCCAACGTATCTTCCCCGCCCTTGACTTTTGCAACACGATGATCCACTTCATTAGCCACATCACCGCAGTAAGCACACGTATAAGCATCACGTTTGAGTACCTGTAACCTTATCTTCTTCCAATGGCTTGTAGCTCTATATGGCTTTAATGCCATCCCTTACGCTCCCAATGTGCATAAGCCTTACACGCATTACCTTGATAGCGATGCTTTATGTATTTGATATGAGTATCTATTTGCTTATAAGGGCTAAGTGTGCCATACCATTTAGATCGCATCTGACCTAAACCATAATGGCTACCATTTCTAGCCTTATAGTTCCATCTACTTTCGTGATGTATCAGATAGTTGTAGCATTGAAACTGTTCCCAACTCATTTGATTGTATGCATATAACTTTATGTTCATAACGTGAAGTGGCTTTTGTTTAGCATTTGTATAACTTGTTCCGGCAACGCTATGTGTCATTGCTAACGCCAAAATGACAATAGAGCGCCCCAATGCTCGCCGCGCGGCGCCGCTGCCTTTCAGGCGGCGCGAGCGTCTGAGCATACCAAGCGTGTCAAGTCTATTTACAAAACCGCAGGTCAGATGGCGTGTCGCGTTTCTAATTGTCGACATTTGAGCAAGACTCACATTTCTCACGTTGACCGTAGATCCATAGTCCACAGCCTGTGCATCGGTGAATTAGTTTGGATTCAGTAGCCATTAGCCTTGAGTAAGTAAACAAGATCTTCAACTCGGAGAACTGCCACCCAATCATCGATGGCAGCTTCCCCTTGACCGTTTAGGCGCATGACGGCTACGCCTAGTCCCTTGGTCTTGCGGTCTTTCAGCTGCTGCATTGTTGCCTTAGGATCAAACTTAGACCGGGCTTTGACTTCAATATCTAATCCGTCAATGCCTTGAATATCTGATCCTGCTGCACCTGATCCGACCTGATGGGCGTGTGCCCATCCATGATCACGCAAATATTGTGCTAATATTCGCTCGCTTTCGCGTCCTCTTACCTTACGCGATTTGCTCACTAGTTTGTCCTCACATGACAGGTGCGACACTCGCACGGCTTACTTGCCCCCGCAAGTATAGGCTCATTGCAATTGTCGCACACGTCTAATCGTGCGTCTAATACCAACATTATTCATCACCTGCCTTTTCGAGCATATCTTCCCAACACACCCGGCATATATCGATCACTTCATCATTGTTGGTCAGGATTGTCCGCAATGGAACTGTTTGTAAGCACACATCACATGCTAATTGTTTGATGCGTACTTTCTTTTCATAGCGCGATTCACACGCCGTACATAAATCCGTTACAAGCAATGCCATGAGCTTGCAGCCTAAACATTGTGCGATTCTCATCCGGCAACCAACCCTTCATCTTCCGGTCTGAAATGCCATTTCCCACTAGCATCTATCACCATCCACAACATCTTGCATTGTTCGGCTTTGCGCTTCATAGGAAGACTGCAACCCCAACCACGATAAGCACCATTTTTACCAACGCCTTCACGCAAGACGCGAGAACCATGCTTGCATTGCGGCACAGGCTCGGCAGAAAATGTCTGCTGAACAAGATCAACTGCATCCTTAAAAGCGGGTTCAATGTCAGCCGGTGGCTCAATTGTTGTATCCCAGATGATTTCAGTTTCTTTGTTGGTAGCACTTAAAAACTCCTTTTGTTCTTCGGTGCGTACGCGTATGGGTGCAGGACTTGTTTTAGAGTCATTAACCTTAGCCATTTCCAGACTGCTTGCTCGCTTTCCCTTAGCAGATAGTCCGAGATTTGCCAAGCATCGTCCAATTGCAGACGTTTCACAATTTTCAAACCAAAAATCACGATCAACGCCACGATCCTTGCGAGCGCCACGCGCATAACCAATAGCGGAAGGTTGAGAATCAAGATAGACACGGTAAGCCATCGCCTTAAATATGACCGTTCCTTTTTCCTCATTGTTCTCAATGAGCTGCGTAGTGATAGCGCCGTCAGGATGCGCCTCGTAGAAGTTGTGGATCCTTGTGTCAACATCTTCATAGTTCTCCAAGTTGAACATCTAGTTTTTCCTTTCCTTGTGCATACTCGATTTGCTCTCGTAGCGTCCAAGTTTTTGAATTCCAATCTTGAACGTAATTAGCGCAAGACTGACAGTAATGTCTGACAATGATTTGGTTGTGCCGTTTTGACGTAATTTGCCAAACGGCTTGTGTTTGTCCCTTCCAATGCGAAGTCCCGTATTGCATCTTGCAGTAATCGCACCAAGTACCTTTCGGCGATCTACCAAGCATCCAGATCATGCCAATCTTTGACTGCGAGTTCTCCCGCAATTGCTGCATAGGCGCAGAAATCCACCCAAGAATCGTGAACTGTTGGAGTTTCCATAATTCTTGCGAGCTTGACCAATGCCATACAGATTGCAACGTCAGCCGGGTCGATTGATGTACCCAAGAAGGTTGCCCAAAGCTTTGAAGTTCTGAGCATTGTTTGGTCGTAATGACCATGCGTGAGTCCTCTTTCAGAAATCGTATCTGCCGCATTAGTCAATAAATCTTTCGCTTTGAACGACTTTGCCTCTGACGTACCCTTTTGCGAACCCATTTTGATAGCCCCTTTGATAAATAGAAATGATTACTGAATAAATGATCCAAAATAAAACAAACAAGCCTAAGCAAACCATGACGATTTGTTCGGCAGTTAAATTATTCGACATCTGCGCTCACCCCATGAACATCAAGGAAATACGCAGCCAAGACTTCACGGCTTAATCTGCCGCGCTCTTGGCTAATGCCTAGCTTTGATTTTGCATACTCACGTATAAAAGATGCTTTTACGTAGTGTTTACCGTCCGTGTATGCACCGGACTTACGATCAAACCTGATTGTCATTTGACACACTCACAACAGGTTTTGCCTTCAAGGTGCATACAATCGATGCCGTTTGCGTAATGCCAGCAACGTTCTAAATGTTCCTCGACTGCCATCCAGCGATCTTCTGGATAAATCCAATCACACTTAATGCAGTAACGTGGATTTCTTACTTTTGTACCGCCCATGATTTTCCTTCCATGACTGACCTTCAGTCATAGATAAAGAATACCCATTTCAAATAGGATTTCAAATCCCTATTCGGCGTGTCTAATTTAGAATTGTCGACATTTCCTGGAGTTAGCCAAATCGCTTTCCTTCAACAATAAAGCTGCCATCACGCTCAACAGGTATGGCAACAGGCTGCACACGCTTACGATCAACGTAAATGATGCCAAAGCCTTTCTGCCAATTCATCGTACCCTTGGTGTAATACGCCTTGGTTTCATCCATCAAATGACCTACTTCAAAACCTGTCAGGATACCCGTTAAAACGCCCCCAGAAGCCGTTGTAAAGGACGAAATGCCCTGCCTGTGGGTGTGACCACATACCACCGACTTTCCATGCCTCTTAGCGGCTTCTAGGGCTGTTAAACCCCCTTGTGGCTTGGTGCTTTGCTCGTCTCCGTGAACCATTACCCAATCCTCATGGAACTGATAGGGCTTGTCGTGGTACTTGATGCCTAGTTCATCTAGGCGTAGGAACCGCTCGATTGTCAGCTCAGGCAAGCCAATCAAGCCGGGTAGGCGCTTGCTTAGGGAGTTGTAGAGTCTTGCGCTGTGGTTTGATCTACTGAGATGTTGAACTTGCAGTTCGGATAAAACTTCGACAGTTCTGTCACGATCTCGACCAATGGTTCCAGACCACTCATCCCGACCGGAACTCCATCGGCTAATTGTTTGGAAGTCGATTTCATCGCCCACGCATAAAACGTCATCAGGCTTGTATTTTCTGATGAATTGGGCGACATTCTTGACTGCTTTCTTATCTTCAAAGGGAACCTGTAAATCCGATATAACGACAATGCGCTTAATCGTCTTCTTCCTCATCCTCGTAGGGCGACTGATCTGGATTAGGGATAATCCAATCGGGAAGGCGCATCTGTTCTTCTATATACCAGCGCGACTTATCTTCACCATAACCAGCCCTGACTAGAGCTTCATAACACTCAACAATTTGTGTAGCCCAAATGTCTATGGGCTTTAGCGGTTCGCTTGTCTTTCGCGCTGCGCTTTCCTTGCGCTTACGCTTAGCGGCGAGTTCGCTTTTTGTTGGTTTTCTTGCGCTCATTAGTAAGCAATTCTAGAACCATGCGCTCTAACTTATCGATGCGCGACACGATGTTTGATGCTTCCAAAATGCCGGGTACTTCATGACGAATAATGTAACGAAGTCCACCGACAATAAGTGCACAGCAAGAAAGGATGGCTGCAACAAAGGCAGCCCACTCAGCGGGAGTCATCGCCTTCCGAAAGCTGTGTCGTTAGGATTGAGCCAGCGGAGAATAACCGGCAGACTAGCGACCAGAGCTGCATTGACAATTGCAGGTGCATCCCAACCCACCGCTAGATATGTTGCTATTCCTGCTGCTAGAAAGGATCTTGCCCAACTTGCGGCGACTGCTTTTGCTTGTTCCATTTATTGGCTCTCCCGTGAGTAGCGGTATTCTGAACATACTGCGATCTTCATCGCCCTTCGCAGTAAAACTAACGTGGATGTGTGTCTTGTGTGGGTTAATACCTGTGTATTTACGCCACTTGTAATTTTTTCTCCAGCTAGCGATTTTTCCGTTGAAAATTATGTAAGAAATTCGTTTATCAGATCTGGCAAGTAATCGAAGCTGATCAGCAAGGTCGTATGCTTCGTGTTTGCTTGATCCAAAATCAGCGTTAAAGTCGTAGGCACGTACAATTTGCGTAGCAGGGTCAGGGTTATGATCGCTAACTCGGGCGGCATGGCGTGAATCACCGAGCCAGCCCTCAGGCGCGTTTCGATTTCTATCGGGGAACGCATCGTCAATCTGCTCCCGAAGCTGTTGAGCAGCTTTGCAAAGTTTCGCCATATTCCTACGAGATTGTGCCGTTTTCTTTGGCGGCTTCTAGTTCATCCCAAACTGCCTTAGGCATTGAGGTAAATTCGCCGTTGCCTCTGTCAATAATGACGTGTTCTGAGCCGTCTAAACTACTTTCAATTATCTTGATGTTGTCCATTATAACTCCGCACTAAAGCCAATATACCCAGCGGTATTATTAGCGTTTCTTAGAAAATAGGGGCGATACTGGGTAGCGCCCGTGACTGCTTCGTCAAGAACAGCCATACGATTAGATTTTTGAGCAAGACCAGGCGCGGAAACTGTTATTGTGCCGACACCATCTGAATACTGTAAGTTGGAAACATCAAAGGAAGTTGGTGCAGTTCTCATTGGGACTGGAAAAACTACCTGTGTGCTGATAGCCGTTGTTTCTCTCGCAATGCCCATCGCGTGACCAGCATAAGCAGAGTTATCTGCGCTGCGCCAATAATACCTTTGGCAAGCGGCTAACTCGCCTTGAATTGTTCCCCCGCTTCTGCGGAAGGTTGGAGCAGTAGATGCTGTCCAAGTGCCGAAATCCACCTGAACGCCTGTCACCTCAAACCAATCATTAGCGCCGGCAGTACCCGAAGGAGTGTAGTTAAATCCAATCTTAAATTCTGTCGCGGTCGCTCCGATTGTGCCAGTAAAGACAAAACGCTGATAACTGGTAGTCAATGTGACATTTCCAGAAGCAACGCTTACATTTCCTGTGTAAGAACCGCTCGGGCTTTCATCTGTTCCCGTTCCACTATTTAAGAAATAACTTAAAATATTACTGCTTGAAGAATAATCGGCTCCGCGTTTTGCGTAAAAAGAAACTGTTATCGCTTTACCGGCAAATGGCAACGCGTTTGCGGTTTCAATTCCGGTGTAAAGATAAACTGCTGTTGTGTTAGTTTGACCCGAGTTTCTTTGAAATCTTAATCCGTACTGAATATTAGGCAGATTGGTTGTGTCACCTGTTGCTTGTCTTGAAATCGTACAAGCAGGAGTAGAACCTTCGGCTTTCCATCGGTCTGCCACATAAACGGCATTAGGACTAGAAAAAGAAGTGCCTCTTTGCCAAATATCAAATCCGCCATTTATCACCGGATTGCTTAGGCTGGCAACTGGTTTTGCCCAAATTAACCCTGTGCTTTCGGCACTATTCGCGACAAGTGTGTCGCCATTTGAGCCGACTGCGAGACGAGCTGGAGTGTCTGCTGCGGTTGCGGTGATTAAATCGCCTTTGGCGTCAACGATTGTGTTTTGAATAGCATTAGGGTCATCGGAGCTAACCCAGTTAGAACCATCATAAACTTCAACAGCGTTGGTGTCTTTAAGGTAAGAAATCATTCCTTCGCTTACCACACCGCTTAGCGCTGTTGTACGCGCTGCGGCATTGGCAAACACCATGACGGTTTGCTCCATCAAATAGGTGTTTACCTGAGCCGCCGTTAAAACGTCTCCGGTGTTGAATAACTTATATCCTGCGCCTGCCATGTTTCTCCTTAGTAGCTCAACACGTTCGTGCCTAGTATACCGCTAATTGATGAATTTAATACGAATCCAGCCAATAAAGGCTCAGCCGTAAACAAGGTTGTATTCCAGCTTGATTTCGTAATGTCGTGATGGATGCCGTTAATAAGACTTGCTTGTGTGATGGTGGTACTGCCCGGCATTGTCTTTGTAACCGTCACACCATCAAGCAATTCAATGTCCACACCAGCCTTAGGCTTGTTTGGGTTGGTGTCGTCATACAGGTTAAGGGCAATGCTGTCAATACGGATTTCAGGATCCTTACGGGTAGCAAGGATGCCCTGAGCCTGATTTAAAGCTTCGGTGTCAGTTTGAACAAGGATGCCCGTACGGTTGCCTGAGTGTAAGAAATAGGTGTCAATGCTGGTTTGATCAAAAGCGTTCTGAGCTGTGCCACCTGAACGGGTAACGGTGACATCATTGAGGATCTGAGTGTCATCGAAAGCTACCACAGCGTTTGTATAACTAATGTCTGAGCCTGTATCGGAGAAAGCGTAAACGGATGTGGCTGGACGGCTAATCAGGTTGGTTCGGCTAATAAAGGTGGCTTGCCCTTCGGCATCAATAAAGAATCCACCGAACTCGCTATTTTCTACCGTTTGCAGGGCTTCTAAGGCGGTTCTGGTGGTTCCGGGATCTGCTTGTAGGGTTGAGTCGCCCGTGTCAATAGATCGTAGGCTTACAGGGAAGGCTATGTCGTCTAGTATGGCATTGACGCGAGCGCCTGAGAGCTGTCCCGCAGGAGTTGAAGCCACCGTGCTAATACTTGAACCAGCAAGCAATTTGGTGGCATCCACGCAGCGTAGATTGACAGTAGATAAATCCTCATTGCCTTGACGGAAGCCGGTATCATAGTTTGTGATAAAGCCTGAAAAAAGAAAATACTGAACACCAAGGTAATCGGCATAGATAATGATTTGCCGTAAAGGCACTAGGTTTGGGTAATAGGCTCCCGCTGGGTTAGTAGGGTTCCAATCGCCATTTTGATCGTAGAGAATTACGTCTGCTGAACCAAACTCAAATTTGGATGTGATGCGGTTGCGACCACGGCGTATAGCCACACGCGTGACTAGATTTGTTATCTCTACCGGTAGCACACCTGAGCCAAGCCGATTAGTTCCTAAAATGCCTTTTGTGGCTGACCCTAGGATAAGTGGGTTAGTCTCATAGGCAGTATCAGAATCAAAGTCTACAAAGACTCTCAGCGTTGGTGCTGGCATTAAATAGCCACCGAGCTAAGGAGCAAGCCCTGTCCGTTACGCTGATTGCGGTAAAGCTCATTGATAAGGGTTTCGGCTAAGTCGCCTTCACTAATAACTGTGCCTTGGACATTGACCGTGATGTTTGTCTGCGCGTTCATAGCACGGCGCTTAGATAATTCATCAACGGGTTCTGTACCAAAACTATCGTTAAGAATGGTGGAATATTCATCAATTTGTTCTTTGAGTTTTACGCCTAAAGGAGTTCCAACGCCGACATCCTGTCGCATTGCAGTCAGATCTGTTACGTGTGCTGCGAGTGCCGCAGGGGTTGTTAATGCCGTGGCGAGCGTTGAATTAGCTGTTGCCGCTGGCGTTGTAGGCGAAACTATGGGAGCCGATGGGCTAGAGATTGTAGCCACAGCAACCTTGACCTTACCAAGTTCAGTAAGGATGCGATTGATAATATCAAACCAATCTTCAAACGGATTCTTGGCTTTTGGTATGTCTTTGATACCAAGATCAACCAATGCAAGTTTTGATTGTGCATCGAGAATCTTTTTGATTACAGCATCGATGCTGTCGCCTGATTGAATAATGACACCCAAATTCGCCAAGGCTGGTGCATTGATAGCCAATACGGCTGCCGCTGCCTTTTCGGCTGCATCGGCGACACCTGTGTTTAATGCAAGCAAAGCGGTTAAACGTAGACGCTGATCTCCATCAATCTTGCCCTGCATAGCGGCAACAATTTGAATATTCTCAAGATCAAAGACCGTACCAGCGCGCTTTAATTGTGCAGCTTCTTTCTCACGCTTTAAGCGTTCTCTTTCAGCCTTAGCCGCAAGCGCAGCCGCCTTTTTGCGGTCTGCTTCAATTTTCTTTTGTAGGGCTTGCTGCTTGCGAAGATCTGCTAGAAACGCCCTGTTAGCAGCAGGATTGTTTGCCATCCGATTAGCGGCAGCCTGTGGGTTTTCAAAGCGGGCACGGATTTCTTCCAGCTTGCGCATTTCTTCTTCATCAATGCGCAATCCTGTGGACAATAGCGTTCTTAGGTATTCAAATGATACTCCAGCACGTCTAAAAACATCACCAATGGCAGTACCAAAATTAACTAATTTCTGCAAGCCATTATCGTAGTTCCCATCGCCTAAACTAGTTAAAAAGGCAACTATTCCTTTACCAATTTCCTCAGCCACATCACCGAAGGCTATTTTTAACGCGTCAATTTTACCTGCGTACGTCTCAGCGTTTCTTTGTGCCGCACCCGAATATTGTTTTCCTAATGCTGCTATTGCTTTTTCAAAACCCATAGCCTCTAATTCAGCTGTTGTGTAGGCTGTCTGCAATCTTCCTAAAGCTGTGAAGTTCCCGTTATATGCGCGGCTTAATGCGGTTGTGACTGATTGTAAATCGCGAGTTGTGCCTTGGCTCAAATCCATCGCAACAGCCAATAAATTCATAGACTTTTCAGCATTTAAAGTGGTGCTAATCAATTGTGCAATAGCAGGTGATAACTCATCCTTGTTTATATTTGTGGCTTTTTCACTAGCTTCTAAGTAATCCTCAATGGCTTTAGTGTTATATGCCAAGCCTAAGTTGCGTAGACTTGTGGCAAGTCTTTGTGCTGCACGATCTTCGGCTGCAAAGGCTTCAACGGAACGCTTAAGGGCTTGGAAACCAGCAATGGCGATAAAGGTGCGCTTTGCGGTTCTTGTTAAATTATCAAACTTGCGTGTAAGGCTTGTGGTACGTTTTTCGGCTGCTTTGAACCCTTTGTCTTTAAACTCAGACGCAATATCAATGCGGATATTTGACATTAGGCTGCCTTTCGTAGCGTTGCCATGGCTTTAAACGCCTTGGATGCTTTATCGATTGCTTTAAACGTGGCATCGAGAGCTTTGCCTTGGTTTTCATCGTAAGCTGCAAAAAGGATGCGACCGCGAGCCATCTGCGTATTATTGTGTGACTTCATTGGACCAATGCCGTTCATGCGACCAATGAAATGCGCACCTGCATTGGGGTTGTTGCTGCGGCTCTCGCTGCTGCCCTTCATGCCTGATTCGCGTCCAGCGGTTTCAGCAATAGCACCAGCGGCGGATTTGTTTAGCAATGAGTAAAGGCTGGAGAAGCCTGAGCGATTTCTTTTGCCGCGACCTAGTGAATATGTTAAGCCACGCTTAATTACTTGCGAATTGTATTTAGGAAAAGCCCTGCGCCCTTTGATTCGGCTTACAGGCTCATAACCTTTGTCGTCCCAATTGTAAAGATTGCCGGGAGCGTTGGCTGGTACTTTAGCCTTGGCATCGCTTGTAACTTCCTTCAAAGCCACGCGAATCTCAGCGTTCATTTGCTTCAAAAGGTCAGGCGCGTATTTCTTGAGAGCTTTCTTCAGCTCAGGTACGCCTTCGACCACGACCGGCATGTTTCGCTTCTTCCGCCTGTTTCTTTAGAACCTGATAAATCGCTTTCAGTAGATCGCGATCCATATTGATAAATTCGCTAGGCGCAATACCCAGATTGACCGACAGTTCAGCTATTCGGTACGTCCAAGCATCGCGCGTTAGCCATTTGGGGAGTCATCCCCCAAAACCTCTACTGATTTCAAGGTTTCAAGGAACTTGTCCCCAAACGGAAATACATCGGGAGCCTGCGCCCTGCGCAGACATTCCCAAGCAAGCCAATAAATGTCTGATTGCTTTTGATCCTCTTGAAAGGCTCGGTAAAAGCCTTTCTTGGTGTGCATCTCAAACGCGTACTCAACGGCTGGTGTGATGTCGTGTACCGACTCTGTGCCGTCTGCCCTAGTTACTTTAAGTCTTGCCATTGCCCATTACTCCTTGTTTAGAACGTGCCGCTATCGGCGATTGTCACGACTGAGTTTAGCGTGAAAGTGATGTCTTGTGTACCAATGTCGCCTACTGCGCCGTTGATAGGTGTCAAGTTATTGACCAAGATATCAAAGGTGTAAAGCGGGTTGGTTGCACCAACAGCAGTAAGTTTTTCCTGCAACATCTTTACGGCAACGGTTGTGCCGAAAGCTGCGCGTAATGTCGCCATCACGTTTGCAGCAGCAGTATCGTTTAGGAACGAAACTGTAAGTGTGCCTGATTCCAAGCCCTTAACGAACTTGTGCGCTGTGTCGCCCATAGCAGTAACTTCAAGTTCATCTGCTGCTTGGTTAAGGGTGACGCTGGTTACGTGGTCGCTGAGATCAACGGCGTTAATCTTTAGACCAACTTTGTTATTTAGGAAAACAGCCATTGACTATTCCTCATCTTTCTTGGCGGTTGGTTTTGGTTCTGCGGGCTTTACCTGACCGATCTTGGCAAGAAAAGCCTCGCGCTCTTTGTCTGCATCAGCCATGTTTAGCTCCAATCTGAGAGAACGCTGATAGATACTTCACCGGATAGCAGATCGCCTGCCACGCCGGTCAAGACTGCTGGTGCGCTGAAAGTCCCAATGGAGTATGCGATACTCGATGCTTCCAGCTTGTTTACTATGTTCAAATAATAATCTTCAATGTTAATTAGGTTGCCTTGGTTATCAAACATAGGCGCAAGCACAATGAGTTTGAAATTGACCTTCGGCTTAACCGTCTTGTAATGATCGTTAGACGGTTCGATATAGGGGTCGCCGGGTTGTACCACGATGCTGTTAGCAAGGGGAGTGGCAGGTGGGAAGGAAAACACCTGCCACACCGCATTATCAACTAGTGCAGTCGCGATTGTTCCTCGTAGGGTAGAGATTGCTGACATTATCCTACTTGACCGCCCGGTGCTAGATGATCCGCAAGCAAGCCTCGAACGCGAGCCATAAGGGTATTACCCATGCGATACGGTGATGGTTGAAAATCAGGTGAAATGCCGCCAGCGTTGGATGCTTGGCGAGCTTGCCATATATCGACTGCAACCATAAGGGTTGCTTGATTAACTTCTGGCAGCGTAGCGTAATCTACTGCTTGCGCTGCAAAAATCCGTCCGTACGGCACTACTTGGTGGAATGGTTCTGTCACAGGTTGATTTAGATTAAACGTAACTGATTCCCCGTTAACGGCTGTAAGCGTTTTGGAGCCGTTGAAATGCGCTCTAACATTTTCTACTGTGACAGTTTGTCCTACATAAAATTGATCGGCTGTGGTTGGCAAATAAACTTTGCCGTATGAGCCAAAACCTTGTAAAGCCACTACGGGCTGGTTGTTAAACCATAATTTTTCTTTGACTACGTTTTCCGCAGCTTGACATACTTCTTCAACGACAGCAGACGTGTATAACGAACCGATGCCAAGTGCGCTGCGCAATTCGGCTTCTGTTACGTATGTTGCTGGCATTGTCTTTCCTTTCCTATGTTAGCCCCGGCGCAAGGGCTGTGCGCCGGGGTAACTCAAACGATCTATAAGTTAGATCAGGACTTGTTGTACCAATTTGCGCCGGCTGCAACTTTTGTCGCAAGTGCGCCGAAGCCGTAGTAACCAAGATCCACAGTTCCATCGCTATTAACGTTGGTGCGTAGCTGGAATCGTGGTGATTCGTACCAAGTGTAGGATTCTGGATTGACGATACACATTGAGTAATCGCCAAGACCTGTTCCGCCTGTTCCGCTGATTAGGCGTGAAACGCGGAGCTGCAATCCTGCTACTGTTCCCGATACTGCATCTGGAGCAAGTACGCCACCATTGTTAGATGGGTTGCTTGCAATGTAGATTGGGCGACCATTATCAGAATATGACATGATTTTTGCCCATGCCTCAGGGCTTACAACGATGTTGCGAGCAAATCCAAGTGTTCCTTTGTAGATTGCTGCTGCTGCATTTGAAACGTAAGCAAGCAATCCATCTTTATCTTCTGCTGTTGCAGTTGCAGAAAGAACACCGTTATTTGCTACCTCAGTAGTAACATAATAATCAGTTTCTTTTGAGTAAGCGAATTCAAGCTGGCGTACCAACTCGTCAAAATATGTCGGCGATGAACGCTCGATGAGTTCCACGGTTGTAATGGAACGACCCTTGAATGACTTAACGTTTACGTTGATAAACTGTGCTGTTAATTGTGAGTCAGCAATTGGATCGTTTTCATCAATTTGATCAACGACAGGTACAGCGGTGATCTTCGGGATTTGGAAAACAACGCCGGCATCTGGCAATGTGCCACGGCTGATTGAATCAATAAATGGACGATCAGCGTTTGATAGTGGGTTGATTACTTCGGTCAATTGACGTGTAGGAACCATGCCCGGTGCTGTTGTTGTTTCGTTGTCTGCTGCACGAACGTACATTGCAGATTCTTCGTCACCAAGGAACTTTGCGCGTAGAGTGTTTTCAAGGTACTTAGACTTTGTAAACTCTAAGCGTGGCTTGGTGTAAATAGGTGCGCTAACAGTTGGGCGAGCAGCCTCTACCGCAGGGGTTTCGACCACAGGCTCAACGGTTGCGGTGTCTGGAGTGTTCTCCACGACTGCCTCGCTTTCGTTTTGGGTTGTTGTTTCTTTTGCTGCATCTTCTTCCGATGCGGCAACGCTCAACACTTCCGCGCTCTTAAACGCGGCAGCTTGAACAAGACTTGTTTCCATCATCTTGCTTGACAATACGCGATAAACATCGCCATCGCGCTTGCCATCGACAACTTCTACACCAACGGATAAACCGCTGCGTAATTGTTCTGATGCTTCAATGAGTGCATCATTTCCACGGGTTGTATTTGAAACCTTAAAAGTTGCGTAAATGCCATCTTCTTTTTCGGAATAACTTACAAGGCGACCAATTGGCTTTTTTGGATCATGCTCAAGTAATAGTTTTGGCTTAGGGCTGTCTGGAATCTCAATTGATCCTTTTTCAAATACTACTTTACCGGCTGACGTATGCCCGATTTCGCCGCCAAATGGCACAATCTTTCCGCTGATTGTGCGCTCACTTATTGAGCACTCAATATCGCTAGAGAATGTTAGGTGCATCTGTGTTTCCGTTCGGTGATAGGTTTTCCATTTCCATTGCTTGTTCAACGGTAATTAAACCAAGGGCAAGCATCTTTTCAATGACGGCTAAACGCTCCAAGGCATTAACAGCCAAGAAAGCATCCTCGACATCAAACTTTACAATATTTCCACGCGCTGTAATGTCATCCATACTCAAACGATCTTCAATTGCGTGAATATATGGAGCAAGCGATAGAGAAACAAACTGACGGCGTTCATCCTGAACGTTTGCATAGGTCATGCTGTTATTCATATCTGCTGAGATGTAATAAGCAGGGACGTTCATTAAACGTGCGACTTGGGTTGACATGTTTTGTATTAAATCAACATAACCCATGTCCTTCGGGCTAAAAGATGTCGGCACGTAATCTAACGTGCTTGTTAAGTAAGCTGTTGAACGCTGTGTTCGCGCCGACTTCCATGCTGCAAGGATTGCGTCTACTTCTTCCTTGCTAAGATCTGCACCAGAGTTTTTGATTACACCAGAAGGCATTGGTGTTGCAGTTGCAACGCTTGTTGCTTTATCTAAATCGATTGCCGCGCGCAAAGTACGAGCTCCGCGAGCTAACACGCCTTCATCTAATCCTTGGAATGTAATGAGCGAGCCAAGACCTGTATTTGGAACTTGTTTGCCATCAACGTAATAACGTGTGATGTATTCGCTTACAGGATCGGTATCAAATGAAACGCGACCCGGCGCAATCCATTCAAAACGCGCAGGGCGACCATCATCAAAATAAACTTCGGTGACGCGCCAATATGCAACGCCATAGAACAACAATGAATCAACAGTCCACGCAATTGTTACTGATCGTGGTTGAGCTGCTGCTGGTTGTTCTAACCACAGTGGTTTACCAAGTTTTTCACCGGTGGACTTTTTGTAAAGTTCCATGGGAAATGTGGCAATCGTTCCCGACAAAAGGTTCCTGCACCGTGCAACGCTTGGTACACTGATTGCTTCTTCGCGACCTACGGCGGTTACTGCAATTGGGAGAAAATAGTTAAACGAATCCGTCATCAATGGCGGATTGAGTTGCGCCTCAATTTTCGTAGGGCGGAAACGATCAAAAAGACCCATCGCTATATGTTAGCATACAAATCGGACATTCCCGACATTTCACACAATAATTTGTGGCTTGCTTTGTGGCTTAAGCAGCTGGTGGACAACCATAGCCAAACTAATTGCTGCCGATACGTCCCCGGCTGACTTTCGCCTAACGATTCGCCAACCCGCATCGGTTTCTTTAGCGGCGCAGTTATTCATCGAGTCCACCAAGCTAGCCTGTCCGATGTGAACAATTCGCGCGTTCACCAGCGCATCATATAGATCAGAACACGCTTGGTAAAACACCGTTCCTGACATATCTTGGATTTTGTGTCCAGATTGGGCTAGACGTTCGGCTACGCTCATGCTTGAGTATTTATCAAAGCAAATCATCCGCGGGCGGTATTTGTTAGCCCATTCGTTTACTTCAATAGCCATTTTGAGTTCGTCAATAGCAACTTGGCTTTCAAATTGAGCAATAACGCCAACGGCAATCTTGCCATCCTCTCGGACTTGCCCTGCCACAAGGCTTGCCATTTTTTTATTGACTGAAATGTCCATCCCAAATATCGTGGCAGTTCCCGGCTCAATTTTAAGATCCTGCACCGTTAAATCTTCAAATGCTCGATAGGGCCATGGCGATTTCAAAGCTGAAACCCATTGGCATAAGGTTTCGGTGCGGCTTGCTTCTACGCTAGATGTAGCAATGGCTTCCGCTATGGTTTCTTCATCGATTAAGTAGCCTAAAGCTGGATTTGCCTGATACCACGCGTCCTTATCGGTGATCTTGGCGAAATCATCTGCCGAATACTCCCAAAAGCCTAGGCTGGCAGGTGGGTAGGACAAAGCACGGCTGCGTAGGTCGTTTAAGACGCTTGAGAACGCATCACCGGCATTGCTAGTCATAAATATCTGACTATTAGGACGTGCGCGCGTAATTGGCTTAGCCGCAGTCCACGAGTCTTCATCGATTTCACGTAATTCGTCTATGTAGAGCAGATCCGCGGTCTTACCACGGCTTCCATCTCTTGTAGCCGCGACTATTTCGTATCTTGCTCCCGATAGAAGCTCAACGGATTCCTGCCCATTGGCAACGCGAATCTGCCTGACCTGCGCCATAAGGTGCGGGTTGTCCTCAATCACGTCCACGACCTTGCGAAAGGTGTCCAAAGCCATGCCGCGATTAGATGACATTGCAACTATATTCATTTCACCGAAAATAAACAACCCTGCAAGGATGCGGATGCGCGCTAGGTGAGTTTTACCGTTCTGTCGGGCTACAAGCAGCAAATTGGTTTTACGCCGCCATTTGCCAGCCTTATCAACCTTGAGTAAGTCGGTTAGCACGTACTCTTGCCACGGCAGCAGCTCTAGCTTGCAATCGACTAGGAATTTCTTGACTTCATCAATCCTTGATGCGCCTTTGAGCGGTGCGTTCTGTAATCGTGGCTTCGTGCTGCCCTTACGTGCCTTTTTCAATTAGCCCCCGACTGATCTGGACTGATAAACGGTGAGTCTGCATCAATGCGGATTGTAGTATGTCCGTTTTGCACCGATTTGGACTGATTTCCACCGATCGGAGAGTTTTTGAAGCGAAAGGCAGGGGGGGTAGACCGCCGTGCTAAAAAAACAGCCTCATCTTGATCTTTCTTTTGAATATTGCACCGTCTACACGCAGCAACGCAATTGTCCAATGAATCTTCCCCGCCCTTGACCTTTGCAACGCGATGATCCACTTCATTAGCCACGTCACCACAATAAGCACACGTATAAGCATCACGCTTGAGTACCTGCAATCTTAGTTTCTTCCAATGGCTTGTAGCTCTGTATGGTTTTAATCCCATTGATCCATCTCATCGTAGGCTTTTAGTGTGTACCACAGTAAACCCATTGCACAAACAACAATGACAACAAACCCAATTACTAATGCCATCCCTTACGCTCCCAATGTGCATAAGCCTTACACGCATCACCTTGATAGCGATGCTTAATGTAATCAAGATGTGCATCTATTTGCTTCAATGGACTAAGTGTGCCATACCATTTAGATCGCATCTGACCTAATCCATAATGGCTACCATTTCTAGCTTTATAGTTCCATCTACTCTCTTGATATATCAAATAGTTATAGCATTGGAACTGTTCCCAACTCATTTGATTGTATGCGTATAACTTTATGTTCATAACGTGAAGTGGCTTTTGTTTAGATTCAGCGGCACTTACATTCATTGCACATAGGCAAATGAATAGAGCTGCCCCCAATGCTCGCCTCGCGGCGAAGGTGCCTCTCAGCCTTCGCGAGAGTCTGAGCATACTAGGCGTGTCAAGTTTAATCACAAATCACGCTCAATATTCGGCGTGTCGCACAGCAACTGCAATGCTAAGTATGCTTGTTGTGGCACTACGCCATTACCTAATATTTTAAGTTGATTTGTTCGACTAATTGGCAGATCAGTCACCCAGCCGGGCATTAGTCCCATCATGTATTCAACAAACTTAGGATTTAACCGACCTTGATCCAATGTATTCGGAACGTCTTGTCGATCCATCTCAAGGCTAAACCTGTGCTCATGCCTATTTGTTTTGTCTTGCTCTTTTCCACTCGTTCCTTGTAATAATGGAGTGGTTCGTCGTGATTCCTCACATGCGCGACTGTTGGCGTGGGTAGCACATCCATCGTACGCAGATTCGGGCTGTGCCGGTTTAGATCTGAAGGTGTGCCAATGTGTGCATCCACCGTTAGGGGCGTAGGCAATAATGAATAGTCGCGCCCTTTGATGCGGTGCCCCGGCATCACTAGCTCGCACAACACGCCATCTTGCATCATACCCTGCTTCGGCAAGGTTTTGGAGAACTTCCTTAAATCCGAGGCTGAGATGCCCTCGCACGTTTTCCAAGATGACGATTCTTGGTCTAAGTATGCCAATGGCTTGCATGATATATGGGAAGATATGTCGCTCATCTTCAACGCCCTTTCGTTGTCCTGCATGACTGAATGGCTGGCACGGATAGCCAGCAGTTAATATGTCAATTGGCTCAACTTGAGTCCAATCTATTGCTTTTAAGTCGCCTAAGTTTGGCTTGCCAATTCTTTCTTTAATTACAATGGATGCGTATTTATCGATATCACTAGTCCACACAGTTTCAGCATTGAAGTACGCTTCAACTGCCATATCAAGACCCCCATACCCTGTGCATAGTGATCCTATTTTGAACATTCCTCACACCTTTCACGTTGCCCATATATCCACAAGCCACAGCCTGTGCATCGGTGAATTAGATTAGGTTCAGTAGCCATTTGCTTTAAGTAAGTAAACAAGATCTTCAACCCGGAGAACTGCCACCCAATCATCGATGGCAGCTTCCCCTTGACCATTTAGGCGCATGACGGCTACGCCTAGTCCCGTGGTCTTTCTGTCACGTAGTTGTTTCATTGTCGCAGCAGGATCAAACTTTGTACGGCTTTTGACTTCAATGTCAAGACCCTCGATGCCTTGAATATCGCTGCCAGCCGCGCCTGATCCTACTTGGTGAGCGTGTTCCCATCCATGATCACGTAGATATTGTGCTAATATACGCTCGCTTTCACGACCTCGAACTTTACGTGAACGTTTCATTAGTTAGTCCTCACATGACAGGTGCGACATTCGCACGGCTTGACTGCCCCCGCAGTTATAGGCTCGTTACAATTGTCGCACACGTCAATCGCTTTATCTAATACCAACATTTCATCACCCCGCTACCAAATCCTCGTCTTCGGGTCTGAAATGCCATTTACCACCAGCATCTAGCACCATCCACAACATCTTGCATTGTTCGGCTTTGCGCTTCATAGGAAGACTGCAACCCCAACCACGATAAGCACCATTTTTACCAACGCCTTCACGCAAGACACGAGAACCGTGCTTACACTGCGGCACAGGCTCGGCAGAAAATGTCTGCTTAACAAGATCAACTGCATCCTTAAAAGCGGGTTCAATGTCAGCCGGTGGCTCAATTGTTGTATCCCAGATGATTTCAGCTTCTTTGTTGGTAGCACTTAGAAACTCCTTCTGTTCTTCGGTGCGTACGCGTATGGGTGCAGGACTTGTTTTAGAGTCATTAACCTTAGCCATTTCCAGACTGCTTGCTCGCTTTCCCTTAGCAGATAGTCCGAGATTTGCCAAGCATCGTCCAATTGCAGAAGTCTCACAATTTTCAAACCAGAAATCACGATCAACGCCACGATCCTTGCGAGCGCCACGCGCATAACCAATAGCGGAAGCCGCACTATCAACATGGGTACGGTAAGCAATCGCCTTAAAGATAACAATGCCCTTTTCATCATCATTTGTAATTAACTCCGTTAGGATCGCGCCATCCGGGTAGGTTTCATAGAACTTATGGATGCGCGTGTCCACATCTTCGTAATCATTCAAATTGAACATCTAATTCCTGCTTTCCTTGTTTGTAATCGAGCTGCTCTTTGAAAGTCCAAGTCGTGCCATCGTGCCACGTCTGGGCTTCCTTAGCGCAAGTAAAACAGTAATGCCTGTCAATGACTTTGCCGTGGACAAATGACGTGATTGTCCAAACCGCTTGTGTTTGCCCCCTAACATCCTTCACGCCCCATCTTTGTTTGCAATAACAACACCAAGTTCCTTTTCTACTCGGCGTAATCTTTGCCATAATCAGCCCAATCCGTTCCAAGCGCCATCTCGCCCGCGAGCGCGGCGTAGGATACGAGATCAATAAAACTATCCCTGTTTGGAGTTTCAACGATTCTCGACACTTTAACCAACGCCATGCAGATACACACGTCCAACGGATCAATTTCCCGTCCGTAATAGCTAGACCATAGCTCAGCGATTCGCTTGATATTAACTGCGGGATGTCCGTACTCAAATCCTCGCTCGTCAATAATGTCGGCTGCATCAGTCAATAAATCTTTCGCTTTGAACGACTTTGCCTCTGACGTACCCTTTTGCCCATCCATCTTGATAGCCCTTCTCATAGATTTTGCTTGCTACGTACCACACTAATAGAAGCCCAACAAATAACCATGCAATGATGTAAGCGATTTGTTCGGCAGTTAAGTTATTCGACATCTGCGCTCACCCCGTGAACATCAAGGAAATACGCAGCCAAAACTTCACGGCTTAATCTGCCGCGTTCTTGGCTGATGCCTAGCTTTGATTTTGCATACTCACGTATAAAAGATGCTTTTACGTAGTGTTTACCGTCCGTGTATGCACCGGACTTACGGTCGAACCGTATTGTGCCCATGAATTCCCCTTTCAAATAGGATTTCAAATCCTATTTTGAAGGGTAAAACCCTATTTTGTCAACGACACGCCGTTAGCCAAATCGCTTTCCTTCAACAATAAAACTGCCATCACGCTCAACAGGTATGGCTACGGGCTGCACACGCTTACGATCAACGTAAATGATGCCAAACCCTTTCTGCCAATTCATCGTGCCCTTGGTGTAATATGCCTTGGTTTCATCCATCAAATGACCTACTTCAAAGCCTGTCAGAATACCCGTTAAAACGCCCCCAGAAGCCGTTGTAAAGGACGAAATGCCCTGCCTGTGGGTGTGACCACACACCACCGACTTACCATGCCTCTTAGCGGCTTCTAGGGCTGTTAAACCCCCTTGTGGCTTAGTGCTTTGCTCGTCCCCGTGAACCATTACCCAATCCTCATGGAACTGATAGGGCTTGTGGTGGTACTTGATGCCTAGTTCGTCTAGGCGTAGGAACCGCTCGATTGTCAGCTCAGGCAACCCAATTAAGCCGGGAAGGCGTTTGCTTAGGGAGTTGTAGAGTCTTGCGCTGTGGTTTGATCTACTGAGATGTTGAACTTGCAATTCGGATAAAACTTCGACAGTTCGGTCACGATCTCGACCAATGCTTCCCGACCACTCATCCCGACCGGACGACCATCGGCTAATTGTTTGGAAGTCGATTTCATCGCCCACGCATAAAACGTCATCAGGCTTGTATTTTCTGATGAATTGGGCGACATTCTTAACTGCTTTCTTATCTTCAAAGGGAACTTGTAAATCCGATATAACGACAATGCGCTTAATCGTCCTCGTCCTCATCCTCGTAGGGCGACTGATCTGGATTAGGGATAATCCAATCGGGAAGGCGCATTTGTTCTTCTATGTACCAACGCGACTTATCTTCACCATAACCAGCCCTGACTAGAGCTTCATAACACTCAACAATTTGCGCAGCCCAAATATCTATGGGCTTTAATGGCTCACCTGATCTGCGCGCAGCAGATTCTTTGCGTTTACGCCTAGCGGCGAGTTCGCTTTTTGTTGGTTTTCTTGCGCTCATTAGTAAGCAATTCTAGAACCATGCGCTCAAGTTTATCGATGCGCGACACGATGTTTGATGCTTCCAATATACCCGGCACTTCATGACGAATAATGTAACGAAGCCCGCCGACAATAAGTGCGCAGCATGAAAGGATGGCAGCAACAAAGGCTGCCCATTCTGCTGGAGTCATCGCCGACCGAAAGCGGTGTCGTTAGGGTTGAGCCAACGGAGAATAACCGGCAGACTCGCGACCAGAGCGGCATTGACAATTGCAGGTGCATCCCAACCCACCGCTAGGTAGGTTGCTATTCCTGCTGCTAGAAAGGATCTTGCCCAGCTTGCGGCTACTGCTTTTAGTTGTCCCATTGATTGGTTCTCCTGTTAGTAAAGGGATTCTGAACATGCTGCCATCATGATCGCCCTTGGCAGTAAAGCTGCAATGAATATGTGTTTTGTGTGGGTTAATGCCTTTGTAAACTCTCCACTTATAATTACCACGCCATGACGCAATCTTGCCATTAAAGATTATGTAAGAAATTCGTTTATCAAATCTGGCAAGTAATCGAAGCTGATCAGCAAGGTCGAACGCCTCGGATTTATGGGATTTAAGATCAGCGTCAATGTCGATGGCACGTACAATTCCTTCATCAGTAGGATTGTGATCGGACTTACGAGCAGCATGCTTCGCATCACCGATCCAGCCGTCACTAGTTCTATCTCGATCGGGGAACGCATCGTCAATCTGCTCGCGTAACTGTTGCCCCGCTTTACACAGTTTAGGCATCAGATTCCAAGCGCCGCTTTCAAATCGTCAAGTTTTAGTCCAACGCTAGCAAGTTTTTGTTCAATGCTCGGCTCTGGCGCAATAACAGTCCCATTGTGAGCGGCAACGATTTGTGCCACTTTGCTTTCATCTTTTGATTCAACATCAAGCCACAAATCACCAGCTTCGTCGATTAATGGAGCTTGATTTAATTTATCTAAAACAATTCCAATGGCAGACAATTCATCAAGAAGTTCTGCACCATTTAGATTTTTTGGCTTATTAAATTTAATCATGTTATGCTCCTAAATAAGCGCAGCCGAAACCGCCTGTGGATTGTAAAGATAAATTGCCCCCGCTATCTTGAAAAGCAATCATATTAACGTAATCGCCTACTGCGCAATTTATAACAGCAGTTAAATAGACTAGGTTTAATCCCGAAGAACCTGTGATTGCATTACACGAACGTTCGGCAGTTCCGGTTGTATTATTCACAGAAAACTTGAGTCGTCTATTTCCACTAGTATTTGAAGAAAAATTTACGTAACCATAAAATAAATAGTAACCAGCTTTACCACTAGGTATTGTAATTCTTCCTGTGTTTGTTGAGGTGCTATGAAAATTGTCGGTATCAAAAACTTCGGTAGGTAATGTAACAACTGTGTCCGTGCTGTTGCTTAAAACTTGTCCACTATTATCAACTTCTGCGCGACAACCTGCAAACGTTGTGCCGCTGGAAGGTGTTGCCCAAGTCGGAACTCCGCCAGATACGGTTAAAACTTGACCGGTGGATCCGATCGTTCTTTTTGAAAGTGTATTTGTCGCCGATGCAAAAAGAATGTCACCGGTTGCATACGTTGTTTGTGCAGTACCGCCATTGGTCGCCGATACCGGTGTCGACAATGACAAAGTTACGTCACCGGAAGTTCCACCACCACTCAAACCCGTACCAGCTGTCACACCCGTTATATCGCCGGTTGCAATCCCAACCCATGATGTACCGTTGTAAACTTCAACAGAATCGGTGTCCATAAGATATGACACCATTCCTTCAGCTAAAACGCCTGAAAGCGCCGTGGTACGAGCTGCGGCATTAGCAAATCGCATAACTGCTTGCTCTTGCAAATAAGTATTAACCTGAGCTGCCGTAAGCACGTCACCCGTGTTAAACAGCTTATATCCTGCACCTGCCATCAATTGCTCCTTAGTAGCTCAGCACGTCCTCGCCTAGTATACCGCTAATCGTGCTATCTAACACGAAACCGGCAAGCAAAGGCTCGGAAGTGAATAGGGTTGTCATCCAAGATGACTTGGTAATATCGTGGTGAATAGCGTTTACAAGGCTTGGCTGTGTCACGCTGCTAGATCCCGGCATCGTCTTGGTAACGGTGATGCCATCAAGCAAATCTATATCAACCCCTGCTAAGGGCTTATTAGGGTTCACGTCATCGTAAAGATTGAGCTGGATACTATCAATGCGCACTTCGGGGTCTTTGCGAGTGGCAAGGATGCCTTTAGCTTGGTTTAGGGCTTCAGTATCGGTTTGAACCAAAATGCCCGTTCGATTGCCTGAATGTAAAAAGTATTTGTCAATGCTTGGTTGATCAAACACGTTTTGTGCTGTACCGCCTGAGCGGGTAACAGTCACGTCATTAATCAGCGTTGTATCGTCAAAAGATACAACAGCATTGTTATAGGAAATCTGTGTGCCATCATCATTAAACGAATAGATGCTTGTGGCTGGTCTTGTAATAAGGCTGTCGCGATCAACAAAATTGACTCTAGATTCGCCGTCCATAAAGATACCGCCGAATTCGCTGTTCTCAACGGTCTGTAAAGCCTCTAGAACGTTCCTAGACGTGCCGGGATCGGCTTGTAGGGTACTTTGCCCTGTATCAATGTTTCGAAGGCTTACAGGCCATTCTACGGCATCTAGAAGGGCATCCACGCGAGCTCCTGAAAGTTGCCCTGCACTTGCACCTGCAACGGTGGTAATTGCAGAACCTGCCAACAGCTTGAAGCCGTCCACGCATCGAAGGCTAACGGTGCTGAGATCCTCATTACCTAAACGGAAGCCGGTGTCATAATTGGTGATAAAGCCGCTAAATAGGTAGTAGTCAACGCCTAGATAAGTCGCATAAATAATGATTTGACGCAATGGCACAAGATTTGGGTAATAGGCTCCCGCAGGATTCATCGGGTTCCAATCGCCGTTTTGGTCGTATAAAACCACTTCGGCGCTGCCAAACTCGAACTTGCTCGTAATACGGTTGCGCCCACGTCTAATTGCTACTCGCGTCACCAAATCAGTAACTTCAATTGGTAATGTGCCTGAGCCCAAGCGGTTCGTGCCTAGGATGCCTTTTGTCGCAGATCCAAGAATAAGCGGATTAGTTTCAAAAGCGGTATCGCTGTCAAAGTCTACAAAGACGCGAATTGTGGGTGCTGGCATTAGATTGAAACGCTATCGTACAGAATTGATTTGCCAGCCTTTTGATAGTTGTAAAGCTCATCAGTAATAATTTCTGTCAAATCTTGCTGAGCAATCATTGACCCTTGAACAATAACGGTTATAGGTGCGCCTTCATCTCTACGGCGAAAACGGCTCGGATCAAACAAAGATTCAGAAGTTATGCCGGGTGTATCAAATACGCCCATTGCACGTAATCTAGCTTGCTCATCACCAAGCGCATTAAGGCTTGATAATGACGTTGCGCTTGCCAAAGTATCAATATGTTCTTTGAGCAAGAAATTGATTGCTGTGCCTGTTTCTGTTTGTGCTCGCAATGCAGTCAGAGTATTTATTTGATTGGCAATTGTGGATGTGGAAATTGGCTGTGCGCTCGGGTTGAATGGATTTGGTACAGTAAATGAGCCGGCATTGTTATTATTACCAACAACAACATTATTCCCAAGAATCGGATTTTCAGTTATTGTGGTCGTGGATGTTTTAGGAGTGCCAATGTTGCCTATTTTTGTTGCTAGAGCATTTATCTGAGCGATAATTGCGGCAATAATATCAGGCCAATCTTCAAATGGATTTTTGGCTTTTGGTATGTTTCCAATTCCTAAAGCTAATAATGACATTTTTGCTTGAGCATTAATAATTTTAGTAATGACATCCGTAATGCTGTCGCCGGATTCCATCATGATTCCAAGATTTTTTAGTGCCGCGGCATTTGTCGCTAAAACAGCGGTGGATAGTTTTTCGGCTACTTCAGCATTTCCTTGATTGATAGCCAATAATGCCGTCAAACGCAAACGCTGTTCCGCATCCACTTTACCTTGCATGGCAGCTACAATTTGAATGTTCTCCATGTCAAAAATTGAGCCGGCACGTTTGAGTTGCTGTGCTTCTCTTTCCTTCTTTAAGCGTTCTTTTTCAGCCTTAGCAGCAAGCGCAGCAGCCTTTTTACGGTCTGCTTCAATCTTTTTATTTAATTGTTGCTGTTTACGCAAATCCGCAAGAAACGCCCTGTTCGCGGCAGGGTTATTTGCCATGCGATTAGCCGCAGCTTGTGGGTTATCAAAGCGCGCACGGATTTCTTCTAGCTTGCGCATTTCTTCTTCATCAATGCGGAAACCTGTCGAAAGTAAAGCCTTTGTGTATTCGATACTTACGCCAGCACGGCGGAATACATCACCAATGGCGGTGCCAAAATTAACAAGTTTTTGCAAGCCTTTGTCATAATTTCCTGATCCAAGACTTGTTAGGAACGCAACAATGCCTTTTCCGATTTCTTCCGCTAAATCACCAAATGCAATCTTGAGCAGTTCAATCTTGCCTGAATATGTCGTGGCGTTCTTTTGTGCCGCACCTTGGAATTGATTGCTTAATGCTGCAATGGTTTTTTCAAAACCTAATGCTTCCAATTCGGCTGCTGTATAGGCAGTCTGTAATTTTCCAAGCGCGGTGAAGTTCCCATTGTACGCACGACTTAAAGCGGCTGTAACTGCGCCCAAATCTTTGCCCGTGCCTGTCGATATGTCCATTGCAAGGTTGAGCAATGTCATAGACTTTTGAGCATCAAGCGTAGTGCTAATCAATTGAGCAATAGCGGGTGATAATTGATCCTTGTTGATTGCAGTTGCTTTTTCGCTCGCTTCTAAATAATCCTCGATAGCTTTTGTGTTATACGCCAAGCCAAGATTACGTAAGCTGGTAGCAAGTTTTTGTGCTGCACGGTCTTCCTCGGCAAAAGCGGTGACCGAACGCTTAAGGGCTTGGAAACCAGCAATGGCAATAAACGTGCGTCTTGCAGTTCTCGTGAGATTATCGAACTTGCGTGTAAGACTTGTGGTGCGTCTTTCGGCTGCCTTAAATCCTTTGTCTTTGAACTCAGAGGCAATATCAATGCGGATATTTGACATTAGGCTGCCTTTCTCAAAGTAGAACGTTCTTTGAATAATCTTGATGCTTTTTCAATTGCTCTAAACGTAGCATCCAAGGCTTTACCATTGTTTTCTGAATAAGCAGCGTAAAGCAAACGACCACGGAATCGGCTCTTGTTATCGTACTTTTTCAATGCGCCAACGGCGTTCATACGACCGACAAAAAACGCACCAGCGTTAGGGTTGTTCGATTGTCCAATTTCTTTTGAACTCTGACCGTATTGACGTGATGCTTTTTGTGGTCTGCCTGTTGGGTTTTGGCTTCCAGCAGTTTCAACAATCGCACCAACAGCCGATTTGTTTAGCAATGAATAAAGACTTGCAAATCCTTGTTTGTTGCGTTTGCTGCGACCAATTGAATAAGTCAAGCCACGTCTAATTACATTGCTATTGTATTTGGGAAATCCTCGTTCACGGCTTGTGCGCGAAACAGGTTCAACGCCTCTGTCTTGAAAGTTATACATATTGCCGGGAGCCTGACCGGGAACCTTCGCCTTGGCATCGTTTGTGACTTCCTTCAAAGCCACGCGGATCTCAGCGTTCATTTGCTTCAAAAGGTCAGGCGCGTATTTTTTGAGAGCTTTTTTCAGCTCAGGTACGCCTTCGACCACGACCGGCATGTTTCGCTTCTTCCGCCTGTTTCTTTAGAACCTGATAAATCGCTTTCAGTAGATCGCGATCCATATTGATAAATTCGCTAGGCGCAATACCCAGATTAACCGACAGTTCAGCTATTCGGTACGTCCAAGCATCGCGCGTTAGCCATTTGGGGAGTCATCCCCCAAAACCTCTACTGATTTCAAGGTTTCGAGAAACTTCTCCCCAAACGGAAACACATCGGGAGCCTGAGCCCTACGCAGACACTCCCAAGCAAGCCAATAAATGTCTGATTGCTTTTGATCCTCTTGAAAGGCTCGGTAAAAGCCTTTCTTGGTGTGCATCTCAAACGCGTACTCAACGGCTGGTGTGATTTCGTGAATCGACTCCGTGCCATCTGCCCTAGTTACTTTAAGTCTTGCCATTGCCCATTTCTCCTAATTTAAAATGTACCTGCTGCGTTGACTGTCAACTTTGAGTTTAGCGTAAAAGTGATGTCTTGTGTAGCCATGTCGCCAACCGCACCGTTGATCGGTGTTAGGTTGTTGACGAGTACGTCAAACTCATAAACAGGGTTTGCTGCGGAAACTGCTGTTCCCTTTTCCTGAATTGCTTTGCAAGCAACGGTTGTTCCAAAAGCGCTATTAAGCGTTTGTAGAACTTGTGAAGTCGCTGTGTCATTTAGCAATGAAACTGTAAGCGTTCCTGCCTCAAGACCCTTAACGAACTTGTGTGCGGTGTCACCCATTGCAGTTACTTCGAGTTCATCGGCTGCGTAGTTAAGGGTGATTGAAGTTACGTGGTCGCTAAGATCAACGGCATTAATCTTAAGACCGACTTTGTTATTTAAGAAAATAGCCATTAACTATTCCTCATCTTTCTTAGCGGTTGGTTTGGGTTTTGCGGGCTCTACCTGACCGATCTTGGCAAGAAAAGCCTCGCGCTCGTTGTCATTATCAGCCATGTCTAGCTCCAATCTGAGAGTATGCTGATGGATACTTCACCGGATAGTAGATCGCCTACTGTTCCGGTCAAGACTGCTGGCGCACTAAATGTGCCTATTGTATAAGCGAGCGATGACGCTTCTAGCTTATTTACTATGTTCAGATAATAATCTTCAATGTTAATTAGGTTGCCTTGGTTATCAAACATTGGCGCAAGCACAATGAGCTTGAAATTCACCTTAGGTTTCACCGTCTTGTAATGGTCATTGCTTGGCTCGATATAAGGATCGTTTGGCTGTACCACGATGCTGTTAGCAAGGGGAGTGGCAGGTGGGAAGGAAAACACCTGCCACACCGCATTATCAGCTAGTGCAGTCGCGATTGTTCCACGTAGGGTAGAGATTGCTGACATTATCCTACTTGACCGCCCGGTGCTAGATGATCCGCAAGCAAGCCTCGAACGCGAGCCATAAGGGTATTACCCATGCGATACGGTGATGGTTGAAAATCAGGTGAGATACCGCCAGCGTTAGATGCTTGGCGAGCTTGCCATATATCAATTGCAACCATGAGTGATGCTTCATTGACTTCTGGGAGTGTCGAATAATCAATATGTGTGGTGCCGTAAGCCTTTCCAAATGGGACTAGGGCATTTTTAACTTCGGCTGTTGCGTTGTTTACGCTGTAACTTACGCCGTAAGTAGTGACTGCTGTAATGGTCTTAGATCCGTTGTATTTAGCGCCGCAGTTTTCAACAACAATGGTGTCGCCAACAATAAATGAATGTGGGACTTCAAAATAAATAGTTGCAACGCTTGTGGTGCTTTCATGCGCAACCACAGGAAATTCGTTATACCAAAGTTTTGCTTTTACTATGTTTTCAGCCGCTTGGCAGCATTCTTCTACAACTGCCGATGAATAAAGATTGCCAATGCCTAGCGCTGAGCGCAATTCGGCTTCAGTTACGAATGTGGCTGCCATCTTTATCCTTTCTTATGTTAGCCCCGGCGCAAGGGCTGTGCGCCGGGGTAACTCTACTTCTAGGCTATTACGCCTTGTTGAACTTGAAGGCTCCCGCAGCAACCTTTGTTGCAATTGCGTAGTAGCCGTACATGCCGATTTCAACCTTGCCGGTTCCAACCTTTTCAGCGCGGAGTTGTAGGCGTGGTGACTCGTACCAAGTATAGGAATCGCGATTGAGCACAAGAATTGTGCCATCGCCTTCGCCTGAGAGATTGTAATCAACATAAAGTGGGAGTCCGAGAACTGTTCCACGGATTGAATCAACCTGAACATTACCGCCAGCGTTTTGTGGAGCTGCTGCATTGAAGATTGGACGATTTTGTGAATCTACCAATGCGGTGATGTTTGCCCATTGATCAGGGGAAACAACTACGCCGGTTGCGAACTTGAACGTGTTGCTGTAAATGGACTTTGCACCGCGTGAAATAAATGCGGAGAATTCTGCACCATCCCAAGGCAATGTTACGGCAGTTGCATCTGCGGTTCCATCGGTAAGGATCTTGTCTACAAGTGCATAATCGGTGTGCTTAGCATAAGCATCGCCCATAAGTGCGAGAAGTTCGGAAAGGAACGCAGGGCTAGTTCTGTCAAGAACTTCAACAGAAAATAGCTGCATGCCGGCAGCCTTCTTGACATCAACATCGATGTATTCGATTTCAGTCTGTGTATCAGAGAAAGCGCCACCCTCAGCAACAGTCGCAACTGTTGGAGCGGTCTTAACGCGTGGGATCTGGAACTTCATACCTGCATCTGGAAGGGTTCCAGATGAAACTGCATCGATTGTTGGGCGAACACCTGTTGTCTTAGGGTTGATAACTTCAGTCAATTGACGAGTTGGAACAAGTCCGGGAACGTCAGTTGTTGTGTCAGTATCGGATGCTGCTGCGATCCATTGACGTGCATCTTCATCGCCAAATACGGATGCCTTGATTGTGTTTTCTAGCATTGTTAGCGGAGTTACGTTAATACGTGGCTTCGCATAAATTGGTGCAACAACTGTTGGGCGCGCAGCTTCCACCGCAGGGGTTTCTACCACAGGCGCAACGGTTGCGGTGTCTGGAGTGTTCTCCACGACTGCCTCGCTTTCGTTTTGGGTTGGTTGTTCAACGACTTCTTCTTGAGAAG
>Ga0315903_10002097_pt1 | contig 29911 bp, 27 predicted proteins | sample LakEriMetagenome_7_FD_203524 | JGI IMG/M metagenome (GOLD analysis project Ga0315903, IMG submission 203524) | Freshwater fungal communities from buoy surface, Lake Erie, Ohio, United States - Buoy 2 MA119 | ecosystem: Environmental > Aquatic > Freshwater > Lake | place: USA: Lake Erie, Ohio... | reverse complement strand
TACTTCTTTGCCATCTTGTCCCACGATAGGACCTTTCCAGATTGCGAAGCTACCGTCTTTAAGGCCTGCCTTGATTTCGTCAACGCGCTTCTTGATGTCGTCAGGCACATCGGTTGCCACATTCACCATGTCGATGGCGCCTTCTTTCACGCCCCACCAACTTTGTCCTGTCGTCCATTTGCCATCGAGGGCTTCACCCACGGACTTGATGTAGTAAGGAGCCCAGTTGATCACAGCCGAGCCCAAGTGAGCCTTAGGGCCATAGGCTGTCATGTCAGAGTCCCAACCGAAAGCGCGCTTGCCCATTTTTTCGGCAGTTTGCAACACAGCAGAAGAGTCGGTGTTTTGCATCAACACGTCAGCACCACCATTGATGAGAGCTGTAGCAGCTTCTGTTTCCTTTGGGGGATTGAACCACTCGTTGATCCAAACCACTTTGGTCTTCACTTTAGGGTTGACAGATTGCGCACCCATTGTGAAGGTGTTGATGTTGCGAATGACTTCAGGAATTGGAATCGAAGCCACCACACCCAAGGTGTTGGTTTTGGTCATCTTGCCCGCAATCACGCCAGCCATGTAAGCACCTTCATAGGTACGGCTGTCGTAGGTGCGCATGTTGTCGGCTGTTTTGTAACCCGTGGCGTGCTCAAACTTGATTTCTTTGTTGTCTGCAGCCACTTTGAGCATGGGATCCATGTAACCAAATGTGGTGCCGAAGATCACTTTATTACCTTGGCTGGCCAAGTCGCGGAAGTTGCGCTCGGCATCGGCGCTTTCTGGCACTTTTTCAACAAAAGTGGTGACGATCTTGTCGCCGAATTGTTTTTCAAGTTCTTTGCGCGCGTTGTCGTGTGCAAATGTCCAACCGCCGTCGCCCACTGGGCCAACATAGACAAAGGCCACCTTAAGGGGTTCAGCTTTAGGTGCTGCGGCAGGTTTGGCTTCTTCTTTTTTGCCACAGGCTACGAGGGCGGCTGCAGCGACCAAAGAAATGGCGGCGATTTTGAGAATCGATCGCTTGTTCAGAACTGTCATGAAATTTCCTTTATGGGATGGACTGGGTTTGACGATAAAAAACATTATGAACTGGGATGAAAAGGTTTGCCTAGTGATGCCGGCATATTGACCCGAATCCATACAGGATTTCGTGAGATCATGGCCAAAACCACAATGGTCGCCAAATAAGGCAAGGCGGAAAGAAACTGGCTGGGCACTTGCACACCCAAGCCTTGTAAATGAAACTGGAGCATGGTCACCCCGCCAAACAGGTAAGCACCAAGCAATATTCGCGCCGGTCGCCAGGTTGCAAACGTGGTCAAAGCCAATGCAATCCAGCCTTTACCGGCCACCATGCCTTCAACCCACAAGGGCGTGTAGACAACCGAGATGTAGGCACCCGACAAACCACACAAAGCACCGCCCACCATCACGGCCAAGAAACGAATTCGGCGGACTGAATAACCGAGAGCATGCGCTGATTCGGGAGACTCACCAACGGAACGCAGCACCAAACCTGTGCGAGTTTTGTAAAAAAACCAAATGAGTGCCATGACAAAAGCAATCACCCCGTAAACAAGCGGGTGTTGTTTGAAGAAAGCGGCACCTAAAAGGGGAATGTCTGCCAAAAATGGGATTTCAAATTGAAGCCGTGGTGGCAGTTTTTCTTGCACGTACGAAATACCCACAAAAGCTGAAAAGCCAACCCCAAACAAACTCAATGCCAAACCTGTGGCGTACTGGTTGGTACCAAGGTAGATGACCATGACACCAAAAATGGCACCCAATAAGGCGCCAGCCCCCATACCTGCCAGGAAGCCTAACAGGTCGCTGCCGGTGTGCACCACTGCAGCAAAACCAGCAATGGCTGCGCACAACATCATGCCCTCGGCTCCCAAGTTAACGACGCCAACTTTTTCATTGATGAGCAAACCCAAGGCGGCAATCGCCAGCACAGTGCCTGCATTCAAAGTAGCCGCTATGAGCAATGCATACGATTCCATCAGGCCCTCCCACTTTGCCAACGCAATCGGTATGCCATCAAGGTGTCGCACGCCAACAAGCTAAACAACAACAAGCCCTGAAAAACACCCGTGATGGACTTGGGCAGACCCATACGCGATTGAGCTAACTCGCCGCCAATGTAGAACATGCTCATCAGGATGGCAGAGAAAACAATGCCTATCGGATGCAAGCGCCCCACGTAGGCCACGATGATGGCCGCAAATCCATAGCCCGAGGGTATGTAAGGTGTGAGCTGCCCGATCGGCCCTGCCACTTCCAAAGCACCTGCAAGGCCAGCTGCCCCACCAGAGGTGAGCAGTGCCAACCACAAGGCCTTGCGTGAAGAAAACCCCGCATAGCGCGCGGCAGATGGGGCCAAGCCCCCCACCTGCTGCGCAAAGCCAGAGCGAGTTCGAAATAAAAAGACCCAAACCGCGGCAACACCTGTCAAAGCCAATATCAGCCCCACAGAAACACGTGAGCCACTCATGAGGCGAGGTATTTGGGTCACTGCTTCAAAAGTTTTGGTTTGTGGAAAGTTGTACCCAGTAGGATCTTTCCAGGGGCCATACACCAAATACCCCAACACCATGTCGGCCACATACACCAACATCAAGCTGACCAAAATTTCGTTGGCGTGAAATTGATCGCGCAACCAAGCCGTGATACCAGCCCAAAACATACCCCCAGCAACGCCAGCTAAAACGACGACCACCACAATCCAGCGGCCAGTTTCTTTGTCGGCTAACAAAGCTACACCCCCAGCTGCTACAGCGCCAATGACAAACTGCCCTTCTGCACCAATGTTCCAAACATTGGATCGAAAACAAACAGCCAAGCCCAAAGCAATGACCAACAGTGGCGTGGCCTTCACCATGAGTTCGCCCAAGGCATAGGCAGACTTCACAGGCTCCCAAAAAAACATTTGAAGACCGCGTAAAGGATCTTTGCCCAACAAGACAAACAAGCCAATTCCTAAGGCCACTGTGATGAGTAAGGCCAAAACAGGCGAGGCATAGCGCCAAAATTCTGAGGCCTGGGGTCGCAATTCAAGTTTCAGCATGCGGCTCCCACAGACCACTCATCCATTCGCCAATTTGGGCCACAGTGGCATCTTTGCGCTGAATGGAGGGAGAGAGTTTGCCATTGGCCATGACATACAAGCGATCGGAAATTTCAAATAACTCGTCTAACTCTTCACTGACCACCAGCAATGCACAGCCTGCGTCACGAAGGGCCAAAAGTTCACTTCGAATTTGAGCTGCAGCACCCACATCGACACCCCAGGTTGGCTGCGACACCAACAGCACTTTAGGTTGGGCATCAATCTCTCGACCCACAATGAATTTTTGCAAATTACCACCCGACAAAGATTGTGCAGGCGCTTGAGGCCCATTGGCTTTGACGTTAAATTGTTGAATGATTTTTTGCGCTTGCGCTTGAAGTACCTGCATGTCAATCCAGCCACTGGGAGACATTGCCTCACTTCGCGTGAGCAACATGTTGTGTGACAAACTGAGCGAAGGCACCGCGCCTCGTCCCAAACGCTCTTCTGGTACAAAATGCAAACCCGCTTGGCGGCGTTGATGGGGTCCAACTCGACCTACGGCCTCACCATCCAAATGCACTGAGTCTGCTGCAGCCCTTGTGTCTTCACCCGACAATGCGTAAAGGAGTTCACGCTGCCCGTTGCCAGACACACCTGCAATGCCCACCACCTCGCCTGCGCAAACTTGCAAATTGATGTCCACCAAGTTGACGCCAAATTGATCTTCTTTGTGCAAAGACAAATGACGCGCTTCAAACAAGACCGCACCTGGCGTTCGATCTTGGTGCTTCAAGGCTGGCGGTTCTGCACCAATCATCATGCGGCTGAGCGAAGCATTGGACTCCTCTCGAGGATCACAAACACCCGTGACTTCGCCGCCACGAAGCACAGTGCAAGCCGAACACAGTTCGCGAATTTCATGCAGCTTGTGACTGATGTAGAGCAAGCTACAACCCTGGCTGACCAGCTTTTTCAAAACCACAAACAACTTGTCAACGGCTTGAGGTGTGAGCACGGAAGTAGGCTCATCCAAAATGAGCAACTGAGGCTCGGTGAGCAAGGCGCGAATAATTTCTACCCGCTGCATCTCACCCACACTCAAGGTGTGGACCGGCCGAGAGGGGTCGATGTCAAGACCATACTCTGTCGCCTTGGCACTGATTCGCTCTGTGACTTGCGCCAAACTCAAGTTTCGATCCAAACCCAACCAAACGTTTTCAGCCACACTGAGTGTGTCAAACAAACTGAAGTGTTGAAACACCATGCTGATACCCAACGCACGGGCTTGCTGAGGATTGCGAATTTGAACGGATTGACCGTTGTATTGAACAGCGCCTTCATCTGGCTTGACAGCGCCATAGATGATTTTCATGAGGGTGGATTTGCCAGCACCGTTCTCGCCTAAAACCGCATGCGCCTCGCCAGACTTGACAGACAAAGAGACAGAACGATTGGCCACCACACCAGGGTAGCGCTTGGTGATGTTCGAAAGTGACAGGCGCAATGGCTCGTTGGACTGCATGAATTTCTCAAAGTTCGACAAATTCTATCGAGCTTTGAGACGACTTCTCATCGCAAAAAGGCAAATGTCTCTAAATACCTGCCAAAGACTGCAGTCCGCTTGGATCTAAGAGGTTTAAAACCCGACCACCGCCACTGATCAGTTTGCGATCCCTCAAGTGCTTCATTACCCTTGAGAAGGTTTCGGGGGCAATGCCCAACTGGGCTGCGATCAATCGCTTTCGATCATGCAAGATCACCGCCAAACGTCCCTGTGCATCGGCAGGCTCTGCATGGCGCAAAAGCCACTCGGCAAAGCGTGAGTCAGCGTCTTTGGCCAATCGGCTGACGGCTACTTCAATTTGCTGCCTTTGAGCTTTCGCCAAATCAAGCACCAAGGTATGCACAGGTTCGGGTAAACTTTTCAGATGGCTTCTGAACTGACTCAAAGACATGTTTTGAATCGTGACCAAGCTTTCAGCCACGACATCTACGGCATGCGGTAAGCCCAACATGGCCGCGGCAGCCTCCAGCCAAAACGGACCTTCAACAGCTCCCAATTGATGGACCAGCTCACCGTCCTCGATCACGCCAAATGCCACTCGACCTGTCAGCAGGTGTATGGCCTTGTTGGCAGCCTGCCCTCGACGCAACAATACCGCACCACAAGCTACTTTTTCTGCTTGGGCAAGTGCAGGGTTCTGAACACGATTCAACATGGGCACCAATTTGCCAGAGGCTTGGCCCGCCCGCGTTGACGAAAATCAATACTTTGTCACATCACCAAAATGGCGCGGAAGTCATTCACATTGGTATGCGTTGGCCCAGAGAACACCAAATCGTTCAAGGCTTGAAAGTAGCCGTAGGCATCATTGCAAGCCAGGTGCTCGTCCAAGCTTAAGCCAGAGTGAGCACCCCTGGCCAAGGTATCGGGCGTGACCAGCGCGCCAGCGTTGTCTTCGATACCGTCTATGCCGTCTGTGTCTGCTGCGAGGGCCCAGACATTTTCTTGACCCTGTAGTGCTTGTGCCAGACCCATGCAAAACTCTCCAGCTCTGCCGCCTCGACCTTCGCGTTTTTTAGAATCTGTTTTCGTGGCTCGAATGGTGACCGTGGTTTCGCCGCCGCTCAAAATGACGCAGGGCTTGAGAAAGGGGCCTTGCCCTTTTGCAGTGGCACGCGCAATGGCGGCATGGACCTTGCCAACCTCGCGCGACTCACCTTCCATTTCGTCGCTCAAAATGTAAGTGCGCAGTCCTTTGGACTCTGCCCAGTTGGCAGCCGCCATCAAAGATTGTTGAGGGGTTGCTATGAGATGCACCGTGCTGCGATGAAAAGCTGCATCGCCCTGTTTAGGTGATTCCCATTTTGAATTCTGCAGGGCCGTCAACACATCGTTTGAAATGTCAATTTGATACCGTTTCAAAATTTGAAGCGCGTCTGCACAGGTCGTGGCATCGGGCACTGTCGGGCCACTGGCAATGACAGAGGGGTCATCACCGGGGACATCACTGATGGCCAGAGTGACCACTAGCGCAGGCGCGCAAGCAGCCGCCAAACGCCCGCCTTTGATGCGAGACAAATGCTTGCGAACGCAGTTCATTTCACCAATGTTGGCGCCGCTTTTAAGCAAGGCCTGGTTAATGGCTTGTTTCTCAGCCAAGCTCAAACCATTGGCTGGCAAGGTCAGCAAAGCAGAACCTCCACCCGAAATAAGGCACAGCACTAAATCGTCTGAGGTCAGGCCTTGGGTCAGCGACAAAATTTCTTCGGCTGCAGCCAAACCAGCCGCATCGGGCACAGGGTGTGATGCTTCAACAATTTTCAAGCGCTCAGGCACGCCTTCTGGCCTAGAAGGTGTATGACCGTAGCGCGTGACAACCATGCCCGACAAGGGCGCATCTGACGGCCACAAGGCCTCCACCGCGTGGGCCATGGCGCCGGCCGCTTTGCCGGCACCCAGCACCAAGGTTCGGCCCTTTGGCGGCTTGGGCAAAAAATGAGGCGTGTTGTGAAGCGGCAGTGCCCGTTGTACGGCCTGATCAAACAATTGTCTGAGAAAGGCTCGGGGATTTTGTTGAATGTCGCTGTGCAAGTCAGGATTAGAAGTCATGATGTCAGAGTGTAGTGCCTGCCATGGGCCCCAGCAATTTCTTCGTGCAAAATCATCGCCTATGACCACCCTGCTCATTCACAACGCCCACACCCTTGCCACCCTCAATGATGCTGGCGATGAACTTCGCAATGCTTCGGTCTTTGTCAGAGACAACTGCATTGAGGCCATCGGCCCAGCGGTCCACTTGCCTCAAACTGCCGATTGCGTGATCCATGCCGAACACCATGTGGTCATTCCTGGCATGGTCAACACGCACCATCACATGTCACAAAGCTTGACGCGCGCCATACCGGGCGTGCAAAACGCCGAGCTTTTCAGCTGGCTCACAGGCCTTTACCCTATTTGGGCTGGCCTGCAACCGGACATGATTTACGCCAGCACCCAAACCGCCATGGCTGAATTGTTATTGTCGGGATGCACCACAAGCAGTGACCACTTGTACATCTACCCCAATGGCGTAAAGCTAGACGATTGCATTGCGGCAGCACAAGAAATCGGCATGCGCTTTGTGGCTACCCGGGGCAGCATGAGCGTGGGCCAATCCAAGGGGGGCTTGCCACCCGACCGGGTGGTGGAACAAGAAAATGCCATCCTCAAAGACACACAGCGATTGATTGAGCGCTACCACGACGCATCGCATGGCGCTATGACTCAAGTGGCCGTGGCTCCCTGCTCTCCCTTCAGTGTCAGCCAAGACCTCATGCGCTTGTCGGCAGAGATGGCCAGGCACTATGGTGTGAGGCTGCATACCCACTTGGCAGAAAATGACCATGACATTGCCTACAGTTTGGAAAAATTCAATCGCACACCCACGCAATACGCAGAAGACCTAGGCTGGTTAGGGCACGATGTGTGGCATGCCCATTGCGTCAAATTGGACGATGAAGGCATCTCTCTGTTTGCAGCCACGCGCACTGGCATTGCACATTGCCCTTGCAGCAACATGCGCTTGGCCAGTGGGATTGCGCCCATTCGAAAAATGATTGAAGCGGGTGTGCCTGTAGGCTTAGGCGTAGACGGCAGTGCCAGCAACGATGCTGCTCACATGGTGAACGAGGCACGTCAAGCCATGTTGTTGGCGCGTCTTCGAAAATCGCTTGAGGCTCCGCAGGTGAATGCAGAAGGCAAAACCATTTTTGGTTGTGACACAGCCCCCATGGAAATGACAGCGCGCGATGCGCTCAGATTGGCAACACGCGGCGGCGCAGAAGTCTTGGGCCGTCATGACATTGGCCAGTTGACTGTGGGCTTTTGTGCCGATATGGCCCTGTTTGATCTGCGCAACTTAAGCTTTGCAGGTGGCGCTGTTCATGATGCCATTGGCAGTCTCATGCTGTGTGCCAGTGCGCCTGCAGCGTACACCGTGGTCAATGGGCGCGTCGTGGTCAGCGAGGGGCAATTGGCCAGCGTTGACCTTGGTACCTTGGTTGAACGACACAACAAGTTCGCCATTCAACTGGCAGCAGGTCACTGACGTTGATCGGCGTATCAAGTCACGGCTCAACTTTGGCGCCAGCCAAATACCAACTGGCCACCCACTGCCTTTCTTCGGGCGTGATGCCAGTGACATTGTTCATGGGCATCTGCTGCGTCACACTCACTTGTTGGTAAACGTTTTGAGCATGAAGCTTGATACTTTCAGGGGTGTCCAAACGAACATTTTTCATTTGCACTTGTTCACCATGGCAACTGAGGCAACGCTGGTCAATGACAGATTTGACTTGTGCAAAAGTGGCTGGTGTGGCTTGCACTTTGGGCGCAACATCTTTTGCACCCCAAGGCGCCATAGCCGCAATGACAGCCACTATCAGCACCACACCCACCGCCGCAAAAGGCCACGGATTGCGAGTACGGCCCAAATGGAAGCCATGTCGTTGCACAAAGAACTGACGAATCAAGGCGCCGGCAAACATCATTAAAAACAAGATGAGCCAACGCTGTGGATGCGTGTACAAAAAGCTGTAGTGATTGCTCAGCATGGCAAAAATAACAGGCAGCGTGAAATAGGTGTTGTGCACACTGCGCTGTTTGCCGCGTTTGCCGTGAATGGCCAAGGACATAGCGTCGTATTTTTCGCCAGAGGTCATGGCAGCCAACACCTTGCGTTGGCCAGGAATGATCCAAACAAACACGTTGGCGCTCATGGCCGTGGCGATCATGGCGCCCACCAACAAAAAGGCTGCCCTGCCGGCAAAAAGTTGACAGGCCAGCCACGAGGCAAAAGCCACCACACATAACATGAGCGTAGCCACAATGAATTCACCATTTTTGCGAAATCCAAAGAGCCGGCAAATGGCGTCGTAAAGGAACCAAAAAATGACTAAAAAACTCAGAGCCGCTGTGATGGCTGCAGCCGGCGACCAATCCATCAGTGATTTGTCGATGAGGTAGGTGCTGGCATTCCACAAATACAAAACGGTGAACAAAGCAAATCCACTTAACCAAGCGGAATAGCTTTCCCAATAAAACCAGTGCAATTTGGTATGAATCTTCTTGGGTGCCACCATGTACTTTTGAGGGTTGTAAAAACCGCCTCCGTGTACCGCCCACATGGCGCCATCCACCCCTTTTTCGAGCAAATCGGGGGAATTGGGTTTCAAAAGGTTGTTGTCTAAGAAGACAAAGTAAAAAGATGAACCAATCCACGCAATCACGGTAATCACATGGACCCACCGCAGTAGCAAATTAACCCAATCTAGCAAATAGGCTTCCATCTATGAGGCTCCGAACTGTTTACCGAAGTGTATACAATATTTAGGCCTGCAAAAGCTGTGCCGCTACGGCAACCGCAATCACTTCAGGTTCTTTCCCCTCAATCCCTGGAACCCCGATGGGGCATGTCACTTGTTGGCACTCTGCTTCTGAAAAGCCCTGCTCTGTTAGGCGGCGCTTGAAAGTAGCCCACTTGGTGGCACTGCCAATGAGGCCAATGTAGGGCAGATCTTTTTGTTTTCGCTGGCGCTGCAAGCAGGCCGCCACCACATCCAAGTCCTCAGCATGGCTGAAACTCATAATGAGAACGCGGCTGTTGGGCACCAAATCGGCCACGGCGGCATGCACCGGGTTGGAATGTTCACACACAACTTGGGGGGCTACATCGCTTGGAAAAATTTCGTCTCGGCTGTCGATCCATCTCACATGAAATGGCAAGGGCGCTAAGACTTTGACCAAGGCCTTGCCCACATGACCGCCACCAAACAAGGCCAGAGGCAAAAATCGCTCAGCAGCTTGCGCAGTCAAAATAGCCTGAAGGCGAACTTGATCAGCCGCAGTGACGAGCTCAAACTTCAAGACCAATGCGCCACCACAACACTGACCCAAACTGGGCCCAAGCGCAAATCTTTTTTCAAGCGGTAATGAACTAGACATTGCAGGCTGAAGCAAGTATTGCCTGGCCTGCTCAATGGCTTCAAATTCAAGGTGACCGCCACCAATCGTGCCCAAAAACTCATCGGCAAAAACAGCCATGACAGTGCCCGCACCACGAGGTACCGAACCTTGGGCTTGTTGTACCGTGATCCAAATAGACGGCCTCTGCGCCAACTTCAATTTCAATTCTGAAAACCAATGCACTTGCGTTTACTTTCAATTCAATGCTTCTCAACCACACTGTACAGTGACAGAATGGCACATGTTGTTTTGAAGGCCTTTGAACAATGATTCCTTCCATTGCCCAACTTTTTAAATCTTCCATCTTGGCTAGCATCACATGCGTTGTTGCTGTGTGGCTGACAGGTTGCAGCACGCCACCACCACCACCGCCGCACACAATGCCGCCTGCACCCGCGCCTGTCAAACCAGTGGCGCCTATTGCTCTTCCCTCTGTGCCTGTCCAACCCCAATGGCCCACTTCAAATGCACGCAATGCACGCGAATACAGAGTGGACGCTGCCAAACACCTTTACAAACTCAATGGCGCTCGAATCTTCAAGGGGCGCATGCCACCCATGCTTTACGCCGTGGGCGTTTTGGATGTCGAAGTTGACAAGCAAGGACAAGTAACCCGAACCTACTGGGTCAGAGCGCCAGGTCATGCCCCCGAAGTGATGCGTGAAATAGAAAAAACTGTTCGGCAAGCAGCACCCTACCCTGTACCTACCCACTTAGGCGAGGTGGTCTACTCAGACGTTTGGCTTTGGCACAAGAGCGGTCGCTTCCAGCTTGACACCCTCACCGAGGGGCAAGACTGAAGTTCTAAACCGCCGCCTTGGCTTTTTCACAACTCATCAAAATCTTTTCTGGCGTAGCAGGCGCGCTCATGTGAACCACTGTTTGGTGGTCGGCACTGGCACTGACTGCGTCACGCAATGCAAAGAAAGTTGACAAGGCCAACATCAATGGGGGCTCGCCCACTGCCTTTGAATTAAAGGGGGTTGGCTTCAGGTTGCTACCATCAAACAAGGTGACTTTGAAGTGCTCAGGGATGTCGCCAGCTACGGGGATTTTGTAGGTACTAGGGCCGTGCGTCAGGAACTTGCCCTTCTTATCCCAAATGCACTCTTCCATCGTGAGCCAGCCCATGCCTTGCACGTAGCCGCCTTCAATTTGGCCTTTGTCGATAGCAGGATTGATGCTCTTGCCTGCGTCGTGAACAATGTCCACAGCCTTCAGCCACCACTCACCTGTGCGTGTGTCAATTTCTACTTCACTGACAGAAGCACCGTAGCAGTAGTAATAAAAGGCATGGCCCGTTAGCGTTGCAAAGTCGTACTTGATTTCGGGCGTCATGTAGAAGCCTGCCACCGACAAGCCCACGCGATCCAACCACGCTTGCTTGGCCACAGCCGTCCACTCAACCGACTTGCCACCGCCATGCGCCATGCTGTTGGCAAAGTTCACTTCCGTGTCTTTGCAACCCAGCATGTTGGCAGCCACAGGTGCCAAACGAGCGCGCATTTGGGCCGTGGCATTCATGATGGCCGCGCCATTGATGTCGGCACCACTGGAAGCAGAAGTGGCCGATGCATTGGGCACTTTTTGGGTGTCGGTGCCGGTCACTCGAACGTAAGACAAATCGATTCCCAAACCATCGGCACACACTTGCGCCATTTTGGTGTTGAGGCCTTGGCCCATTTCAGTTCCGCCATGGTTCACACTCACAGAGCCGTCCATGTAAATATTGAGCAAGGCGCCGCCTTGGTTGAGCATGGTGGCGGTAAAGCTGATACCAAACTTCAAGGGCACCAAGGCCAAACCGCGCTTGCGACGCTTGTTCACTTTATTGAACGCATTCACGCTGTCTCTTCGTTCGCGGTACTTAGCCTCTGCTGCCACTTGGGTGATGACCTTGTCGCCCACCCAGTCAGCAATGGTCTGACCATATTGCGTGACCATGGTGGCGGGGTTGCCAGAAACAGCAGGGTCTTGGTAAATGTTGAGCATGCGAACATCTAAAGGATCTTTGCCAATGTCATTGGCAATTTGCTCGATGATGGTCTCAATGCCAAACATGCCCTGGGGACCGCCAAAACCGCGGAAAGCTGTGGCGCTTTGGGTATTGGTTTTGCAACGGTGACTGATGAGTTTCAGGTTAGGAATGTAGTAGCAGTTGTCGATGTGCAAACACGCACGGTCGTTCACTGGGCCTGAATAATCGGTGCTGTAACCACAGCGCGACAAGAGCGTGATATCGGCGCCCAAAATGCGACCTTCGTCGTCGTAGCCCACTTCGTAATCAATGCGGAAGTCGTGGCGCTTGCCCGTGATCATCATGTCGTCGTCGCGGTTCACGCGCAACTTCACGGGACGTTGCAATTTGAATGCAGCCAGCGCAGCGCTCTGACTGAAAATACTGGCATTGCCTTCTTTGCCGCCAAATCCGCCACCCATGCGCCTGCAAATCACTTCGACATCGTTGGTGCTCAAGTTCAAGGCAGCAGCGGCCTCACGCTGATTGCCATCAGGGTGTTGCGTTGAAGAATACAAAGTGAGTTGGCCATCTTCACGCGGCACGGCGTAAGTAATTTGGCCTTCCATGTAAAACTGTTCTTGCTGACCCGTTTCAGTGCTGCCCTTCACTTTGCGCGGCGCCTTGGCAATGGCCTCTGATGCATTGCCGCGCGTGATGCCCTTGGGGGGCATGACAAAACTTTGCGCCGCCATGGCTTCGTCAATGGTCAAGATGGGGGGCAGTTCTTTGACCACCACTTTGGCTTTGTGCGCGGCTTCGCGGGCATACAACATTTCGCGTGCCACCACCACAGCCACCGCTTGGCCTAAAAATTCAACCTTACCGACCGCCAAGAAAGGATCGTCGTGAACAATGGGGCCGCAATTGTTTTCGCCCGGTATGTCTTTGGCGGTGTAAACCGCCACCACACCGTGCTCTTTCAAAATAGCTTCACGGTCAATGCCATCGCCAATCAGTTCGCCATGCGCAACCGGCGACATAATGAGAGCCGCATACAAAGTGCCCGCCAACTCAGGCATGTCGTCGGTGAAAGTGGCGCTGCCTGTCACATGCAAATGTGCAGACTCATGAATGACATCGGTGCCTTGCTGAATGCCCGAGACGGGCAACAAATTGTGCAAAGAAATGGGCGCGTTCATTTAAGCCACCTCCGTGGTTTTTTGAGTTTGTTCTTCAATGAAATCGATTACCAAATTGCGCGCTACCAAAGAGCGGTAAGCCCATGTGGCGCGCAAGCCATCTCGTGCCACAAAACTGACAGCAATGGCGGCATCTAAATCGGATTCCTTCACATCGGCAGGCGCTTTGCCTTCCAACACGGCTTCAAGTTTGGGGGCTCTGCAAGGCGATGGGGCCAAGCCGTTGTAAGCCAATTTCACGCCGCTCAATTTGCCTGCTTTCAAGGTGTAACTGATGGCCGCGCAGGTGGCAGAAATGTCTTGTTCAAAACGCTTGCTCACTTTGTGGGCGCGAAACACTTGGCCCGCTTGTGGCTTGGGCAACACCACAAATTCAATGAACTCACCCGCTTGCAAAACAGTTTGTTTTTGGCCGGTGTAAAACTTGTCCAAAGAAACCGTGCGTGTTTTGTCGCCGCGACGCAGTGTGAGCGTGGCGCCCAATGCCATTAGGCAAGGCATGGTGTCCCCAATGGGAGAACCATTGGCAATGTTGCCTGCCAGCGTGGCGGTAGAGCGAATGGGTGGCGAGCCAAAACGGCGCAGCACTTCTGCAAAATCGGGGTAAGCCTTAGACACCAAGCTTTCGACTTCAGTGAGTGAGACCACCGCGCCAATGTGCCAAGCCTGTGGCGTGTCTTTCACTTGCTTGAGTTCAGTCACGTTGCCCAAATACACAATGTGGTCTGGCCGTGAGTATTGTTTATTAACTTGCAAGCCCACTTCGGTGCTGCCAGCTAGCAATGTCGATGTAGGGTGCTTGACCAAATAGTCGGCCACTTCGGCAATGGTGGCGGGTGATACAAACTCATTGCCTTTGCGTGTGCGAACAACAGGCTGAACAATGATCTCGCCTTCCAAACTGAGAGTGGGCGTAGACGAGCGCTGAATTTCTTTCAGCAACGGCACATCAGCGGCATCGTCAAGCTTCAAGGCAGCTTTGTTGCCACAGGCTTTTGACGCGGCATCCAGAATGGGAGCATAACCTGTGCAACGGCACAGGTTGCCACTGAGTGCGTCACTCACATCTTGACGATTGGGAGAAGAATTGAGTTGCACCAAGTTGACCAAACTCATCACAATGCCAGGCGTACAAAAACCGCATTGAGAGCCATGGCAGTTGACCATGGCTTGTTGCACAGGATGCAAAGTACCGTCGGGCTTTTTCAAACTCTCGACGGTTTTAACCGACTTGCCATCCAATGTTGGCAGCAGCTGAATACAGCTGTTAACGGGCACGTAGTCAACACCTTGACCCGAAGCGTTCAATGAGCCCACCATGACCACACAAGCCCCGCAATCGCCCTCAGCGCAACCCTCCTTGGTGCCCTTGCGGTGCAATTGTTCGCGCAAGTAATCTAAAACGGTGGTGGTGCGGCGCGCGCCTTGGGCTTCAACGACTTTGCCGTCAAGCACAAAACGAACTGTGTTGGTCACTTGGCTCATAAGGTGTGGGTTGGTTGGGGTTCTGGTCAAAAATTGATTTTATTGATTTACCGCCTTGCAAGGGGTACTTCAACTAGAAATAATTGCGAATTTAAGAGCCGCGGTAAGTTGAATAGCTCCAAGGGCTTGCTAGCAGGGGCACATGGTAGTGCTGAGTGACATCGGCCACCCCAAAATCCAAGCTCACTTGGTTCAAAAATGAAGGCTCAGGCAGCTTTACCCCCTTGGCCTTGAAATAACCCGCCACATCAAACACCAAGCGGTAAGTGCCTTTTTGCAAACTGGCGTTGTCATAGAGCGGGCCATCGGGGTTGCGCCCATCTGCGTTCAACTTGAAACTTTTCACCAACGTGGCAAATTGCCCTTCCGTGGTGTACAGACTAACTTGCATGCCGGCTGCGGGACATCCATGCATGGTGTCCAAAACGTGTGTGCTCAAACCCATGTTGCATCTTTCCTTGAATTGGTCGACTGAAAGTGTATACACTTTTGGCTTTTGAAGCTATCATCATTCCGCATGGAAACCTCATCAACCCACGCCATTGTGAGCGCTTTAACCAAAGCCATTGTGGAACACCGACTGATGCCCGGCTCTAAATTGGCTGAGCAAAAGCTCGCCACCCATTTCGGTGTATCTAGAACGCTGGTCAGGCAAGCCTTGTTCCAACTGTCTCAAAACAGATTGATCCGCATGGAGCCTGCTAGGGGAGCCTTTGTAGCCGCTCCTTCTGCTGCAGAAGCCAAGCAAGTCTTTGCGGTGCGGCGAATGCTCGAGGTTCAAATGACACGCGAATTTGTGCGCGACATTACCCCTGCCAAAATTCGCGCTTTAAAAGCTCACACCAAACAAGAAAAAGAAGCGGTCGCACAAGAAGATGTGCACGGCCGAACAGAGTTGCTAGGCGATTTTCATGTGCGAATTGCCGAGCTCATGGGCAACCACGTCTTGGCCCAAAGTTTAGGTGAACTCATTTCACGCTGCGCCCTGATCACACTCATGTACCAATCACGCAATGCCGCACAGCACTCTGCCGATGAGCACGAAGCCATTGTGGACGCCATGGCCAAGAAAGACGCCGACTTGGCTGCAAGACTCATGGAAGAACATTTGATTTTTGTTGAAAATAGTTTGAGCTTTGACAAAAAAATTCCCACTCACGATATTTCATTGGCCTTGTCATGAACGCATCTGTCTACGACTCCACTGCCCCCTATCCACGCGATCTCAAAGGCTACGGCCGAAATCCACCGCACGCGCAATGGCCCGGCAAAGCCCGCGTGGCGGTGCAATTTGTGTTGAACTACGAAGAAGGTGCCGAAAATTCTGTGCTTCACGGCGATGCAGGCTCTGAGCAGTTCTTGTCAGAAATGTTCAACCCCGCGTCTTACCCAGATCGGCATATTAGTATGGAGGGCATTTATGAATATGGCTCGCGTGCAGGGGTGTGGCGCTTGGTGCGTGAATTTGAACAACGCAAACTGCCACTCACTGTTTTTGGTATAGCCACCGCCCTGCAAAAGCACCCAGATGTGATGGCTGCGTTCCAAGAATTGGGCTATGACATAGCGTGTCATGGCTTGAAATGGATTCACTATCAAAACATCGATGAGGCCACTGAACGCGCGCACATGGCCGAGGCTATGGATATCTTGCAAAAGCTCAGTGGCGAAAGACCCTTGGGTTGGTACACAGGCCGCGACAGCCCGCGTACACGCCGCTTGGTGGCAGACTTTGGTGGCTTCGAATATGACAGCGACTACTACGGTGACGATCTGCCGTTTTGGATGAAGGTTGAGAAAAGTGATGGTCAGGTCGTGCCTCAACTCATCGTGCCTTACACCCTAGACTGCAACGACATGCGTTTTGCATTGCCGCAAGGCTACTCGCATGCCGACCCGTTTTTTCAATACATGAAAGACACTTTTGACGCACTTTACAAAGAAGGCAATCCTCAAGGCCTAAACCGCCCCAAAATGATGAGCATCGGCATGCACTGTAGATTGCTAGGACGGCCAGGGCGCATCACCGCCATTCAAAGATTTCTAGACCACATTCAAGCGCACGATCATGTCTGGGTCTGCCGCCGCTTAGACATTGCGCGCCATTGGAAAACCACCCACCCTTACACACCATGACACTTAGCCTAGAACAACTCAATACAGCTTCGCCCCAAGAGGCCATGCAACTGTTAGATGGCTTGTATGAACACTCGCCATGGATTGCAGAAGGCGCGCTCAAGCACCGCCCTTATGCCTCTTGGGCGCACTTGAAACACTGCATGGCGCAGGTGCTCAAAGATGCAGGCAGAGATGCTCAGATCGGACTGATTCGCTTACACCCCGAACTGGCAGGCAAAGCCATGGTGAGCAAAGAATTGACCGCAGAATCTACCAACGAGCAAAGCAAAGCGGGCCTCACTGAATGCACCCCGGCTGAGTTTGAAAAAATTCAAAGCCTCAACGCTGCCTACAATCAAAAGTTCGGATGGCCTTTTATTTTGGCTGTGAGGGGACCTCGCGGGCTGGGCCTGAACAAACATCAAATCATTGCCACGTTTGAAAGACGTTTGAACGGTCACCCTGATTTTGAACTGCAAGAATGCCTGCGCAACATTCACCGAATTGTTGAAATTCGTTTGAACGACAAAACCAACTGCCACCCGCTTCAAGGTCAGCAAGTTTGGGATTGGCAAGAAGACTTGTCGCAATACAGCGACCCTGGTTTCAAAGAAGCGGGTCAACTCACAGTGACCTACCTCACAGACGCCCACATGGCTTGCTCAAAAAGCATCCAAAGCACCATGAAATTGGCAGGCTTTGACGAAGTCTATGTCGATGCTGTTGGCAATGTCGTGGGTCGTTATCACCCCAGCGTGGCGGGCGCCAAATATCTCATGACTGGCAGCCATTTCGACACCGTTCGCAATGGCGGTAAGCACGATGGGCGCTTGGGTATTTATGTGCCCATTGCCTGTGTTCAAAAATTGGCACAAGCAAAGCAACGCTTGCCCATTGGCCTTGAAGTTGTGGCATTTGCAGAGGAAGAAGGGCAACGCTACAAAGCCACCTTCTTGGGCTCTGGCGCTTTGGTCGGGCAGTTCAACCCTGATTGGCTATTGCAGACTGATGCCAATGGCATCTCCATGCGCGAGGCCATGAAAAAGGCTGGCTTGAATGAAAACGAAATTCCCAACATTCAACGCAAGCCTGCCGACTACGTTGGCTTCGTTGAAGTGCACATTGAGCAAGGCCCCGTGCTCAACGAAATGAACTTGCCCTTGGGCATTGTGAGCTCCATCAATGGCAGCGTGCGTTATGTGTGCGAAATGGTGGGCATGGCCAGTCACGCAGGCACCACACCCATGGACCGCAGGCGGGATGCTGCTTGCGCTGTGGCCGAACTGGCCCTGTACATGGAAAAACGCGCGGCTGCAGACGGCGATTCCGTGGCGACCATTGGACAACTCCAAGTGCCCAATGGTTCGATCAATGTGGTGCCTGGCAAATGCACGTTCTCCATGGACATGCGCGCGCCCCTGGACCCACAGCGGGACGCTTTAGAAAAAGACGTTTTGAATGCACTGGATGAAATATGCAACCGACGCGGCCTTGTTTGCCACCGTGAAGCAACGCTTAGAGCACCAGCAGCACCTAGCGCGCCTGAATGGCAAGCACGCTGGGAGAAGGCCTTAAAAGACATGGGCGTGCCCCGCTTTGTGATGCCCAGTGGCGCTGGCCACGACGCCATGAAGCTGCATGAAGTCATGCCCCAGGCCATGCTCTTTGTGCGCGGTGAAAACAGTGGCATCAGCCACAACCCCTTGGAATCTTCAACCACAGATGACATGCAACTTTGCATTGATGCGTTTGAACATGTCTTGCACCAACTCGCTTGAATTTACAAACCAATGACCACCCAACAATCAACATACCAAGAACTTGATCAATGGATCGATGCTCACTTTGATGAGCAAGTGCAGTTTCTGCAAGCTCTGGTGCAAGTGCCAACCGACACGCCGCCTGGCAACAATGCACCTCATGCCGAAAAAACCACTGAGCTTCTGAAGAAGATTGGCTACATCGCAGAACAATTTCCGGTGCCTGAAGCAGAGGTCAAAGCTTATGGGCTGACCTCTCTCACCAACCTCATTGTGCGCAGACCATTCGGGGCAGGCGGCAAAACCATTGCCTTGAATGCGCATGGCGATGTGGTGCCGCCCGGAGAAGGCTGGACGCATCCGCCCTACGGTGCTGAAATTCAAAATGGCCAGATGTTTGGCCGCGCTACAGCAGTCAGTAAATGTGATTTTTCCACCTTCACATTTGCACTGCGTGCCGTCGAGGCATTGCAAGCCAAAAACAATTTGCCCCTCAAAGGCAATGTTGAATTGCATTTCACCTATGACGAAGAATTTGGCGGCGAAAAAGGACCTGGTTGGTTACTCGACAAAGGCTATACGCGCCCCGACCTCATGATTGCAGCAGGCTTTAGCTACCAAGTGGTCACAGCCCACAATGGTTGCCTGCAAATGGAAGTGACAGTTCACGGCAAGATGGCCCATGCGGCCATTCCCGACACAGGCGTCGATGCGCTTCAAGCAGCCGTTCAGATTTTGAGCAGTCTCTATGCGCAAAACAAACTCTACAAACAAATCAGCTCGCAAGTAGAAGGCATCAATCACCCCTATTTGAATGTGGGCCTCATAGAAGGTGGCACCAATACCAATGTGGTGCCTGGCACGGTCAGCTTTAAACTAGACCGCCGCATGATTCCGGAAGAAATTCCAGAGCAGGTAGAAGCCAATATTCGCAAGGTCATTGCAGAAGCGGTCAACGCCTTTAACCAAGGCCGCTCGTCTGATGCCTTGGTCAGCGTTGAAATCAAACGCATTCTGATGGCCCACGCCATGAAGCCCCTGGCAGGGAATGCGCCTTTGGTGCAAGCCATTCAGAAACATGGCGGCGAAATTTTTGGCGAGCCCATTCCCGCCATGGGCACCCCTCTTTACACTGACGTTCGCTTGTATGTTGAAAAGGGCATTCCTGGCGTGATTTATGGTGCGGGCCCACGCACGGTTTTAGAATCCCATGCCAAACGAGCAGATGAACGGCTGAATTTAGAAGATTTGCGAAAAGCGACCCAAGTTATTTCTCGCACTCTTTTGGACCTTCTGAACTAATTCCGAGCCATTTTGGGGCGCACAAGGGTTTTACCGAAGCCCAAAGAGGCATAAAGTGTATACACTTTATGAAACAATGCGCCTTTCAAAGCGCTTCATAATGGCATCGATATTGCTTAGATATTTAACGAAATTAAACTCATTTTTTTAATCGGAGTCCTTATGAAAAAACGTTTCCTACTGAAGACCACGGCCGCATTGTTAGCGACTTGCGCTTTTAGCTTCGCACAAGCTCAAAATACACCCATTAAATTTCAACTCGACTGGCGCTTTGAAGGCCCTTCGGCCTTGTTCCTCACGCCAGTTGCAAAGGGCTATTTCAAAGATGCCAAGCTCGACGTCACGGTTGATGCAGGCAACGGTTCTGGCGCCGCAGTGACCCGCGTTGCCTCTGGCAGTTACGACATTGGTTTTGCAGACTTGGCAGCCCTGATGGAATTCCACGCCAACAACCCCGATGTACCCAACAAACCTGTGGCCATCATGATGGTCTACAACAACACGCCAGCATCTGTCATGGCGCTCAAAAAATCTGGCATCAAAACGCCATCAGATTTGGCTGGCAAGAAAATGGGCGCACCCGTTTTTGACGCAGGTCGCCGTGCTTTCCCCATCTTCCAAAAAGCCAACAACATTGGCAATGTGACTTGGACGGCCATGGACCCTCCACTGCGTGAAACCATGCTGGTTCGCGGCGATGTTGACGCCATCACTGGCTTCACATTCACCTCATTGCTCAACATCGAAGCCCGCGGCGTCAAAGCCGATGACGTGGTCGTCATGCAATACCCAGAGTTTGGCGTCAAGCTCTATGGCAACGCCATCATCGCATCACCCAAAATCATCAAAGAAAATCCAGCTGCTGTCAAAGCTTTCTTGGCCGCCTTCACCAAAGGCGCCAAGGATGTCATTAACAACCCAACTGCTGTCATTGCCGATGTCAAAGCGCGCGACGGCATCATCAACGTCGAGCTCGAAACACGTCGCTTGCAGTTGGCCATCGACACCGTCATCAACAGCCCCTCAGCTCGTGAAGAAGGTTTTGGCCAAATCAGAGGCCCTCGCCTGTCCCTCATGGCCTCACAAGTGTCCGATGCATTCAACACCAAAACACGTGTGAAGGCCGATGACATTTGGAACGGTTCTTTCTTGCCAAGCGCCAAAGAACTCGACATCTTGCCAAAACCTAAAAAGTAATTGATTGAACGAGGCGACCTGTTTTGACCACTGCAAATTTCGTTGATTTTCAAAATGTTTGGTTAGCCTACAACGACGAGTTGTTAGCGCAAAACCACTATGCAGTTGAAGACATCAACTTGCAAGTCAAGCAGGGCGAATTCATTGCCATCGTCGGCCCATCGGGATGCGGCAAGTCCACCTTCATGAAACTGACCACTGGGCTAAAGCGCCCTAGCAAAGGTCAGATTTTTGTCGATGGTCAACCCGTTACAGGTCCCTTGAAGATCAGCGGCATGGCATTCCAAGCGCCCTCCTTGTTGCCATGGCGCACCACGCTAGACAACGTCTTACTACCGCTTGAAATTGTCGAGCCCTTTCGCTCCCAATTTAAGCAACGCAAAGCAGAATTTGCTGAGCGCGCCAGCAAGCTCTTAAGAACTGTAGGCTTGGGTGGCTACGAAGACAAATTTCCGTGGCAACTCTCAGGCGGCATGCAACAGCGCGCCAGCATTTGCCGCGCACTCATTCACGAACCCAAAATGTTGTTGCTCGACGAGCCCTTTGGCGCACTTGATGCCTTCACTCGAGAAGAGTTGTGGTGCATCTTGCGCGACCTCTGGACTGAGCAAAAGTTCAATGTCATTTTGGTCACGCACGATTTGCGTGAGTCTGTTTTCTTGGCCGACACGGTGTATGTCATGAGCAAAAGCCCGGGCCGCTTTGTGGTGAAAAAAGAAATTGACTTGCCACGTCCTCGTGATTTGGAAGTGACCTACACACCCGAGTTCACCCACATCGTTCACGAATTGCGTGGCCACATTGGTGCCATTCGACAAGCTGGCGCTGTCATCAATCAATAAGCAGGTGACATCGTGAATAAAAAAACCATCGAAGCAAGCGCCCCCTGGATTTTGTTGGTGCTTACGCTTGTCATTTGGCAAGCCATCTGCAGCATTTTCAAAGTTTCAGAATTCATTTTTCCAAGCCCCTACCGCATTGCACAACAAACCGTTGAATTCAGCGGTGTCATTGCGGCGCATGCATGGCGCACTTACTGGGTCACCATGGCCGGATTTGGCATTGCCATCGTGGTGGGTGTGTTGTTGGGTTTCATCATTGGCAGTTCCCGCCTAGCTTATGCCGCGGTCTACCCCCTCATGACCGCTTTCAATGCGCTTCCAAAGGCGGCCTTTGTACCTATCCTGGTGGTTTGGTTTGGCATTGGCATTGGACCGGCCATTCTCACGGCCTTCCTGATCAGTTTCTTTCCCATCATGGTGAACATTGCCACGGGCTTGGCGACGCTGGAGCCCGAACTGGAAGACGTTCTGCGTGTGCTGGGTGCCAAGCGTTGGGACGTACTTGTCAAAGTGGGTCTGCCCCGCTCCATGCCCTATTTCTTCGGCTCCCTCAAGGTTGCGATTACTTTGGCCTTTGTGGGCACCACCGTGTCTGAGATGACGGCAGCCAATGAAGGCATTGGCTATTTGCTCATCTCAGCGGGGTCTGCCATGCAAATGGGTCTGGCTTTCTCTGGCTTGGTGGTGGTTGGCGCCATGGCCATGGTGATGTACGAGCTTTTTAGCTACATCGAGAAGCACACCACGGCTTGGGCGCATCGCAGCACCAACAACGAATAAGCTCTCATTCAAAGAGTTTTTCAGATAAAGGCTCTAAAGGCTTGACCTTTTGAGCCGAATCCATACCATGCACCTTTGTATGGAATTGACCATCGTCAATTCGTGTGTACAGCAATGCGGGGAATATCATCCATGACAGATCTAGTCCATCCATCAAAAGACGGAGCCTCTCAAGAGAATGCGCCACCCCAACCTACTCCAGCCAATTCAGGAAAGCCGAATTTAGGAGATACCCTTTTCCTCATTTTTCTAGGCTGCATGCTTGTGCTGGTGGCCTGGGTAGGTGTGCTGGCTTATCGCGATGGCATGAAAAATGAAATCACCAAACACAATGGGGAGGCCTGGGTGAAGTGGCTGAAAGAAAGCAGTGAACCCAGAATGCAGGAGAACTTCGCCATTGAAAGTTGCTCTGCCAGTGCAGATGAAAGGCGGCGTTGGGGTGATTGCTTTGAGGCTATTTTACAAAACGTGAAAGAACTTCAAAACCAGTCGAATGCCTTCACTGGCCAGCCCCTTGAATTTATTTCAAAATGCGACCCCAAAGACAGATCGACCGTAGGCTCAATCGTTTTAGAAAAAATCGTGCCAACGCCACCCGGGTCAGCCATTCCTGCCATCACATCTCAGTTGGTTAGCCTAGACGCCATTGACACCAAAATATCAATCAAATTAACGGTGTGCGACAAAGGTGGTTACCCCATCAAAGTCGACGAACTTGAATTCTAAAAAGAGGCCGACATGTCTGATCACACCTTAGAAGAACAACTGCTTCACCATGAAGAGGTCAATATTTCAAGTGACTTGCCATTCAGAAAGTGGCTTTATTCGTGGCTTCTCGACCCCCACATAGAAGGCAATTATCAAAAATCCTTTGACAAATGGATTGTGATTTTGATTGTTGGCAATTTATTTGCACTGGTGTTCGAGCAAATTCCTGCAATTTTCACTGCTTACGAAAATTGGTTTCATTTCTTTGACATTTTCTCTGTGGCGGTCTTCACGCTTGAATACCTTGTTCGTTTTTACCTGGCTCCTGAAGATGAAGAGTTCAAAAAACGAAAGTATGCGCGCGGCAGTTATGTCGTCAGCCCATTCGCCTTGATTGATTTGATCGCCATTCTGCCCTTCTTCTTGCAAGCCTTTATTTCAGTCGATCTGCGCTACCTTCGCTCGCTCAGGTTGCTGCGTATTCTAAAACTCTTCAGAATATTGATTCCCGCTTACAAAGAGTTTGCTATCGCCAACCAAGGAAGAACCTTCAGGCAAAAAGTTCACGCAGTGGTCTTCCCAAGTGCCTACGGTGGCAGTTTGCACACCATCTTCGACACCTTCATTGTGATTTGGGTGATCGTGTCGGTGCTGGCTGTGATCTTGGAGTCAGTGCATGGCGTTCATTATTTGTTGAATCTGGAATTCATCGTTCTCGATGCCATCGCCGTGGGTATTTTCACGCTTGAATATTGCCTCCGGATGTATTGTTGTGTGGAAGAGCCTGGCTACAAACGCGCTGTCAGTGGGCGCTTGAAAATGGCCAAATCAACCTCGTCCATCATTGATATTTTGGCGATTGCACCATTTTTCTTAGAGGTTTTCCTGCATCACCTGATTGATCTTCGTTTCATGCGAGTCTTCAGGCTTCTTCGACTGCTCAAATTGAGTCGCTATACCGGCGCCACGCAATCGCTGTCCAAAGTAATTGTGCGTGAATGGCCGGTCATGGCGGCATCCGCTTTCATCATGCTCTTGCTGGTCGTGATGACCGCCAGTTTAGGCTATTTGTTTGAGCACGAAGCTCAGCCCGATAAATTTGAAAATATCCCACAAGCCATTTATTGGGCGGTTATCACGCTGGCATCTGTCGGCTATGGCGATATCTCACCCGTCACGCCTGCAGGAAGGGCCATGACCATTGTGTTGGCGCTCATAGGCATTGGTATTTTTGCCATTCCTGCTGCGCTTTTGTCTTCTGCCTTCAGTGATCAACTGAAAAGAGATCGAGAGTCTTTGGTCAATACAATTTATGAAATGCTCGCAGACGGCCACTTAGATCAAAAGGAAATCGATTACATCCGAATTGAATCTAAACGCCTGCATTTAACGGATGAAGAAATCAGATTACTCATCGATAAAGCCAACAGAGAGCGTGAGTTGATGGAGGATGTTTCTGTCTTACCACTGCATAAAATTGCAGCCAACACAGACCACACCATCGAACACTACAAACATTTACTAGGCCAAGTCAGGCAACTTAGCTTGCTAACAGACCAAGAAAAGTTTCAGTCTGCCGTAGACAACTCCGAAAGATTGACGGAAACAGACAAGAAACTTTGGACATTGATCGCCCTTCAGCAATCATCTTCCAAATAACACCCGTTCCTATGGCATGGCGCGCTGAGCTCAAACTTGATTACACCTATGAGTCTCAGCGCAGCGTAGCCCGGTACTTGCACAAAGGCCCTCTGCGAATTTTACAAAGCCTTTACCCAGAAGGCGACCAAATTTGTCACAACGTGCTGGTGCATCCACCAGGCGGTTTGGTAGGCGGAGACACTTTAGACATTCAGGTGAGTGTGGCCAAAGGTGCGCATGGCTTGGTCAGCACGCCTGGCGCTACTCGGTTTTACAAATCGGGGGGGCACCCTGCCCTTCAGCAAGTTGTAGCGCACGTCGCTGATGGCGCTAGGCTGGAGTGGCTACCGCTGGAAGCCATTGCCTACAACGACTGTGAAGCCACTAATCGCGCCATCTTCAATTTGGACCCAGGTGCAGAACTGATTGCTTGGGATGTGGCGGCTTTAGGGCTTCCCACTTCCAATCTGTCATTTACGCAAGGCCACTTTCAACAACATTTGGAAATTTCGGGTGTGTGGTTGGAAAAAGGCAATATTCGAGGCAGCGACACACGCTGGCTTAACAGCCCCCTGGGCTTGGCAGGGCAAAAATGTTTGGCCAGCTTGGTGTTTGCGGCAGGCACAGCCATTGAACCTAAGCGTGCCGAAAAAGCACTGGAGGCTGCACGCGAAGTGATAGAAGCACATCCCTTGAAACACCAAGCTGGCATCACGTGTGCGCATCCGCAAGTCCTTGTACTGCGCGTCATGTCACCCTTGGTTGAACCCAGCATGGACTTGCTCAAGCAAGTTTGGGCCTCTTGGCGTCACACGCTGTGGGCCTTGCCCAGCTCGCCACCCAGAATTTGGAACGTTTAAATCGCCACCAACTGGCGAATGCCCTTGGCTTGCATCTCATGGCCCGGGCCCTTGGCAATCACCTCGCCGCGTTCCATCACCATGTAAGCGTCGGCCAACTCTTCTGCAAAGTCGTAATACTGCTCGCACAACAACACAGCCATGCGTTGGCCTTGCAAGCCCACATCCGCCAATTTGCGAATCACTCGGCCAATGTCTTTGATGATGCTGGGCTGAATGCCCTCAGTGGGCTCGTCCAAAATAAGCAGCTTGGGCTTGGCCGCTAATGCCCGCGCAATGGCCAGTTGTTGTTGCTGACCTCCAGACAAATCGCCGCCACGTCTGTGAAGCATTTGCTTGAGAACGGGAAACAATTCAAACAGTTCGGGGGGAATAGGGGTGCCGCCTGGTTGCGTGGCCAAACCCATTTGCAAGTTTTCTTCCACAGTTAAGCGAGCAAAGATTTCGCGACCCTGAGGCACATAGCCCACACCGGCGTGCGCGCGTTCATAGGGTGTTGCTCGCGTCAGGTCTTGGCCGCCTAAAACAACCGACCCACTCTTGATAGGCACAACACCCATCAAGGATTTCAACAAGGTGGTTTTACCCACGCCGTTGCGGCCCAATAAAACAGTCACTTCACCCAACTTAGCTTCCAAACTTACATCGCGCAAGATGTGAGAACCACCGTAATACTGCTGAATATTTTGTACCGTTAAATTCATCTCAATGCCTCTTCTCAACGGCCTAAATAAACTTCAATCACGCGCTCATCGGCTTGAACTTGGTCCAGCGTGCCTTGCGCCAACACCGAGCCATCGCACAATACAGTGACGATGTCAGAGATGGTTTCGATGAAACCCATATCGTGCTCCACCACCATCAAAGAGTGCTTGCCCTTAAGACTGAGGAACAACTCAGCCGTGCGTTCTGTTTCGTGGTCGGTCATACCGGCTACAGGTTCGTCCAGTAATAAGAGCTTGGGGTCTTGCATCAGCAACATGCCAATTTCCAGCCATTGCTTTTGACCATGGCTCAAATTACCGGCTTGCGTGAGCACACTGTCGGCCAAATGAATGGTGTGCAGCACTTCCGCCAATCGATCGGATTGAACTGAATCAAGTTTGAAAAAAATGGAGGACTTCACGTCCTTAGGTGTCTTCAGTGCAAGCTCTAAATTTTCAAAAACACTGAGATTCTCAAACACAGTGGGCTTTTGAAATTTACGGCCAATGCCTAATTGCGCAATTTCGGGTTCGTTGTGGCGCAGTAAATCAATGGTGCTACCAAAGAACACCTGCCCTTCATCAGGGCGTGTTTTGCCTGTGATAATGTCCATCATGGTGGTCTTGCCAGCACCGTTAGGGCTGTGCCAACCCATTGATTTTTGACCCAGATCAGAGTGGGAACTGCCTAGTTGTTTTGAATGAAGAAAGAATTTTTGGAAAAGATGGACATACCAAAACCCAAAAAATGAACCAAATTTGTGCATTGAACTCCAGTCAGCACCACAATAGTTGCGCCCCTTTGAGGTGCGGTCCAAAGATTCTCCACTAGCTCGAGGGCATGCATGTTGCTTGAGGTAAGCTTGAATCTGATTTTCTAAAGAGTGCACCATGGAACTCACACCCCGTGAAAAAGACAAACTGCTGATATTCACCGCCGGCCTCTTGGCCGAACGCCGAAAAGCCCGCGGTCTCAAACTCAATTACCCCGAAGCTGTGGCCTTTATCAGTGCCGCCGTCATGGAGGGCGCGCGGGATGGCAAAACCGTGGCCCAACTCATGAGTGAAGGACGAACACTGCTCACACGCGCAGATGTGATGGACGGCATCGCCGACATGATCCCCGACATTCAAGTGGAAGCCACCTTTCCAGACGGCACCAAACTGGTGACCGTGCATCAACCCATTGTTTAAGGAACACGGTCATGATTCCAGGCGAACTTTTCACGGACGAAGGCTCACACACTTTGAATCCCGGTCGCAGAACCACCACACTGGTGGTGCAAAACTGCGGCGACCGCCCCATTCAAGTGGGCTCGCATTATCACTTTGCAGAAACCAATGGTGCATTGCTTTTTGATCGTGCTGCAGCCGAGGGCATGCGCCTGAACATTGCAGCAGGGACTGCGGTTCGTTTTGAACCCGGCCAACAACGCACCATTGAATTGGTCGACTACAGCGGCAAGCGAGAGGTCTACGGCTTCAGAGCCTTGGTGAATGGCGCACTGCCTGCCTCGAAAGGAAATTGATCATGGCTACCATTGGCAAGCGCGCTTACGCAGAAATGTTTGGCCCCACGGTGGGCGATCGTGTTCGTTTGGCGGACACAGAATTGATTGTGGAAGTTGAGAAAGACTTCACACTCTTAGCAGGCGGTTATGGTGAAGAAGCCAAATTTGGGGGCGGCAAAACCATCCGCGATGGCATGGCGCAATCACAACGTACACGAGATGGCACCGGCACAGGCCCACAAGCGGGTGGTTCGGTTGATACTGTTATGACCAATGCGCTGATCATTGATCACTGGGGCATTGTGAAAGCCGACATTGGCTTAAAAGACGGCCGCATTGTGGCCATTGGCAAAGCAGGCAACCCTGATACACAACCTGGCATTGACATCATCATTGGTCCTGGCACCGAAGTGATCAGCTGCGAAGGCAACATCGTGACGGCAGGTGGCATTGACACGCACATTCACTTCATCGCACCGCAACAAATTGAGGAGGCCTTGGCCAGCGGCATCACCACCATGATTGGCGGCGGCACAGGCCCTGCTACGGGCACCTTTGCCACCACCTGCACCCCAGGCGCCTGGAACATTGAGCGCATGATGCAAGCCGCTGACGCCTTCCCCATGAACTTGGGCTTCTTAGGCAAGGGCAATGCCGCACTGCCTGGCTCTTTGCGTGAGCAAATCAATGCCGGTGTCATTGGTCTCAAGCTTCACGAAGACTGGGGCACGACACCTGCTGCCATCGACAACTGCTTGAATGTGGCAGAAGAAACTGACACACAGGTGGCCATTCACACCGACACCTTGAACGAGTCTGGCTTTGTAGAAGATACCGTGGCAGCCTTTAAAGGCCGCACCATTCACACCTTCCACACCGAAGGTGCAGGTGGAGGCCATGCCCCAGATATTTTGAAAGTAGTGGGCGAGGCCAATGTGCTGCCATCTTCCACCAACCCTACTCGCCCCTACACCATCAACACGCTAGACGAACACGTTGACATGCTGATGGTCTGTCATCACCTTGACCCCTCCATTGCCGAAGACTTGGCCTTTGCAGAAAGTCGCATTCGCAAAGAAACCATTGCCGCCGAAGACATCTTGCACGATCTTGGCGCCATCAGCATGTTCAGCTCGGACAGCCAAGCCATGGGCCGCGTGGGCGAAGTGATTTTACGTTGTTGGCAAACTGCTCACAAAATGAAAGTTCAGCGCGGCAAGTTGCCAGGCGACACAGATCGCAATGACAACGCCCGCGTGAAACGCTATATAGCCAAGCTTTCCATCAACCCTGCCATTGCGCATGGCATCAGCCATGAAGTGGGCAGCATTGAAGTGGGCAAATGGGCCGACTTGATCATTTGGAAGCCAGCCTTTTTTGGCGTCAAACCTGCCGTCATCTTGAAAGGTGGCTTCATTGCCATGGCCGCCATGGGCGATCCCAACGCCTCCATTCCCACGCCACAACCTGTCCACTATCGCCCCATGTTTGGCAGCTTTGGCGGGGCATTGGCTCGCGGGTCGCTCACCTTTGTATCTCAAGCCGGCCTGGCTGCTGGCATTGGTCAAAAATATGGTTTGCAGAAAACACTGTCTGCTGTCAAAGGCATTCGAGGTGTGGGCAAGCGCGACATGATTCTGAATGACTACACACCTAAGATGAAAGTGGATGCGCAAACCTATGCGGTGCGTGCGGATGGATTATTACTGACCTGCGAACCTGCAGTCAGTTTGCCTATGACTCAGCGCTACTTCTTGTTCTGATGAACAGAAATCGACGCACTTTTTTT
>Ga0315903_10002095_pt1 | contig 29915 bp, 34 predicted proteins | sample LakEriMetagenome_7_FD_203524 | JGI IMG/M metagenome (GOLD analysis project Ga0315903, IMG submission 203524) | Freshwater fungal communities from buoy surface, Lake Erie, Ohio, United States - Buoy 2 MA119 | ecosystem: Environmental > Aquatic > Freshwater > Lake | place: USA: Lake Erie, Ohio... | reverse complement strand
ACAGCAGTATCGCTGCTGATATCTTCTGTAATGTAATTTACTACTCTTTCATAAAGATCAACTTTCTTTTCGATTGTGTCTATTGAAAAAGTATTCATTACTGAAATTCCAGCTGCAATACCTGCGCTGTTAGAATGGCTAGACTTACGAGTCGGTTTGAAAGGCTCAACATCATCTTTTGGTGATGGTTGATAAGGCGCATGATGAAGATCAGGCATTTCAGCTTTGATCTTGTTGATAAGCCTTCGCACCTTCGCTTGCAGGTCAGCATTTGTGCCAGTCACGATATTCTGGAGAATGATTTGATAATCATGAGATTCACGATTACGAACCATATACTCAAGCACTTTATCATTAGTTGACATCAAAGCCATCAGCTTTTCTTTGTTGATAAAAGGTAAAAAGTAGTTGAAATACTCCTTATCGTTGAGAATGTATCTCAACGCACTATTGCAATTATTTTCGAGAGAAAACCAAGCTTTGGTTGACTTTGGTTCTTTTTTGGAAAAAAACTCCTTGAGTTTACTTTCAACAGAACCATTCTTAAGTGAAAGCCTAAGTTTGGTTATATTTGCGCTGATAGGTAGAACGAACTCCATATCCCCGCCATTCACATAATCATCTAAAGCGTACTGAAGGCGACGAGGCGACACCTTGTTCTTTTCGGGTTCAGGAAGTTCGTTCCACCACTCGATAGCAGCAGAGGCAGCAGCATCTCCATAACGCTTCACGAAGAAATCTTGATCGCAAGCATAAGGAAGCGCTACTTGAACTTGAAAACGATCTTCCTGTGCGGGATCGATCTTTTCGACATCATAGACATCGTCTTCAGTAGCAGGGTTTACAGCAGCCCAAACACACTTCAAGTTAGGGAAAACAAGTCCGTTGATTGATTTCTTTTGAATCAACTCCATGACGGCATTACGAACCTTTTTGGGAGACCGATTATACTCATCGAAAAAGATAGCAACAACATTGCCTTTATACAGATTCTGCGGACGGATGATGCCAAGATATTTCTCTCCATTCTGATCCAGTTGTTCCTTGGGCACACCGATGAGATCAACCCAAGGGTCAAGTGTGCTTGCACTAAAGTAGAGATAGGTATCGTTTTGTACCAGACCATGGCGCTCGAAGCAGGCCTGAATCCTAGCGGTTTTACCAACGCCGTGCTTGCCAGAAAGCAGAACATTTTGATTTGTATTGAACCAATGATCCAGACGCTCATCAGTAAAAGTAGCCATTTAAAAATCCTCCATAAGTATTGATATTGAATCTTTCAGAACATCATTAGGAGAAACCAAAAATAGTTTCGCCAGACTGATGACATATTACTAAGCTGAATTATTTTTGACTACTAATTGAAAATTTGCAGTTGGTTTCTTTCAGAAATATAAATGTTATCTCCAAGATCAAGTTCAAACCATATATCATAAATTCCAACTTCCATATCACTAGTATCTATCATATAATATCCAAATCGTTTTTCTCTAAAAGTTACAGGCTCTCCCTCAACGATCATCCTTAAATCTTGCTCTTGTGGCAAGCAAGCACCTGATCTTTGCTCGATAGATACTTTCATCTGTCCGACGATTGCTAAATTTTCATAGTATCTTTGTAAATCTGTTCCTTTTGGCACATTAGGAGTTACTTCAATAATTATGTAACGCTTTGAACCCTGTCTTAGTCTTGATGGTCTAAATGCAAAATTGAAATCGTAAACAACTGGAATTGGAGTTGTATACCAAAGATTAGGATAGATAGTGAATGGGTTTGTAACTTCAGAAACTTCTTCGTAGTTGTTATTGAAATTTACAGTCCAAACATCAACATAATTACCAATAGTGTACTGGTTTTCTTCAACTAATATTTCGGTATAGTATTGACCAGTATCTGTTTGTAATATATCAACAGGTTCAATTGTTTGAACAAGTGTTCTTGCAGCAGGGTCGTTAATCCCGGCTCCATCAGCCAATTTGTAAATATCTATTTTTACTATGCCTTCAACATTTGCAAAATTATTGCTATTGTAAAAAAACAATCTAAGGATGACTGTGTCACCAACGACTGGATTTTGGTATCTCTCTTTTACTGCTGCCATCCTTTATTTACCTCATTGGAAATCATTTTTTATTTTTTTCTAGCTCTTCTTGTTCCATGTTTTTCTGTTCGATAAATCTTTCCATGAGGAATCGTCTTTCTGCAACTTGCATTCTGCCCCATTCCTCACGACTCGTACTTAAATGATATCTAAAGAAAAATATTTCTTCCATGAGGTTTTTCCATAAAATTATGCTTGGGTTTTCTCCTTCTTCTTGCCCCTTGGGAAGAAAAAATTTGCTTCAAGTGGTAGTTCGATAGTGAATTCATCAGATGTGAGAGGAGAAATAACTGTAACTTTGGTATCGATACCAAAAGGAGGTTCTGTGACCAAATTACGCAAATAAGAAACATCTTGAATCGGTAGATTCTTGATCAATATCTGAAGTTCATGTTTATCTGTTACTCCCTGAATTTCTTCGATAAGCTGAGCAGTTCTGTAAATCAAACTATCATCAGAACCATTTTCACCGATGTTTTTTAGTTTCTTCTCTCTGTATTCTTGTAGCGCAATCTCATCTCTTCCTCTACTCAAACGATATGTGACTGAAAGGTTGCTCTTCGGAAGAACATCCATCAAAGTAGGGCCATAATCAACAGGGCAGTTTTCGACTTCTAAAGTATCAAGGTCAATAACAGTAGTAAACTTACGATCACTTTCTGGGTCTTTGATTTCAACTTCATACTCTGTACCGTAAGAAATGCCACGCAAGTAAATCAAGATAAATGTTCTATCAACAGATAAAAGATTTTCCGGCTTTATGTTTTCTTGAATGCACCTTGAGAAAATCATATTTATTGCAGTACCCTTTTTCACAAATCGTGGTGTGGCTAAGATTTGCTCTTCTTCCCCTGTCATAGGTCGAATATGTAGCACCCCATTAGTAGGGCCATCTGTGCCGTCATAAAAGCGCCCCATAGATGGCAAAGTAACTTGCTCATAGTGGCTCGAATGTGATTTCAAGCTTTCGAGAATACTTTGTAAATTGCCACTAAAGTTTTGCGAAAATGTATTTATTGAAGGTGCATTAGTAAAAACAGGCGCTTGTTGTTCAGGAACACCACCAGTCTTTTGTAGGCGTTCTAAAAGCTTGGGGGGAATGTTGCCAGAAATTTTTACTTTTGATTCGTCTTCAACTTCCATTCTTTGGGCAATGTGTGGGGGAACGGGTTCGGGCTGCATGGCTGGGTTAAAAGCCGGATGCTGATGCGGGAGGTTCTGCATTGGATTAGATTGCTGTGGGTTTTGATTGGGTCTTTGTGGGCGATAAATCTCATCAGTCATTTTTTCTCCTAATTTCACAATTTAAGATTATAATAGTTTATGCCAATTATTTTAACTTCGAAAAATATAGAAGATATTATATTTAAGAACAAAAAAATAACATCAAAACTAACAAGGCATAAACATATTTTTGATAATTGGAATATGTCTCAAGTAATTCCAGCTTTGAAGTTTATCAGATCAGAAAGTATTTCAAAATTATTGAAAAACATAGATTCGGATGACATTAATATCTTAAAATATATATTACAAGATGATGTTATTCTTCTTAGAGACGATTCATCATTAGTCCATAATGTAGACGAAACTATAGAAAATCTTGAATTTCAAATGCCAGAAGACTTTAATTGTATAGACTTTTGCTTGTATCGTAAAAATAATTTTATAGGAGTAACATTATGGAAGTAGTGAGTCTTTTGTTGTGTCTCATAGGAACAGTAGGCATGACACAAATTATTGTTGAAAGTGAAATATCTAGCAAATTTAAATCTCTTATAGAAAAAATTGTCCCGGTTTTTTTGATGAAGATGCTTAATTGTTATCAATGCTCTGGATTTTGGTCAGGAATTTTCATGGGACTAATTTTCTTTTTTCCACCACAATTATCTTTTTTTGATGTCGGTAAAGTATTCGCTGTAGGATGTGCTGGTTCTTGTCTTTCTTATTTTTATGCTATGCTTCTTATGTATATTGAGGCTAATACACAAATTAAAGTTCATGAATAATAAATCAACATTTTGGTGTGAAAAGTGTGCAAAGAAGTATTATTATGATACTTCTGAAACTCATTTAGTTGAAATTCAACGAGCAAACTTGCAAAAGAAGATTCCTCACATTGAGCCAGAAACTAGTAAAAAAACTAAAGCGGAATATGTAGAAAGAAAAAGTTTTAAAAAATGTATGACTTGTGGATTTTTGTTGAAGGAAGTCAAAAATGAAAAGCGGTGATATAACACTACTTGATATAAAAACAGCTTTAAGAGATAAAAAATTCAGAGAAAAACTACCAGAATCTGTTCATCCAGATGTGCAAAAGTTTCTTAATAATCCAAATTGCACATGCAATTTTCCAATTTATGAAAAAATAATGCGTGAAGCAAAAAAAGCTTTGGAAGAATATTTCCCAGATAAAAACTATAAGTCATTAGATGAAAAAATAGAAAAGCTTTCGAGAAATAACTGGATGGTTATAAATTGTTCTATAGGTGAGCTAGAATCTAAACTAAAGTCGCTACGCCCCGGTAGAAAACAAATAGCAGTTACACGATACGAAGATCAAGTTACTGTAGTTGTAAATGAACTTGAAGAATTGTTTTGATCTGTGCTTATTACAATTTTTATATTCGATATTGTTTTTTTTACTGAGTCATACATTTTCTTAGCATAGTCTTCATTTCTGTCAATCCATATTGGTTGTGTATCGAATATATCTCTTTTTTGTTTAACGATCATTGCGTTCTTGTAAATGGCTAAAGACTTTTCATAAAATTTGTTGTCAAGTAAAATATCTGCCCATGCACACCACAATTCGACCATAGAGGGAGCCAGAAAAATAGCTACTCCTAAATGCTCCAATGATTTTTTTAAATTTTGCATCTTAAAGTTATAAACTAAACCACAGTAATAACGAATCATGACTTGATTTTGAATTTCTTTAGAATTGTGGAATATCCATTTTTCAGACTCTAGTAAGAATTTTTTGTAGTCTTTTTTTTCATAAATCGAAACTAAATCCTTACAATCGTCATCTAATATAGGACTTTTAAATTTTACTGATGTGTCTTGTAAAATTATTTGTTGAGAAGATTGGTTTTTATATAATAATTTATTAGAAAAAAATCGTTTTTGTTTTTTAATCCATTTTCCATCACTCACACAAACAAAGTTTGTTTTAACTTCGAAATCATCCAAACTAAAATGTTTGATACTTTCACTAGCATTTACTTTAAGTATGCCATCAATTTTATTTTGATAACAAAACTTTTCTAATGAATTTTTATCATTAAGTATCTTTGAATCGAAATATTTGAAGTCTTGATTTGTCGTTAATATTAAATCAGAAAATTTTTTAAAATAAACCTCTTGAGATGGGTCTTTTAAATGATCAATTAATATTGCTATCATTTATTTTTTCCTCAAAAATAGATTTAAATATATCTTTGTTCTTGACTAATGTTTTATTATTATCTAAAATTTCTATAATGTGAATTAAAAGATGTTTTTTTTGCGGATTCCATAAATAGTCGTAAAAAATTTCAAGTATGTTTTTCATTTATATTACCAAAGGAGAAAAATGTCTACTGAATATCTAAACAATAAATCATTTGAGATAATAATAATAAAGTATCAAAAAGCACAAAGAGCCAAGCAGAGGTTAAGCTTTTTGCAAAAAGATATGGAAATGCAAAAACGAATAGCTAAAAATCTTAAATCGCCTTTGATAGTTGATGAATCTGAAATAAGAAATGCCGAATTAGACTATGCAGAAGCACAACGAATTTTGGCAACTGCGTTTTACACCCTGTCACAAAACATAGTTAGATATGCTAAGTTTAGCCATATAGATGAAGATGACGCTGTACAAGAAGGCGTATTGATATGCTTTGAAAGAGCAGAAAAATTCGATCCGGCAAAAGGAAAAGCATTCAATTACATGACAACATGTATCCTAAACCATTTTAGACAGTTATGGAGATCAGCTAGAAATTACCAAGAATTGAAAAAGAGATACAATGACATACAACAAATAAGACTTGGAATTGATTTGATGAATAAAAGAAAAGACAAAATAAATAGTAAAAATTTTGATAAGTATTATGAAAGAAGATAGTTTTATCATTCAATGATTCATATAATAGTTTGTATTTCTTTTATAAGGAAAGGAATGACTGCTTATATGCTGTCTTAATATCATGCGAAAAAATTTTTTAGAAGTACTCGAAAAACAAGAAATTCTTCAAATTTTAGAAAACAATGGTTTCAAAGATAAGATTGAAGCTCTTCTTCTCAATGAAAGCAAAGTGTATACCAAAAAAGGCAGGCTTAATAAAAGCGGAGCATGTCGGATTCTTGGAATGAAGCCTAAAGAGCTTGAAGATTTTTTGAGTAAATGCAGAGAAACAATTAAGGCAGATCAGTTTTTAGACTAGTTTTTATATGCTCTGTCATATTTAATTGATATGTCTACAGTAACAACATCTCCATTAGACATATCTAGAGAGCCAAAATTGGCACTTTCACAATAAGCGCCTTCTAAAATCCAAACATCTAAGGGATTTCCACAACCATCTAAGGTAAAAATCCGACACAACTTTTTATGTGGGCTACTCTTTGTGTAAAGTCCAAAATTAGGGTTGTAAATCTGTAATATCCAATTCCATACCGGATTATTTGATGAAATGTCATATAAAGTTATGTTAATCGGATCAAAATTCGGCCTTGATGGAAAACTAATGGTTTCTTGCAAGTGTGGTACTGTTATTGAGTCAAATTTTATAGACGGTCTTCCAGCTGTTAATGACGGCCATGAAAATATGCCATCATCACAAACATCTGGAATCGTAAATAAATAACGAAATTTCCTCTTGAAAACTGTTTGCCAAGCCCAAGATATTCCAAGTAATTGCGCCACTATAATCCTCCAAGATTATTTATGTTTTGATATGAAAAAAGGCATCAGTAAAACTGATGCCTTTGAGGTATTGTTTAATATTCAGAATCAGCAACCATTGAATACTGGCTGTGCTCCAGCCAAGTTTGTTCTGTTCATGAACTGGTATTTCATGCTCACGGTGATATCGCATTGGTCGTTTTGATCATAACCCAAATCACCAAAATCAACACTCTTGGGCCAGCATAGGTACATCGTGAATTGCTCTAGTCCATTACCGCAACCATCAAGCATGACGAGCTTAGCTGTTGCGGTGTAACCACCGGGACCAGTTGCCCTTACTGCCATTCTTGGGTTGATTGGGCTGCTGCTGGGGGATAAGAAGTCATAGACTCCACCAATCCAGTTGTAAAGAGATAACATGCTGTTATCGCTATCAACGATATCATAGTAAACAACTTCGGCATCACCAAAGGTTGGTTTTCCCGGCATTGGCATATAGCCATGCAAGTGATGCACGGTAACTTCCTGCATATCAACGCTGGGCCTCTTTGTGGTTTTCACAAAGTGATCAGGAATGAAGGCACTAGCGTTGCCACCGATGCCATCGACTCTGAAAACCCATCTAAACTTCCTTTTGAATGTAACATTTTGATCGGCAATTTTGCCAATACCCATATTGTAGGCCATAAAAATCTCCTATCTAGTTATTAAACAACTACCTCAGTATTTTCAGTAAAGCTGCCAGTTCTGTGCAAAGAGAACTCGATGAAGATGAACTCTGCTGCTTTTACAGGCTGTACGCCAATTCTGGCTCTCATTTCGTTTCTGTCGATTACATCAGCAGTATTCAATTCTGCATCACATTTCACGACATAGTCATAAATGCCTTGGTTTGTAACTACATTTTGAAGAATACCCTTGCAAAGATCGACAAAGCGCTCTCTCAACTGCTCGGTGTGTGGGTCGAACAGCAAGGAACGACTTTGAATTCTGATGTTCTTTTCAAGATAAAACATCAATCTTCTTACATTCACTCTATCAAGAGCGGTGGGTCTGCGTTGTAGAGTCTTTTGGCCCCACACTAAGAATCCATCGATGTCGGGATAGGTGATAATTGGGTTGATTGCATTTCTGTTGCCATACATCAAGTCTCTCTCTGTTAGAGTTGGTTGAGAGTAGACATCTGTGATGCCGGGAACAACACCTCTGTTTACACCGGCTGGTGCAAACCATGGGAATGACAAGCTGTCACTTCTGGCGATTGTTGCTAATACGGCACCACTAGGTGGAACCCAAACATCTAGATTGTTGTAAGTGTCACGAATCTTGACCCAAGGCCAGTAAAGTGCGCCAAAGTCAGAGTCAAATCGGACGGTGTTAAGTGGATGAACACCATTTTGCCAGTCTATGATTTCCTGTGGTGTGAGACCAAGAGGAGGATCAACGATTGCCAAGCAATCCTGTCTGAGATTTTGGCAGAGATTCAGTAGAGCCACTACAACACTTGTTGAGGAGTGTCCGGGGACTGCAACTAGATCAATATCAATTTGCTCTGGCTCAGACAAGGAATATAATCCTGTGTATGCAACAGGGCTTCCTATCAAGAGAGCATCTTGAGCATCTGGATCAGTTGGAATACCATCGGTTCCACCAGACAAAGCAACACCAGTTGCTGGGCTGTTTACTGGAGGGGCAGAGATGGTAGTGTTGTCTGTGACTTTGATGTAATCGCTCACTAATGCCAAGTAGGTTCCAACATAGTATTGGGACATCTCATTCTTAGTTAGGTTGCCCCAAGCCTCAACAGGATTTGAGTTGTTGTAGACCTGAATATTGAAAGTTCCACCAGTTTCGTTGGTGATGACTACGCTAGTGCTGTTGCCATCTTGACCGGGGGAATCAGCTAGAACTGTGAATGTTGGAGTAGTTCCGGCAGCTGTTGGGCCGGTGAAGATGCCAGCTGTATAAGCGCCGACTGCATCGGAACTTGTGCTGGGAGAAACACCAGACTGAATGTTATTTGACATACCAAAGACTACATCTCCGGTGCTGGCAGGCTTAACGCTAATCTTGGCATCTCTACCGAAAGTTAGAGTTTTTAGTATTATGTTGTAGCCACCTTCTGTAACAGCTTCAAATCCTCCGGGGAGTTCAGCTGTGATGTAGTTGTTAATTTCATCAACTACATCTTGGGTGGTGTAAGGGCCACCTGACAAGAGGGTTGCTAGGTCAACAACTTGAACAACATCATCGATGTTCACATTGTCTGTGCCTTGAACAACAACCTGTAGTGTCAAGCTGGTAAGTGTGCTGAAGTCCCAAGTGTCTGGGGATGTGGAAGAACCATCATCAGGGAATTGGACGGCTGTGCCGGTAAGAACGGCAGGCTCCATGTCCTCACCCAAGTAGACAGGACTACCGGGACCAACAAGCATGTTTTGTACGCTGACAAACTCTAGAACTGCGCTAGGACCATAAGCCCAAGTAGTTTTAATTCCAACAGTTGGGTATCCGGTACCTTGTACGAAGAACTCGATTCCATCGACAGCATAGTCTAGCTGACTATTAAGTTCGTCAACCAAAGTGCTTGTTGAATAGGTTCCAGCCAAAACAACCAAGGTTTTTGCAGCTAGGACACCATTCAGCTTCCAGCGGAAGAAAGCATCGTCAGCAAAAGTGATTGAGTTGCCAACTGGAGAGGTTGCGGAATAGACGCTAATAACTTGGCCTGCTGGCAGAATAGGAGCGCTGGCAGTCTCGGCATAGGTTGGACTTGCAATATTGGTATCAGCAACACGAACAATCACTACCTCGTTGCTTACTTGCAAGGCAAGTTGGGCAGCGTAAACAAGATAGGGATCGCCAGACTCTGGGTGTGGGTTGCCAAATATGTTTGCGAGTTGTGTTAGTGTGGTAATGGTTGTTGGTGTATTGATTGGCCCCTTCGAGGCAAACCCAACTAAACCTATACGGTTCAAACTTGGTGTGGTTGGCACGAAGCTTAAATCTTTTTCGGTAATTCTTACCGAAGGACTGATTGTGTTGGAGGGAGGAAATCCCTTAAGTATTGCCATGTTTGTCTCCTATACTTAAATGTCTGGTTGATATAAGACCAGCCTTTTCTGCTCTATCTATATATTCAGTTGATCTCTCTTCTTCTAAATGAAAAATATTTTTTCCGTTTCCTATCCCCGGAATGTTCAAAACTGTGAAGCTTTTTGGAGCAAGTCGAGACTTGATTATTAGTTGTATCGGATGTCTTTTGTTGTTTTTTATTTCTATCATTTCAGTTCCTCAACCGCATCTTCCAGCCTGTGTAAAACTTGACTGATTTGGTCTTCATTCAAAGCATTTACTATATCAACCCTTGTTTTGAGAACCGCTTTTTCTCTCTTGATCGGTTGGGCAACATATGTTTCTGCTGTCAAACCAAATTGAAATTTTACGACTCTCAAAGCTTGATCTCCCGGTTCTGTTTGCAGGTTGTTCGCAATCGAACTTATTTTTACGGAAACTTCCCACAAAACGCCTCTTACTTTTATGTATGCCACAGGGCTGAATTTGGTAACAATTTGTTCCAATATCTGATTCATATCTTCTAAGTGCATGGTCCAAGCAAGCAAGGTGTATTCGATGTCTAACGGAATTCCTCTAGCGACACCAAAAACAGTATCTCTTTCGTACTTTTCTGAAGCTGTAAAATTTGGTTTTCCATCAGGACCATTAAGCCAGTTAATCGCCTGATGATATGTGTACCTAGCAGGTGCAATTGCATATCCGGTGCTGCTGATTGCAAGCATAGGAAGCTTTATTCTGTCAACTACCAAAGTCTCATCTTTACGAACATTCTCTTGGACAACAGCAGCAACCGCTCTTTCTTGAGTTGCCCATATGATTGGGACTGGATGCGCTTTACCATCCTCATCCAATATCACAAGATTTCTAAAAAGGTCCATTACTGCTTCATCACAAGCACGGACAGATTTTGCATATCGATAAATTGTGTTTCTATTAGGTGTATTCAAGTCATTTACAATTGCTCCGGTTTGCATAGGGTCGCAATTGTTTTCTGTTCCCAATCCTATTTTTTGTGTGAATACATCTGTGGTCCAGTCTTCAGGTACTGGAATCCCCATGTTATTTTGATTGTCCGGTGGTTTCTTCGTATATCCCGGAGGTGGGTCTATATTTTCTGAACGCCATTGGAAGGACTGTTCTTTGATATCATTCAAAGATTTTCCATAACTGTTTACATTTGGTCCGATTGGCTTCATAAAAATTCCTGTCTTTTATTTATTTATATTATAATGAAAAGTATTTTTAGATATCCGGGTGGAAAAAGTGTTTCCACAGTACAAAAAAGAATTCTTAAATATAAACCTAATGATATAAATGAATATCGTGAGCCTTTTGTTGGCGGTGGTGGAATTTTTTTTGCTATGGATAAAATTGAAAACAGATGGATTAATGATATCGATAAAAATTTGATGACCGTTTATTTGGCACTAAGAGACAGACCTGATGATTTCATAAACAAATGCAGACAAATAGAACCACAAAAACCAGATGAAGAAAAAGTCGCTACGAAACCGGGAGGAAAAGCTCTTTACAATAAAAGGCTTAAAGAAGTTTTTGAATATTTTGCTGAAAACGAAACATGTGATCAGGCATTGAGATACTTTTTTGTGAATAGAACGGTTTGGTATGGCAGAGTAAGATATGGTGTCAAATGCCAGATGTATTACAGTAAGCCAGAGGGTTGGAATATAATTAAAAAAGATTTATTAGAAAAAGCAGCTGTGCATCTACAAAATGTAAAAATAACAAGTACAAATTATGAAGAGCTTTTGTTGCAGCCATCAGATAAAAACTGTTGGATATATTGTGACCCACCTTATTATGTCAATTCTGAATTACCTGAAAAGTTAAAACTGTATGACAATAACTTCAAGTTTGAAGATCATGCAAAATTTGCAGATGTATGCAAAAACAGTCCCCATAAAATCTGTGTCAGCTATGATGACCGACCAGAGATATGGGAACTGTTTTCAGATAAAAGATTCAATTTTTATCGTGAATCATGGTTCTATGGTGGAACCTCAAGTGCCAAATCCATAGAGAACCATATTTACATGGATGATAACAACGAGAAAGTTGGCAAAAAAGTTGGCAAAGAATTGATCATCACCAATTATTAGGCCATGGGAGGAGCACCTGCTGCACCACCAGCCATTCCACCAGTAGCCATCTGTGCAGTACCTTCACCGGGAGATGCAGGCATGCCACCTTGACCACCTAAATCACCTGCTCCCTCTGGAGACTCCATTCCGGCACCACCGGGAGGAACAGGAGACATACCGTTGCCAGCATCTTCTGGTTGTTCTTCTCCCTCTTGTTCATCTCCTTGCTCTTCTTCTTCCCCGCCTGTCATGCTCTTGATTAGGCTGCTTAATTGAGACACAAGTTCTTCAACTTGGTTGCCTTTTTCCTCATCCATGCTCTTGAAGTTGTCAACCATTCCTTGAAGAGACTCAAGTGCTTGGTCAACTGAAGTCATATCGAGTTCTCCTTCGCTAGGAGACACATTGCTTTGATCTTCTTCTGAACCTTCTTCTGGTTGCTCTTGACCTTGAGCGGGGGCAGCTTGTTGAGCACCAGATGGAGCCATATCTCCAGCAGCAGCGTTGGGCATGCCAGCGCCTGCTGGAACTCCACCTTGAGCGGGGGGCGCAGCAGATGCAGCTGCCATTGGGTCTGCCATCTCTTGTTCAAATAGGTTTTTAGCTTGTAGAACTCTATAAAACTCATAAAAACTTTTCATTTGGTTTACCTTTCTTAAACAATTTTAAAATCGACATCGGGACTTTTATTCACCGAAGTGCCACTAACATCATCTTCTTGGAATCTCTGACATATGAGTTGAAGCCTAACAACTCCATACATTTTGAATTCACCTGTTTTTCTTTCTATAATTACCCAATTTTCCTTCAAAAAAGGAGTGAAAAGTCTTGAGCCAATTTTTGGCACATGGCCTAAATCTCTAAGTACTGCTCTATAATTGAGGTCGAAAATCATCTCGTCTGGAGAATCAATTCCGAATGCTGTTTGCATATTTTGACTTGGAACTGGTTCATAGGTCGCATAAAGTTGAACCGGATGTGGATTAAACATCTTGACCCTACTTTCAAGATAAATAGGGTCAACATTATTTGTATCAATATAAAGTTCGTGATAGAAAAGTGGAGTTCCACCTATCTTTATCGATTCTTCGTCCCAAGTATTGAATAAATCGTGTTCGGGTAGTCCATCATCAAATTGCTGCCTTGAACCTGTTGGAGAATAAGGCAGACCGTCATTACGATATATCATTGCCTAATGTCCTCACAAATTCACGAACTATATAGAATATTTCTATATTATCAAATCCAGTTGATTCGGAAACTGCATGAGTTTGGACATCATATCTTCTGCCTAATGTATATGCCTTTTCCCAGCTTTCTGGAGCATCTGCACAAGATTGAACTCTAGAACCTGTTTTCAAAGAAGAAAGTATTGTTCCAAAAATCCATGTATCAAACAAGTTTGTAATAACTTTTTGGATGAAGTCTTTGCTTGGAAAATCTGGCCTGAAAAATTTTTCTGCTAAGCTATGTTTTTTCTCATCATCAGTATTTCCAGTAATCGCTAAAATTTGATCGCAAGTAACAACAGCCTTGGCTTTAAGTGTTCCTTCAGGAGTTTTTATTTTTTCCATAGATGGAACTTTTCCAAGCATGCCAACCTTTTTTTGTTGCAAGTTGGCAGCAGCTACGATGCTGGCAGAGTCATTTTTTGCAGAGCAGTCTAGGTTTGCGACATCAACTCCAAGCTTCATCTTTTCATTGATTTCATCACGGAAATCAGATGGCAACATACAAACAGCTTGTACTGGGGTCATGCAAGTCTTGCCTTTTACCAATCCGAAAAGACATCTTGCAGATATTGCTTTTAGTAAATTATCATCGGTAACTACTTCGTCATAGCAGTATTCTTCGAATTTGGAAATAATCTCTTCTCTTGCCCGTCTTTCAGTTGATGCCCTTTGTACCTCGAAAGCTTTCTTTACACCACCGATACCAACTTGGTGTTTTCCAAATCTGGCCCCTTTTTCTTGTTTTTCTTTTTTGGCTTGCAAAGACTCGTCTTCGACACCACGAAGGGCTGGTTTAACTTGCAAAAGAGTCCAGATAATTTGTTTGTATAAATCTGGTTGAGTTTGAATCATATCCTTGATGTATTCGGAAAAATAAAACGCATAAGAATAATCTCTATATTTTGCAGCTTCTTCTGGTTTTTTAAAGACATTATTAATATCAAATCCTTTTAACTTAGATTGCGTTTGTTTGTAAAGATGGTCAAAACAAACCTTGCTTTTCTCTACAAATATAGGTCCAAGCGTATCCATTAATTTTTGTTTTGCTGCATTTTCATCTCTTGTAATAATGGCACTCAGAACATCACCATCTTTTGAAGCGACAGCAGCTGCTCGCCCCTGTCCACCGTCACCGCCAGTAGCATCAAGAGATTGAACTTTTTCTCCACCTAATTGTTGTGCTGCTTGGATGTCTTGCTTTGAGGCAGATTTTCCACCGTAAGCCAATACTTTTGCAAACAAAGATTGCTTTAAATTTTGGGCGTTATTTGCTAATTTTGTTTTGTTGAGCAATTCATTTAAGTCTGTTGATTGCGGAAGGTCTTCATTAATTATTTTGTTAATTCTGGTTATAATATTTTTAATTCCAAGTTCAACAGCCAACTTTCCTTTTGTTTCATCAAATTTATCAGATAATGCGTCAATGCCCTTATCTTTAAATTCTTGTATTATGGCTAAATCTTGAGACGATTTTACAAAATTGTTTCCAAGCTGTGTGTTGTGATTCAAAATAGCAGTAGCCATTTTTTTCAATTCCGAATCGTACCAAGATAATAAAACTTCAAATTTATCGCTGCTCTCTGAAATTACAGCAATCCATTCTTTGAAGCCTAACCCACTTTGAATACTCATGTTTACCTCTGTATATCGAATATTATATTTATTAAGCAAGCGATAAAGTTGGTGTGATTTGAATTTGTCCACCGCTTGAAGGAAGAACAAATGGGCCACCAGAGAAGGATTCTGCCCATAAAAGAACAGCTGTGGGGGAAGTTGTGTCCACAACATAATATCCCATAACAGTTTCGGCAGCGGTAAATGAAAATGTTACATCAGGAGAATATGTTGCTGTGCTAGTGCCAGAAACTGTAGCAGCAGTCCAACCGGCAGGGACCATAGTTGCTGCTGCATAACCAGCAGCAGTAGCTTCTGTGAAAGAAGCAGCAGTAAAGTTTTCGAGAATATCTCCAGCAGGGCTGGTGTATAGTTTCATCACTTGATTTCTGCTAGGTAAGGATGTAATATCACCCACTAATCTAATCAACATTTGCACTTCAGCTTCGTCTGGTACAACTAATGCCATAATTCCTCCGATTCTACTTTATTTATGTACTATATAAGAATTATGGTCATAAAAAATAAAGATGGGACTACATACCAACTTAGAAGACCTAATCCTATTATGGTACAACAAGATATATGGACTGATTTTGAAACACACAACATGCAGTTTCAAGAAGAAACAGTCGCTAATTCTAATAAAGAAACTATCAAAAATAAAAAAAAGATAAATCTTGGCAAAACTGTTGTGGACAGTAATTTAAACCAAGAAAATAGAGAAGTCATATCAGTACAATCAAAGCCAATTGTACTTGAAGCTCTGCCAAAGGAAACTGTTTCTCAACCAATTGTTATAAAAGAACCAGAACCACAAAAATCTGCTGAAGACTTTGCAGTAGAAAGGCCTCCAAGTGTCAATGCTAGCTTAGCAAATTACAAAAAAACTATTATGCATTGCATGCAAGCTGAATCTAAAACGAGAATAGATGACCTTTATGGTGAAAGAAGCACCAAAATAAAATATATTGGTAAATTCACTTTTGAGTCTATTTTGATAAATGAAGATGACTTTAATTTAGTATTTTGGACACATCTGGATAAGGTCACAAAACATTCAATAATTTACCCACAAAACAAAGAAAAAAGATGGTGGAAGATTAATCAGGTTAAAAATGCCCCAGAAGGATTTTTTATATACTGCATTCCATCTGAGTACCATCCGAATTTTGATTGACATTTGGAACAACAACAGATTGAAATCCCATTTGCTCTAAAGCCTGTCTGTGATTGTCAACAGATTTCATATATCCAGCCTCATAAATTTTGCCAAGGAAATGAGTAACTGCTTCAAGCTCTTGTTGAGTGCTGACTCCTAAGCATATTTTATAAACGACCGCCATGTAGTTTTTAGCTGAATCTCCCAAAAGTCCTTTGAGAGATTCAACTAAAGCTTGAGTTATCATAAAATGAACATACTGATTTGTTTGCTGATTTTCCATCACGAAGTCCTTGCGTTTACCTCGGCTTCTAGCTTGTCAATAATTGGCTTCAAAATTATAAATCCGGGATTATCTTTGAAATATGTCTTAATAGAATTGAGTAATTGCTCCAATTTTTGTTTGGAAAGCAATTTTTTGTTAAGGTTTCCAACAGATGTATATGTTCTAGTAGTCATGATTGCATCTGCCTTTTTATTTTCGGCAGTTATTTCTTTTACCAAATTATCGATTTGATTTTTGATCTCATCAGGTGTTTCTTCTGGATATTTCTTTCCTAGTTTTTCAACAACTGATTTTGCAATCGCTTCATAATTTAAAGGATTGGCATCTAATTGCTGTTTCAGTTCTTGCATGACACCAAGTCCAACCGGAGCAGCAGGTCCAGCAGGTTTGACAATATCAGATGGTGAAGGTGTGGTTGCTGCCGTTGTCACAGTCACATCGGGTGTGTTTCCAACAATTTTCTGCATCATACCAGCAGCCTTTTCAACATTCTCCTTGATTTTCTCATTTATGTGACCAATCAGGCTCTTGCTTAAATCATCTTCATCATTTTCGGGAGAAGCAGACATATATTTTTCGCCAATAGTGGCCAAGAAAGCATCTGTTTCTTCTTTAGCTTTAATGTTGGCTTGTAGATCATCTGCCATAGTCACATCATCATGCATAAAGTCTTTAACAAAATCATGGAATTGATCGTTGTTGAAAGGTTTGCCAGCAAAATTCTGCATGAAGAATTGTTTTGCCTTATCAGGCTCCGGGAAACCAGAGAAATCACCGTCTGATCCATTGCCAGATTTGCCATAGAGCTTACCAGCAATTTTTTGAATTGTTGAATGATCGATCTTTTTAGATGTATCTAAGAAATTAGTACATTTGATAAGCTCGAAGAAAGAGAAGTGTAGGTAAGCTAAGGCTTCCTCAAACATCTCTTGAATTGATTGAAGTTCAGATGCCATGTCTTTATGGCTCATGTCTGCGCTACCGCTCAATGAATTAGCTGTAGCAACAACCTGTGCAACAGCAGCTTGTGCCCTTTTAAGAAGAGAGTCCAAGCTGTATGCGAATCCGCATCGGCTGCTCGTAAGTCTTCTAAAATCTTTTTCTGGAGGGCATGTAACAGATGCAGCATATTTTTGAATATCTTCAATTTCACTTAACTCTACATCAACAGGAGCATCTCTTCTGGTTCTACGGCTACCACGACCGGCAATATTTTGTTGCAATAAGTCATTAATTTCAGCAGCACTTTGTTCTTTGCGTAAATACCTGCCGGTTGCGTCATGAAGTTCCATGCCATCAACGCCAAGCCTCTCCAAAATTCTTTTGAAAACCAAGTTCACAAGTTGTTTCTTGGCACTACGAAGAACCATTCTCTCTGGAAGGGTTCCCTTATAGATTGCTGTTTCACCTTTTTTGCTTGCACCGAAAGCTAGTTGCCTGTTGATGTTTGCTCTGATTTCGTCTTTTAATTTCGATCCGTCTTTATCAGCGTCTGGATTTGGGATTTTATTTCCAGATTCATCCAGCATATAATTTCCATTTTTATCCATTTTGAAAAGCTTGAACAAAGTATTGATTTTTTTCTCGTATGTATCTTGGCTTTCCTTGTGTCTTCCCAAGAACTTTTTGGCATCAGTATCATGGTTAGGATTCATTCCACCAGCCAAACCGTGTGCATCTCCTTGTCTGCTTAGGCCTCCCTCATGAGATGAATCAATGTGGATTGCACGAATCTTGCCAGAACCAGCAATTCTCTTTCCATTAGGATCAATCAATTCTGAATGAATATCGTAGTGAGAGCCACGAAGTTTGTCTTTGATACCATTGAATATCATTTTTTGATCATCAGTAGGGGCCGGATTTGCTTGAGGATTTTGCTCGTAAGCTAAAACGGCATCAACAGCATCAGCTTCTTTTTGTGTGATTCTTCTGAAGAAGTGTCCACCACCAATTACTGGATTCATTACTTTTTTTGTAATCTCATTTCCATTCTTATCCACTTCAGTAATTGTTACTTCCTTATGTGGAATGATTAAGTCATGTATGCCTTCGGAATCAACGGCTTGTCCCTTTGGACCAGAAAGTTTGCCTGATTTCAGCAACTCATTAAAATCTGCTTCTGCGTTACTTTTTGCTTCCGATTTAGGCAAATGAGAATATCTTTTTTCTAGGTCTTTTATCAAGATGTCTCTGGTCATGTTGTCCCTGAGACCTTCAGGATTTCTATTTTTATCTTTGTCTGCCAAATCAACAGAATCTTCTAAGTCTTGGGAATCAAGCTTTAGAATACCTTGCCCAATAAACTTCAAATAGTTTTGAATTGTTCTACGAATTGTTTCTTTAGTGGGAAGTCTGAATCCATCTGTTTTCAGGAATGAACCATAAGTAGTTTTCCCAGTTCTTTCGTTATATCTTTTGGTTACAACCTTTTCAGGATGCATCAAATCGTATCCGTCTTCTTGCCCGAAGTTGCCTTCAAGCTTTTTCACAAGTTCGTTGATATATGGATTTGCTTTAATGCGCTCAACGCCTTTGCCTTTCCTGAACTCAAATATCTCAGGTTTATCTGGAGCGGGATGATCTTCCGGCTTCACGGTGTTGTATGCATAATGCTTGGCAGCATTCCTTGCATGATCGTGCGCCAGATGTGCCTTGACCGAGGGCTGCAAGTTGGAGTAGACAGGATTGCTGTTGAAGTGTTCCAACTCTTGTTGATGATAATCATCAAATCTTTCCTTAAAAGCTGGGTCTCTCTTTTCTTGTAGAGAAGATAAGTAATTATATAAACTATTAAATCCCGGCACTTCACTATTATATCTTTGGTTCAACGCATCTATCCAATGCTTTCTTGGAAATTGCTGTAGAAACTTGACATCGTCTGGACCAAAAAACAGACTAGCTTTGTAGTGGCTACCTAATACGGCTTCATCTAGTCGATGAGCGTGTAAAATTACTTGCTCCAACATACATTTGGATGTCGAAATTCTTGAACGCAGGTATGCTTCATAAAGCTTTGTATTCTTTTGCATGTTAGATTCCTTTTTCTTTATAATGTAGTTATCAACTTTTTAGGAAAATTTGATACATATTTGTATGAGCACCTACACAAATCCAAATACGCTTTATATCAAAAAGCCTAGTCAAAACGCAAATTGCAATCAGAAAAACTATAATTTAGGCGTTTCTGATCCGCTAGATGTTGCAAAATTAAGTTCAAGACCAAATCGATCAAAAGTAAAGTCGCAATTAAAAGATTTCATTTTGTTGATGCTTGGCGCACCAGTAGTAACAATCGAGCTTGATGAACAACAATTAGATGCAGCAGTAGATTTGGCACTTCAAGTTCTTGAAGAATGGGCTCCTAGAGAATTCTTCAGATATTATGTTTTCAATACTATTCCGGGGCAAAGTATTTATGAAATGCCAGCGGATGTTGGTTACATCAGAAATGTTTTCTACAAAGAAACAGGAACTTTTGCTTTTCAGTCAAGTGACTTAGGTGGTGCATTGCCTGTTGAGTATTTTTATCCCGGTGGTGCATATGCTTCAATTCAGGGTGGCCTTATTGACCCAGTACAACCAATATGGGGCAGAATGGGTGAGTGGAGCCTTTACAAGGGGTACGAGCAAACTTATAGTAGATTGGCTTCCAATTTAGGTGGATGGGAATGGTACGGTGGATATCAACATATCAAGCTTTATCCAATTCCATATAGAAACCACAGAGTTGTTGTACACTACCTGCAAAAAAATATGGACTGGCCAAGAGTACAATCTGTGATGCAAGAAGGAGCGTTGGCTTATGCAAAGATCATGCTCGGAAGAATCCGCAGTAAAATTAAAAATCCTCCCGGTCCCGGTGGTGGAGTTCAATTAGACGGGGATACATTATTGACAGAAGGAAATCAAGACTTGAAGGATTGGAAAGAACAGTTGATAACAAGATATGGTGACATCCTACCAATTACTCTTGACTAGTTATAACGGTAGACTAATCATAAATTTTGAGTAAATATTTTATAAAAAATAAATGATCTGCCTTGTTTTGTTTATTGAACATAATTCTCTATAATTTATAGAGGTAATTATGATTTCAATCAAAACTGAATACCCTTTAGCAGACTACAGTAACGACTTCATTTATCCAGAAGGCGTATATTTTGATAACCGTGTTAATCATAAATTTGTAGCTCAAATAGAACACCTTTTTCGAAGGCCAATAAAGTTCTTAGATATTGGCTGTGCTGGTGGCAATTTGGCTCTTGAGTTTCATCGAAGAGGTCATCTAGCTGTAGGTGTAGATGGGTCTGATCAATGCTTGAATCCAAAGCCTGAGATCGTACAACAACGAGGCTTTTTGCCAGCTGGACATGAGAACTGGCAAAAGCATTATAATGAGGTCTTGTTCACTTGCGACCTTTCAAAACCATATCAAATTCAAGAAAATGGCAAACCTCTAAAGTTTGATGTTATTAGTACTTGGGATGTTCTTGAACATATTCATCCTGATAGTGTTGATTTAGCATTACAAATGGTTGCCAATCATTTGGAGGAAGGGGGTATTTTCCTTGGAAATGTTGCACTCTTCAGTAGTTTGGGTCATGGCAACACTCCCGAAATAGAGTACCATCAAAGTGTGTTTCCAAGAGAGTGGTGGGCAGAAAAAATAAGTAAATATTTTTCTATCATTAAGTATCCAGTTTTTGAGCACAATCGTCCAAGCGGTGGTGGCCATTATGTTTTTGCTGGCTCAAAGTATCCAGAAAAGAAATTAAGAAAAACAGTAATAAGTCATTTTTACAACGAAGAATATCTTTTACCTTGGTGGTGCAAGCATCATCGGGAAATTTTCGACCATGGAATTATGATTGATTATGCATCAACAGACCGTTCAGTTGAAATCATAAGAGAACTATGCCCAACATGGACTATTGTGCCGTCCAGAAACAAAGAGTTTTTAGCCTTGCAAGTAGACGAAGAAGTCATGGACATCATGGCTTATATCGATGGATATAAAATGGCTTTGAATACTACAGAATTTTTGATCGGTGATCTTGGTTTCTTAGATCAGCCAAATGCTCCTTCCAAGGTTTATATGCGTTGTTTGGCCATGGTTGATCCACCCGGAGAGTCAGAAAAGATAGCAAACTACGATATTCCTTTGCTAGAACAGAAATATCATGGTTTGAATTTCGAAAACAGTTTTAATTTGCGGTACACACGACTGTTGCATAACAGTCCAGAGCCATATGAGGCAGGCAGGCATTATTGGGTATCTCACCCGGAAGAACGATTGGCTGTCGTTTGGTATGGTTGGTCACCATACACAGAAAAGCTTTTAGCTCGTAGAAGACAAATCAGGAACAAGATGCCATCAATAGACCCTTCTAGCAGAGAATCTATTATCAATGGCGTTCAACATCGATGGACACCTGAAGAAGAGAAAAATGCCTACATGGATTGTGTTTCAAAAACAGAGGATTTGAGACCTATACTTTCGCAGTATGGAATCAAATACTAGGAGACACCTATGAATATATTACTTGTTGGTGGATGTGGATATATTGGCAGCGCTTTGTTTGATCGATTTCGTGATAAACACAATGTTTGGAGTTGTGATCTAAACCTTTTTGGTTGCAACAACTCTATGAATTGGTGTTGTAACTACAATAAGTTAGAAAAAAACGATCTAGAGAAGTTCGATATATTTATTTTGACAGCAGCACACTCTTCCGTCCCGCTTTGTAATGAAGATCATGCTGGTGCTTTGCAAAATAATGTATATAATTTTATAAATTTTGTACAAAAATTAAATAAAAATCAAAAATTAATTTATGCAAGTTCTTCTTGTGTTTATGTCAAAACTGATTTAGTCGGTGCAGTCGAGACCGATTCTTTAAATCCAAATGATATGCTTTCATATAGCAAAGCTACTATTGACCAATATATGCAGACATTTAATCCCTGTGAGTATTATGGTTTAAGATTTGGTAGTGTTAATGGATGGTCAGAAAATTTCAGGTCTGATTTGATGATAAATTCAATGACAGTAAATGGTTTGAAGCAAAGAGAATTGCATGTGTCAAATGGTGCCAATTATAGGCCAATTTTGGGTATGCGTGACTTGCTTAATGCTGTTAATAAAATAGTTGAATGCCAAGAAGATAAGAGAGGAATCTATAACTTGGCAAGTTTTAATGTCAATATTAGAAAAGTAGGAGAAGCTGTTTCTGATATCTTAGAATGTAAAGTGAATGAAACTCCCGGATTGGGATCATATGATTTTTGCATCAATAGTGATAAATTCAAAAAAGCATATGACTTTGAGTTTTTTGACACAGTCGAATCTATTGTCACATCGATAAAAGACCATCAAGAAATTATTTATCATAAAGATTTTCCTGCAAGAAAGGCATCGGTAATCCATGGGAAAATATGATTTATTGAAGGAATGCGTTGCTTGTAAGGAAAGCAATTATCTTAGAGAGTATTTAGATTTTGGATTGCAGCCTTTAGCAAACTCTTATCATCATGGAGTACGGTTGCCACACTATCCATTAGCTGTTCAATATTGTAGCAATTGTTCACACAGTCAGCTTACAGCTTCCGTCGATCCGAAAGAAATGTTCGAGCATTATTTGTATATCAGCGATACTAGTCAAACACTAACAGAATATTTTGAATCAATGTGTGAAAAAATATTGAATAGAAATCAAAATAAGCAACTGAGTGTATTTGAAATTGCTTGTAATTCTGGTTTGTTTCTAGAAATGTTTGCTCAAAAAGGTGCTAATTGTCTTGGAATTGATCCAGCTGCAAATCTGAGAGAATTATCCAGAAAAAGAAAGCTAGATGTTATAGTTGATTTTTGGAATGAAAAAACCGCAGCGGAAGTTGCTGAAGCCAATTCATTTGACATCGTGATGGCAATTCATGTATTACCACATGTGCCAGACCCTGTTTCTTTCTTGGCTTGGTGTAAAAAAGTTCTGAAACCGGACGGAAAAATATATATTCAAACATCACAATGTAACATGTTCTTGAATAATGAATTTGATGCAATTTATCACGAACATGTTTCTTATTTTACTGCTTTGTCTTTTGGACGCATGGCCAAAACTCTTGGTTTTCAAATTACGGGTGCTTGGAAAGCTCCTATTCACTCCATGTGTTTCGTATTTGAATTATCTATAGAAGGTGAAGATTGTGATGAGTACAAGGCTATGATCCTAGAAGAAATTCAACTTAACAGGAATAGTTTTGATTCTTATTTAGGGTTTGCAAAGAACGCAAATAAAATTAAAGAAGACCTCCTCAACCAGATTGCATACTTCAAATCACAAAATATGAAGGTGATTGGTTATGGGGCATCTGCAAAAGGCAATACTCTACTGAACTGGTTGAATAAAAAATTGGACTACATCGTTGACGATAATAGTTTGAAATGGGGCTATCTCACCCCCGGCATGGATATTCCTATTTCTAGCCCAACACAGCTGTATCAAGAAAAAAATCCCGTTGCAATTGTGTGTCTAGCGTGGAATTTTTATGATGAGATACACAATAATGTATTGAAAAATACAGATATATCGCATAAATTTATCAAATATTTCCCTTGTGTAGAGGTTGTTGATTGATTAATCAATCTTTTATTCTTTGTGCTGGCAAAGCTACTAGGTTATATCCAATAACACTTAATTCTCCAAAGTGTTTATTATTGGTAGATGACAAAAATACTGTTTTAGATTTGATAATTGATTGGTTAGAAAAACATGAGATAAAAAAACATATTTGCAATGCTTTTTGGAAAAAAGAATTAATTGTGGAATTTGTTAAAAATTCAACAAAAAATATATTGGTGTCTGAAGAAGAAGATATACTTGGTACATTTGGTGGAATCGTAAACGCTATTGATTTCTTAGATGACCAAATTTGCGTTGTTTATGGAGATGTCGTAACAAATGCAAATTTAAAACAGCTATTTGAACAACACGAAAATACAAAAGCTGACATCACAATTTTATCCGGCAAAAGTGAAACTCCTTGGACGGGAGGAGTTTTATTTTGTGACAATAAAAATAGAGTCCAAAAAATAATTGAAAAGCCAAGTAAAGAAGAATGTACATCTAACTTAATAAATGCTGGAATTATTATTATCAATAAAAATGTTATAGAAAAATATAAGAACGATAATCTATTTGATATAGCAAAAGATTTTTTACCAAGATGTATCGAAGATAAAATAAAAGTTTATCATCAAGAGATTGGAGATGATGATTATTTTATTGATATGGGGACTTTTGTAAACTACGAAAAATTGAAAAAATTATTTTATGATTATAACCAGAACTCCTCTACGAATTAGTTTTTTAGGTGGAGGCAGCGACTTTCCAGCATTTTACGAAGAGCAAGAAGGCTTGGTCCTTGGTGCTACAATCCAAAAGTATATTTACATAAATGTAAATGAAAAATTTGATCAAGATGTTCGGGTTAGCTATTCGAAAGCAGAAATAGTTGAAAATAGTAAGTTGATAAAACACGATATTGCTAGGCAAGTTTTATTAGATTATGACATTCAAAATCATTTTGAAATTTCAAGTATGTCAGATGTCCCTAGTAATGGAACAGGCATGGGTTCAAGCTCAAGTTACTGTGCTGGGCTGTTAAAAGCAGTTCATTACTACAAGACTGGTAAAATTTTAGAAGATAAAATATTAGCAGAAAAAACTTGTCAATTAGAAATCGAAAAACTTGGTAAGCCCATCGGAAAACAAGATCAGTATTTTGCTGTTTACGGTGGTTTAATTTCTATAAGGTTCAGTAAAAAGGAAATATCGGTCAAGAGAATCAATTGCAAAACAAAAACATACGATGCCTTACAAAAAAATTTGTTTTTAGTTTATACGGGGATCAACAGATCAGCTGATGATATTTTATCTGTGCAAGAAAAAAATACACGCACTAACGCTCAAACGAAAGAGGCAATAGGCAAAATTGTTGATATGGCAAAATTGCTTGAAAAAGATATACTGGAGGATAATTTAAGTAACTTTGGCGCACTATTAGACGAAGCTTGGAAACTGAAGAAGAAATATGCTGAGAATATATCAAATCCAAAAATTGATGATTTGTATCTGTTTGGAAAAAAGAACGGTGCTTCAGGTGGTAAGTTGTTGGGTGCTGGTGGTGGGGGTTTTATTCTTTTTTATGTTAGCGAGTCTGAACAGGAAAGATTTTTAAACAATATGAATGCATTCAAAGTCTTGCCGGTTAGATTTTCACATACGGGAAGTGAGATTATTTTCAAGCAATAAGTTCGACAAACCCTTGATTTCTTTCTAAATTGTGAGCCACCGCTGTCTTTCCGTCTATTCCGGGTTTGATGTCATTCACCAAAATTCTTTGTCCTCTGGTGGCATTCATAACCAGAACATCCCAGAAAAGCCCGAATGACCGTAGTTGCCTTTCAGTTACATCTCTCATACTTTCTCTTCTGCCAGTAAGGAGGATAATTTTATAAGCCTTTTTGTCCCACAAATCGAATTGTTCTTTTACATTAGGACAAATCTCAGGCGTTCCCAAAATCATATTTGGTAGATTGCCCATATGTTTAAAAATGCATCCATCAATATCGCAAACTACTGTCTTAGGTAGTTCTTCTAGTGTTTTGACATCCATTAGATTTCCTTGAGTCCGGGGGTATCTGAAGTGAATTTAACTAAATCGGCCTTAACATAAACGATCTCATGGAATTTGCAGAAATCATTTGGATAAAAGTTTTTGATTCTATTTAACTGGAATCTAACTGGAGTGTTTATGTATCTTGCCTGATCGGATTTGCAATAGTACCAAAAACTGTTGCTATTCCAAAATGAAACATGAGTTGGGTCTTGGAATGCTCCTCTTCCGTCTGTTGATGGAGTCATAGTTAGAAACCAACCATTATCTGCCAAGCAACGATATGCTTCTTTCATGGTATGAATAGGATTTTTAAGGTGTTCTAGTGCGTCATGTGCTCTGAACAAACCTACTTCACCATCTTCAAACGGCCATCGTTCGTTTAAATCAGCTATGATATCACCATTCAGCATATCAACGCTGGTATAGCCCAAAGGCTTGCTATGACCACCACATAAGTCTACTTTCTTGAGACCTTTTTCGTCACACCATTTTTCAACTATTTGATAGATGTATTTATCATGTAGGTCAAGAGTCATCTCTTGAATCTTAGCATTTTTTTCACCATAGCATGTGTTTTCATCATGTAGATGATATAAGTATAGGCACTTATTGATATGATACATTTTTCCATGAATATATGTTCTGCAAACAATATCATGATCATCACAAACATCTAGAGATGTGTCGTGTCCTCCTATGCCATGATAAAAATTTGCTCTCCAAGCACGAATGTGATTGGGTGCAAACCATATCTTGCTTATGGAAGTTGCATCAGGAGGAAATGATACATTTTGTATGAGTTGTCGGCCTTTGTAGTTGCATGGACGGGTCTTCCAGCCGAAGTCTGGACCAAATGTGCGTGAATTCCAGTTTTTATCTACATCAACGCAGTTTGAGTAGGCAAAATCAATAGTTGGGTCTTGAAAAGCTTTTGCGACTTCTTCCAAGCAATCTGAGAATAATTCGTCATCATGATCAACCTCTGCCAAAATATCACCAGTCGCCTTTTCGCAGGCAAATTTTTTCAAAAGCCCAATATTACCAGATTGATCACAAGGATAAATTTTTATTCTATCATCTGGAGGACTTAACGATATTTCTACACCATTATTTGGCACAATAACCCATTCCCAATTTTGGTAGGTTTGGGTTTTTATGCTATCATATAGCCTTTGTAAATGAATTGGATTATGTGTAGGAGTGAATATAGAAATCTTTAGCATTTGAGCCTTTCTTAGCAAGTTCCATCAGTTGAACATGAATCTGGAGTGGGCAAAATGTTTTCTGCATCGATTGCATCAGACTTTGCACTCAACTGATTATCTGAAGCATGTTCTTGTTCTATTGCCTGTTGTGATTCTTGGGTGGAATCATTTGTTGGAATATCTAGATAAAACACATTTACAATACTTGGATCAATTGAGTGCCAGAACCATGGCTTAACGAGCACCATGTCTCCGGGAGACATGTTTAATTCACATGTGACATCCCATGCCGATTTGTTGTTACAATTTTTACTTATAAACTCTTCTATATTTTCTTGAACTTGTATTACTTGCGAATAATTTTTTTCTTTATGTCTGTAAGTGTAGAATTTAGTTTTGCTTAAAGCAATTATTGCTAGAAAGAATGATTTAGGTTCAAAATTTTCAAAATGAATAAATTCATATGGCTTACGAAAACACCCAGAGTGTTTCCCAAGCGTGATACTTGTATTTAGTATTTGAGAAAATCCATGTTCTATACCTTGCGGAACAAGATAAAAATCTTTTATTTGTGTTCCAAATGTTTCTTGCTTGTAATCTAGCTTAGAGACAATATCGTATATTTGATTTGCATTAGAATAAAAATTTTCTACAAATGTAATCATAAACAATTTTATGGTGTCGGTGGTACACTTGTCAAATTTTCTTGTATTTTTTTAGCAACATCATAAGAATCATATGGACCTGCAAGACATTTAATCTCAGGAGAAGTTTCCAGACATACAATTTCAGGTTGATTATTAGCTCCCTCAACAACATAAAAAGTAAACTGAAGCTTATCTTGTTGTAAATCATTTTTTAACAATCCTGATTCTGCGACTGTTCTTTCCATGAAAGCTGCTGGTGGGGCAAACGGAGGAATAGGAGGCAAAGGACTTGGGGTGGGTGTGGGTGTGGGTGTGGGTGTGGGTGTGGGTGTGGGTGTGGGTGTGGGTGTGGGTGTAGGGGTTGGGCTCGATTTTGGAGGTAAAAATATCATAACTCTTCTCATGCTGATATATCTCCAAATAGCATCCAAGTATCTGTTCCAATCTTAATTATAGATGCGCCTGAATACTGTGCTCTTAGCTTATTGCCCGGAGTATAGTTCAAGGTTACTCCCACATCCCCTGCGATAGTAACTTGTCCAGCACCAAGTTGTGCGAAGTCAATATGTGTACCAGTTGGAAATGCGACAGATGAATTGAGTGGTACTGTCACAGAAATTGGTGAGCCATTATTTAATGTAATTAATTTGCCCGCATCAGCCAAAGCCAAAGTATATGTTGTGCCAACTTGAGTATTTATTAATTGAACATCGCCTTGTATTGTGCTAGACCAAGATAATGTTCCAGAACCATCGGTCTGCAAGAATTGATAAGAATTTCCATCATCAGCAGGCATAGTTAATGTGTAATTGGAACTTATAGATGAAGGAGATTTGATGACTAAGTAATTACTGTTATCAGAATCATAAAGCCGTAAACCCAGCTGGCTCATAATCCCAACATCCCCATTATCAACACGAATGCCAACGCCACTAGGAATAGTTGTTATGGTTCCAACCGATAGTTCTCCAGTTGATAGCACACGCATCCTAGGAGTAGCGTTTGTTGAGACAATAAAAGAGGAAGCGCCTCTAGTGCCAACCGCAAGGCCAGAACTATTAGTGTTGGCACAAAGTTCTGTTAAGGAGGCTGCTTGAACACCAATCAAGCCATTGCCTTGGTGGCCAGAATTATAGGCACTAAAAACCAAATCGGTATCAAGAGACTTTGCACCAAATTGTAAGCGACTTTTTGCAGCAGAACCTGAGTTCGGGTTTTCGATGTAAAAACCTAGTTGGCTATTTGCATTCAAATAAAGATGTAAAAGCCCATCTGGAGCTTGTGTTCCAATTCCTACATTTGTTCCATTGTCGAAAGCCAAACTATTTCCAATTGCAGTAGAACTAGTGAATTTTGCAATAAAGTTTTGTGTACCAGAAACGGAACCTGCTCCTTGGGCTCCCTGTGATCCTTGGTATCCTTGGTTTCCTAAATTACCCTGAATTCCTTGAATTCCCTGTGATCCTTGAGCACCTGATCCTTGAGCACCTTGAGCGCCTTGAGGTCCAGAGCCCTGACTTCCTTGATTACCTTGATTACCTTGATTACCTTGATTACCTTGGTTACCTTGGTTACCTTGGTTGCCTTGGTTTCCTTGGTTTCCTTGGTTACCCTGTCTCCCTTGAATACCTTGTATACCCTGTATACCCTGTGCTCCTTGAGCACCCTGAATACCTTGGGCTCCTTGAGGTCCAGAACCTTGAGCACCCTGAATACCTTGGGCTCCTTGTGGTCCAGAACCTTGAGCACCCTGAATACCTTGGGCTCCTTGTGGTCCAGAACCTTGAGCACCCTGAGCACCTTGGGCTCCTTGAGGTCCAGAACCTTGAGCACCCTGAATACCTTGGGCTCCTTGAGGTCCAGAACCTTGAGCACCCTGAATACCTTGGGCTCCTTGAGGACCAGAGCCA
>Ga0315903_10002089_pt1 | contig 29982 bp, 26 predicted proteins | sample LakEriMetagenome_7_FD_203524 | JGI IMG/M metagenome (GOLD analysis project Ga0315903, IMG submission 203524) | Freshwater fungal communities from buoy surface, Lake Erie, Ohio, United States - Buoy 2 MA119 | ecosystem: Environmental > Aquatic > Freshwater > Lake | place: USA: Lake Erie, Ohio... | reverse complement strand
ACCCGCAAGGCCGATCCCGAGGAGTCCACGGTCTACGAGATCGGCCTCAAGGGCCGCTGGCAGCGCGCCGCGCTGTACGTCGCGTTGTTCGACCAGAAGATCAAGGGCTTCCAGGAGAACACGTTCCGCGGCACCGGCTTCGTGCTGAGCAACGCCGGCAAGCAGGCCACCCAGGGCATCGAGATCGAGACGCAGTTCCAGGTCACGGACAACTGGCGGGTGGACCTCGCCGCCACGATCCTCGACCCGACCTACGACTCGTACGTCGGTGCGCCGAGCCCCTGCTCGGGCCGCAGCCTCGACCGCACGGGCCAGCGTCCGCAGAACGTCCACGACACGAGCATCAGCGTCGGCATGACCTACGACTGGACGCTCGGCGATCTGGACGGCTTCGTCCGCGCGGACTACGACTACGAGGACAACACCCTCGTCAGCCAGCACGAGCAGGCCACGACGAACTGCACGGTCGTGCCGCCCACCAACACCTTCGACACCTACCGCAAGGTCAGCTCGCTCAACGCAAGCGTGGGCTTCAGCCTCAGCTCGTGGGACGTGATGGTGTGGGGCCGCAACCTGACGAACAACGACTACATCATCCAGACGTTCCCGTCGGTGGCGCAGAGCTTCAGCGTGTCCGGCTACCCGAACCAGCCGCGCACCTACGGCCTGACGGTCCGCAAGAACTTCTGACCGATCGCGGCGCCGCGCTGCGCGCGCGGTGGTCGCTTCCCTTCAGGGGGGCATGCTCCGGCATGCCCCCCTTTTCATTGGGGGGCCGAGACCGCCGCGACCCGCGGGTCCATCACGCGGAACCACAGCGGCGGCCAGAGCGCGAGCAACACCATCGTCGGGTAGCCGGCCGGCAGCTGCGGCGCACCCGCCACGCTGCGCAGCGTCTGGTACGGACGGCTGCCGTTCATGTGGTGGTCCGTGTGCCGCGGCAGCTCGAACAGCAGGCCGCGGCTGACGAGGTGGTCGCTGTTCCAGGAATGATGCGCGCGCACCGGCTCGAGACGGCCGCTCGCATCCCGCCCGCGGCGCAGCCCGTAGTGCTCGATGTAGTTCACGATCTCAAGCAGCGACACCGACAGCAGGGCCACGACCGCGAACACCGCCGCGACTGCGGCGCCGAACAGCAGCGCCGCGCCGACCAGCCACGCCGCCTGCAACAGCACGCCGACCAGCACCTCGTTCCGCAGCGTCCACGGCCCGGAGCCCGCACGCGCGAGCCGCTCCGACTCGAGCGCCCACGCCGACCGGAACTGGCGCGCGATGCTCTGCGGCAGGAACGCGTACAACGATTGACCGCGACGTGCGCTCGCCGGGTCGTCGTCGGTGCCCACCCGCGGATGGTGGCCGCGCACATGCTCCACCGCGAAGTGCATGTAGAGCACCATCCCCAGCAGCAACTTGCCGATCCAGTAGAGCGCGCGGTCGCGGCGGTGCACCAACTCGTGGCCGATCACGATGCCGATGCCGCCACCGGCGATCGCCACCGAGGCCAACCACCCGGCCCGTTCCCACCACACTGCGCCGCCGCCTTGCCAGACCACCCCGAGCAGCCAGAACAGGCCGAGCTGCACCGGCAACGCGAGCACCAAGGGCAGCGATGCGAGCCGCGACTGCGCCGCGCGCTGCAGCGCCGCATCGTCGGCGTTGCGCGGATCGGGGCCGACGAGGCCATCGAGCACCGGCACGAGGCCGTAGACGAAGACGACGGTGAGCCAGGACCAGGCGCCGCCCAGCCAGAGGCCGAGCGCGGCGGTGATCGGGACGAGGTAGGCGGCGAGGTAGATCATCGCTAGAGTCTAGTCCATGGACACCCTCACGCACTCTGGGCAAGCCCGACGGTCGACGTTCACGACCGCAGACCACACCCCCCTCGCGGTCTACGACTGGCCCGCCGCGGGCCCGGACGCCGCAGGCCCGGACGCTGCGCCGCGGCGGACATCCCGCGGCACGGTGCTGCTGGTCCACGGCCTCGGTGAACACGCGGGGCGCTACGCGCCGCTTGCGGCCCGCCTCAACGCGCTCGGCTGGTCGGTGCGGGCCTACGACCAGTACGGCCACGGCGAGTCGGCCCAGCTCGGCTCGGGCCGCCCCGGCGCACTGGCGCGCGACCTCCAGCTGCCCGAGCATCTGGCGGCGATCGCCGGCGCGACCCGGGTGGCCGGCCCCCTGATCGTCCTCGGCCACAGCTTGGGCGGTCTCGTCGCCGCCTCGGCCGTGTCGCGCGGCCTGCTGCGACCAGACGGCCTGGTGCTCTCCTCGCCCGCCCTCGCCGTCGACATGGCCGCCTGGCAGCGCGCCGCGGTGGGCTGGCTGCCGCGCGTCGCGCCCGGCCTCACGCTCGGCAACGGCCTGAAGCCCGAGTACCTGTCCCACGATCCGGCGGTGGTGGCGGCCTACGAGGCCGATCCGCTCGTCCACGACCGCATCTGCGCGCGGCTGGGTGCGTTCGTGGCGCACGAAGGCGAACGGGTGTGCGCGGCGGCCGGCCGCTGGTCGGTCCCGACCTTGCTGCTCTATGCGGGCGATGACCGCTTGGTCAGCCCGCGGGGCAGCCGGGCGTTCGCCGCGGCGGCCGAGGCGGCGGGCGCGCCCGTGGCGTCACGCTGCTTCGGGACGCTCTACCACGAGATCTTCAACGAGCCCGATCCCGCCGACTCGCCGTTCACGGCCCTCGCAACCTGGCTCGACGCCAAGGGTTGAAGAGCGCCCACACGATCACGACCGCGACCGCGGCCGCACCGGTGATGGCGGCGAGCCGCACCGGACCTGTGATGTCGGCCGGCCCGACGAAGATGCCGTAGGCCGCCCAGATGAACACCGCGCAGTAGATCGCATCGCGCGTGACGCTGCCCATCCAGACATAGATCGCGGTGGCCGCGCAGACCGAGACCAGCGCCCACTGCTCCATCGAGAGGTCGAAGGGATACCACTTCCAGTCGAACCACAGCGTCGCGAGGTTGACGAGCGTCGCGGTGCTGATCCAGCCGAAATACAGGCTGAACACGCCATCGACCGCGAAGAACTCCCCGCGCGTGGGCGCCGCCATCGTGCGCAGCCGACGGAAGATCACGATGAGCGTGGCGAGGATCAGCAGCATCACCGCCACGCTGACGGCGACCAGGCGCGAGTGCCAGACGAAGATCCAGGCCGCATTGCCCGCCGCGTTGAGGTAGAACGGCACCGAGATCGCGGCGATGCGCTCGCGGGTGCGGGGTGCGCCGACCCATGCCGCGATGCCGAACACCAGCAGTCCGAGATAGATGAGGCTCCAGATGCTGAACACCCAACCCGGCGGCGTGAACCCCGTGGGATACATCGCCGACAGTTGGCCGGTGTTGTAACCGCCCAGCGGGACGATGTTTGCCGCAGCGTTCACGGCGATTACCATGAGGACCGCCAACAGCGGCCAGAAGGTCTTTTTGCCCATGGACTCCCTCCGTGAAAAAGTGCGTGGCACCACGCCTGCCCCCATCATACGCGCCTGCGCCACCGCGCTGCTGCTCTCGGCGGCGCTCGCCGGTTGTGCCGCCGGTCCGCGCATCGACGACCGCCATCGCATCGACACCACCCATCGCAGCCTCAACCACGAAAGCCGGGTCCGCTACCTGATCCTGCACTTCACCTGGGAAGGCTTCGAAGATTCGCTGAAGGTGCTGACCCGCGGCAACGTCAGCAGCCACTACCTCATCGACGAGCCCCGGCCGGACGGATCGCCACCACGCATCTATCGGCTGGTCGACGAGGACCGCCGCGCCTGGCACGCCGGGGCGAGCTTCTGGGCCGGCGAGACGATGTTGAACTCGGCCTCGGTCGGCATCGAGATCGTGAACCTCGGCGACCGCGTCGATCCGCGATACGCCCCCTATCCGGCCGCGCAGGTGGATGCCGTGGTCGCGCTCGTCCGCGACATCCAGCGCCGCCATGCCATCAAGCCGCACCGCATCCTCGGCCACAACGACGTCGCGCCGCAGCGCAAGACCGACCCGGGGCCGAAGTTCCCCTGGCGCCGGCTCGCCGATGAGGGCCTCATCCCCTGGCCGGACGAGGCCGCGGTGGACGCCGCACGGCCGGCGCACGAGGCGCAGTTGCCGCCGGTGTCCTGGTTCCAGGAGCGGCTCGCCACCATCGGATATCCGGTGCCGCGCCACGGCGAACTCGACGCCGAGACCCGGCGCGTGCTGATGGCCTTCCAGATGAAATACCGGCCCTCCGCGTGGGACGGGACGCCGGACGCCGCGACCGCGGCCTTGCTCGAGGTGGTGGCGCGCCCGGGCGGGCTGCTGCTGCGCGACGCAGACGGCCGACAGCAGCCCTACACGCCCTAGCAGACGCCCGGAAGCCGGGGCGTCAGGCGATCAGGGGATCGCGTCGAAGTTGGGCACCGCGGTCGGCGTGGCGGTGCCGGTCGCCGTGATCGTGGTGTTGCCGAGCTGCTTCGAGCCGTTGTCGCCCCACATGAAGGTGGTGCCGTTGTCGGCGATCGCGGCGGCGAACGAAAGGCCACCCGCACCCACCGTGATGCCCGCGCTCACCGCCGACACCGCGCCGAAGGTGTTGCGGGCCGTGGTGCCGCCGTCGCCGAGCGAACCTGCGTCGTTGGCGCCCGCCGAGCGCGCGAGTCCGTCGCTGCCGACCAGCAGCGTCATGCGCGAACCCGGCGCGGCATCGACCACCGCCTGCGCCGCCCCGGCCGGCACGCCGAGATCGGCCGGTGCGCCCGCGCCGAGGCCGAGCTGGCCGTCGGCGTTCTCGCCCCAAAGATACAGCGTGCGGCGCCGCGACACCGCCGCGGAGTGGTCACCACCGGCACGGATACGGACGATCTCGGTGAGGTCGGTAGGCACCGGCGTGAGCGCCGGCTTGAAGGTGCCATCGCCGAGCTGGCCCGAGAGGTTCGACCCCCAGGCCCAGACCCGACCATCGCTGCCGAGCGCGAGCGCGTGTGAAGTGCCGGCGGCGACCGCGACGATCCCGGTCAGACCGGCAGCCCGCACGGGGCTCACCGCGGTGTTGCGACTACCGTCGCCCAACTGGCCGATGGTGTTGCCACCCCAGGTGAACACCCGGCCGTCGGCGAGCGCCACCACCGAGAACCCCCGACCCGCCGCCACGGCGATGGCCGGCCCCGGCAGAGTGACCTTGGCGGGGGACGCACGAGGGGTGCCGTCGCCGAGCCCGAGTTGCCCGGTGTCGTTGAGGCCCCACGCGAGCACGTCGCCGTTGTCGAGCAGGGCGAGACCGTGGTTGAACCCTGCCGCAACCGCCGTGGCACGACGGCCGGCCGGCAACACGGCCTGCACGATGGAGTCCGAGGCTGGGCCCGGCGTCCCGTTGCCGAGCTGGCCCTCGACGTTGTACCCCCAGCCGGCGATGCTGCCGTTGGAGCGGCGCACCAGCGTGAAGCTGTTGGCATTGCTCGTGTTGCGCGACAGCGAGACTTCGGCGACCAACGCCGGCAACGGCGCGACCGCCGCAGCGGTCACGCGCAGCACCGCAGCCGCGCTCGTGACGTTGCCCTGCGCGTTCGTCATGCGCACCGTGAAGGACGCGTTGTCATCGCCGGCCGCCGCGGCCGGGATGCGATAGGTGGCGGCGGTGGCACCCGCGATGTCGGCGCCGTTGCGCTGCCATTGGTAGGCGAGGTTGCCGCCGGTCGCCCTGACGCTGAAAAGCGCGGGCTCGCCGGCCGCGACCGTCTGGCCCACCGGCTGCACGGTCACGGCAGGCGCACCGGAGACGGTGAGCGCCGCCGTGTTGCTCACCACGAACCCGGCGGGATTGACGACGAACGCGCGGAACACCGCGCCGTCATCCGCGGCGGAGGTGGTGGAGATCGTGTAGGTCGCGGCATTGGCGCCTGCGATGGGCACTTCGTCGCGCAACCACTGGTAGGAGAGCGACTCGCCCGAAGCGGCGACGGTGAACGACGCGGAGGCGCCCGTCGAGACCGTCACCGGCGCGGGCTGGGTGGTGACGGCCGGGGGGCCGTTCACCTTGACGGTCGCCTCGCTGCTGGTCACCGACCCTTCGGCGTTGCTGATGCGCACCGAGAACTTCGCGCCGTCGTCCGCGGCGGTGAGGAACGGGGTCTGGTAGGCGATGCCCGTCGCACCCTCGATCGCCTGGCCGTTGCGCAGCCACTGGAAGGTCATCGGCGGCTTGCCGGAGACACCCACGTCGAAGCGCACCGTCGCGCCCAGGAAGCCGATCCGGTCCTTCGGCTGGTCGGTGATGGTGGGCACTTCGGGGCCCGCCCCGCTCAGACAGCCCGCGAGGGCCTGCATGACGAGCAGGAGACCGGCCAACAGCCGGCCACGGCGTAACGGGGTATGGGTCATCTGTGGATTTTAGCCCAATCCCGCCCGGTCGAGCGGAGTGCCGTCAGCTGAGGTCGAGGGCGACGCGCCGGGCCGACGGGCAGGAACTCCTGTGCGGCGGAGCAGTCGTAACCCGCGTCCTGATGGGTTATGTTTTGTGCAAGCGGCTCGCCCACGGGCGCCCTGCCCGCGACTGCCCCCCGCCCGCAGGACACGGCGCGGCGGGCCACGGGTGGCCCGGCCTTCGCAGCCGGTCCCCTCGACACACGCCACACCCCGACAAGAGGTTCGCCATGACCATCCACACCCTCACGCGCAGCGCCACCGCAGCACTGATCCTCGCCGCCCTGCCGCTGCAGGGCCTCGCGCAGCAGGCGGCTTCGGCAGCCCAGGCCCCCGCCGCGACGACCCCCGCCCCGGCCCCCGCCTTCACGCTCGCGCCGCTGCCCTACAGTTACGACGCACTTGAGCCTGTCATCGACGCGAAGACCATGGAGATCCACCACGGCAAGCATCACCAGGCCTATGTCACCAACCTCAACCGCGCCATCGAGGCCGACGCCTCGCTCCGCGGCCTATCGCTCGAGGACATGATGGCGCGCATGTCAAAGCTCCCGGAGACCGTGCGCAACAACGGCGGCGGCCACTGGAACCACGACTTCTTCTGGAAGTCGATGACCACGCCCTTCCGCAGCGCACGGCCCTCGCCCGAGTTGAGCGCCGCCCTCGACCGGGATTTCGGCTCCTACGAGAAGTTCAAGCAGGCCTTCCAGCAAGCCGGGCTCGCGCGCTTCGGCTCGGGCTGGGCATGGCTGATCGTCGGCGCCGACGGCAAACTGAAGATCACCTCGACCCCCAACCAGGACAACCCGCTGATGGATGTCGCCGCCGTGCGCGGCACGCCGCTGCTCGGCAACGACGTCTGGGAGCACGCCTATTACCTCAAGCACCAGAACCGCCGCGGCGATTACTTGGGCGCGTGGTGGTCGGTGGTCGACTGGTCGGTCGTCTCGCAGCGCTATGCCGCTGCGGTCGGCGCTGGCCGCTGACCCGGAACGGGCGTCCTTCGGGTTCGGGTCCTGACCTGCCGGCCAGGTCGGTCAGTCGGCGGAGCCGACCCCGTCCGCCGAGACGGCCTCGGCTGCCGTCGCGTCTGTCGGCGCGATGCGGCGCGCACCGTTGAAGCGGGTGCGGTAGTAGGTGTTGTCCATGTCGTCGATGCGGACCCGGCCACGCGAGTTAGGCGCGTGGACGAATTTCGAGTCGCCGAGATAGATGCCGACGTGCGAGTTCGAGAACCCGCGGGTGTTGAAGAACACGAGATCGCCGGGCATCAGTTCGCCCCGGGCGACCGCCGCACCGGCGCGCGCGATCTCCCGCGCGCTGCGCGGCAACGACAGACCGAAGGCCTGGCGGAACACGTGATTGACGAGGCCGCTGCAATCGAAGCCGGTCCGCGGCGAATTGCCGCCGAACCGGTAGGGGACGCCGAGGTAGGAGAGCGCGGTGTCGAGCATCTCCTGGACTTCGAAGGTCGGCAGACCGAGCGACTGGCCCAAGGACTGGGCGTTGAGCGAGCCAAGGTCGAGCGTGACGACACGCGGCGCGTAGAGCTCCGGCGCCGGCAGCCCGAGCGCACGCAGGCTCTGCAACACCGGCGACTCGGGCGGCGCCGCGGAAACCGGACGCGCAGCCACGCACAGCAGCGCCGAGAGCGCCGCGATGCCGAGCCTGTGGTGGAGGTGCCGGGTCATGTCGCGCAGGAACCGTGTCTGGTTAATATGGGGGCGCAATTCTAGCCTGCCCGGCGGGCTCCGTACATCCCCTGATTGCCGCCCTGCGACCGGCCCTGCCATAATCAAAAAGTTTTTGCATTCAGTGACTTACATCACACCTGCCGAGCGACGCGCCCGCTTGATGCTGCACCTCTGTGTGCTGCTCTGGGGGTTCACCGCCATCCTGGGCAAACTCATCACCTTGCCGACGAGCGCCCTGGTCGTCTGGCGGATGGGCCTGGTCGCCGCGGTGCTCGCCTGTCTGCCCCGGGTCTGGCGCGGGATCCGCACCCTGCCAAGGCAGCGCATCGGGCGTTACGCCGCCATCGGCGTCGTGATCGCGCTGCATTGGCTCAGCTTCTACGGATCGATCCGGCTCGCCAACGCCTCGGTCGCAGTCGGCTGCATCGCGCTCGGGGCGGTGTTCGCCGCGATCGTGGAACCCTGGGTCACCGGCCGACCCCATGAGCGGGCCGAACTGCTGCTCGGTGTGCTCGCGATCCCGGGGATGCTGCTGCTGGTGGGCGGCGTCCCCCTCGACATGCGCACCGGCGTCGCCGTGGGGGTCCTCTCGGCGCTGCTCGCCGCGCTGTTCGCCGCGCTCAACAAACGCTTCGCGACCGACGACCCGCCCGAGACGGTCACGCTCATCGAGATGGCGGCCGGCGCCCTCGTGCTCGCGGCCGTCGCCAGCGTCGTGTTCGGCGCCGACCAGACCTTGCGCCTGCCCGATGCCGCCGACCTCGGTTGGCTCTTGGTGCTCGCGATCGCCTGCACGCTGCTGCCGTTCATGTTGTGGTTGCGGGCCCTGCGCCATGTCAGCGCGTTCACCACGCAGCTCACGCTCAACCTCGAGCCCGTGTATGCGGTCATCCTCGCCGCACTGCTGTTCCGCGAGTACGAGCAGCTGACCTTCGCGTTCTACGCAGGCGTCGCGCTCGTCATCGCCACGGTGTTCCTGCAGCCCTGGCTGACGGCGCGGATGCAGCGCCCGAAACCTCCCTGACCTGAACTCTTGACCTCTCCCGGGCATGGCGCGATCCCCGACCGCGCCCAAGGTTCCGGTACCATCTGGCGCATGGCCACGTCCGCTCCGGTCCGCACGACCTCCGCCCTCGCCGTCCTGTTCGCCGTCGCCACGACGGTCCTCACGACGACCGCCCTGCCGGTCGCCGCCGACACAGCGACCCGGCCACAACCGGTAGCCGCGCAGGACCTGCAACGCACCGGCCGCATCCAGGCGCTCGGCCCGACCGGTCGGCCGAACGACATCCACGACGGGGGCATACGCTCGCCCAAGTCCGCGGCGTTCTCGCCCGACGGCCGCAAGCTCTACATCAACGCGCTCGAGGGCAACCAGACGCTGGTCTACGCCTACCCGTCGCTGAAGCGCCTTGCGGCGATCACCCATGCCTTCGACGCCGGCGACGCCGCGCTCTTCAGGGGCGAGACCACGGTGTTCGGTTATCCGTATTTCAACGGCCGCGAGGGCAGCCGCAACGTCTTCACGGGCAAGCCGGTCGAGATGGCCTTCTCGCACGGCGGCCGATATCTTTGGGTGCCGTACTACCGCCGCAGCTACGACCCCAACGCCTCCTCGCCCTCGGCGATGGCCGTCATCGACACCCGGAGCGACCGCATCGTGCGCGTGCTGCCGACCGGGCCGCTGCCGAAATTCATCGCGGTCTCCCCTGATTCCACGCTGGCCGTGGTCACGCACTGGGGCGACAACACGCTCGGCGTCCTCGACATCCGCGGCGACGACCCCGCCGGGTTCCGCTACATCGGCCACTGGACCGTCGAGTACCGCATGCCGGTCGAGGGCCTCGAGGGCGACCGCGACAGCAACTGCGGCTTCTGCCTGCGCGGCACGGTGTTCACGCCCGACGGCAAGACGGTGCTGGTGGCACGCATGGGCGGCGGCGGACTCGCCGGCTTCGAGGCGGCGAGCGGCCGCTATCTCGGCACCTTGCTCGATTTCGTGCCCAACCCGCGGCATCTCGCGATCTCGCCCGACGGCCGCACGCTCTATGCGAGCGGCAACCAGAGCGGTGCGGTCGGCCGCTACGATCTCGCCGCGATGCTCGCGGCACTGGCGGACGCGGGCGGCAAGCGCATCGACGGTCCGGGCGGCCGGACGCTCGCCGTCGGACGCGGCGCGCGCACCATCGCGCTGTCACCCGATGGCCGCACGCTCTACGCCGCCATCAACAACGAATCCCGGCTGGTCAAGGTCGACCTTGCCCGATGGCAGGTCGTGGACCGCGTCGCGGTCGACCCCTTCACGGTCGGACTTGCCGTAAGCCCCGACGGCCGCACCATCGTCACCACCAGCCAGGGCCGCAGCGGCCAGGGCGGCAATTCGGTGGGTCTCTACCAGGACACCTCGCGCCGCTGAGACCGTCCATCGGCGGGTGGTTCGCCCGTGCGGCCGCGCGACATCAGTCTGATGGCTTCGGCGGACGCCCCGGCGGCCAGGACAGGGCCGTAGCGGTGCGCCGCGAGCGCAGGAACGGATAGAACAACTGCGTCGACCACCGCTCGGTACCGTGCGCGCGGTCGTCGGCGAGGCCGTAGGCGGGTGGATAACGGCGCGTGATGCGCGCCGTCCCGAAGATCATGTCCCAGAGGAAGAGCAGGTTGCCGAAGTTGCCGGCGTAGTGGCCGACGCCGTCTTCCTGCGTGAGCGCGTGGTGCGCATGGTGCGTGGCCGGGGTCGAGATCGTCCGCTCCAGCACCCACATCAGCGGGTGGAGGGCGGGGATCTTGTAGAGCGCCTCGTCCCAGCGCCAGCTGGAATGCGCGCCGATGATCACCGCGATCTTGACCGCCGAATAGAAGGCGTAGACCCAACCGAAGCCCAGGAACACGAGCACGCCGCTCAACCAGAGCCCCGGCATCATCGCGTAATAGAGCGCGTTGTTCCGGTAGACCACGCGCACGCTCATGTAGGCCGCCGAGTGATGCACACGGTGCAACGGCCACATCAGGCTGGTGTGCGACAGCCGATGCCAGAGGTACTGCGTCAGGTCATCGGCGACGAGCAAGGTGCCGAGCATCGCCCACCAGGGCCAGTGGGCGAGCGCATCGCGCTGCGCCGGCATCAGCCAGGCGCAGAGCGCGGTCGAGGCCGCAAGCACCCCCGCGAAGACCAGCGGGAACACGACCAGGATGGCGACATCCAGCCGGTCGTCTTGGGGGCCCGCCATGCGCGGCCGAAGCTCGCCCCGGCGCCACTCGTTGGCGAGGAAGCCGCCGAAGATGGTGACCAGGGCGATGGTCTGGAAAAACTGCGGATCCATTCCCGATTCTAGCGGCATGACCGGGGGTGAGCGGGTAACATTAAGGTATAACAAACCAAGGTATAACCCGCCCGCCGACGAGGTCCCCATGCCCCTGACGATCGGAGTGCCGCGCGAGACCTTCGCCGGCGAGAAGCGCGTCGCCACCGTCCCCGAGGTGATCGAGAAGCTCCTGAAGCTCGGCTTCCAGGTCTGCGTGGAGCGCGGAGCCGGCGAGTCCGCGAACTTCTCGGACGAGGCCTACCGGGCCGCGGGCGCCACGGTGGCCGGTTCCGCCGCCGAGCTCTACGCCGCCGCCGACGTCGTCTTCAAGGTCCGCCCGCCGACCGCCGCCGAGGCCGCGCAATTGCGCGAGGGGTCGACCTTCATCGGTTTCGTCTGGCCGGCCCAGAACCCGGAACTCATGCAGCAGCTCGCCGCGCGCAAGGCCACCGTGCTCGCCATCGACTCGTTGCCGCGGCAGCTCTCGCGCGCACAGAAGATGGACGCCCTCACCTCCATGGCCGGCGTCACCGGCTACCGCGCCGTCATCGAGGCCGCGCACGCCTTCGGACGTCCCTTCAACGGCCAGATCACCGCCGCCGGCAAGATCCCGCCCGCCAAGGTCTTCATCGCCGGCGCCGGCGTCGCAGGGCTCGCAGCCATCGGCGCCGCCGCCAACTTGGGCGCCATCGTGCGCGCCAACGACACCCGCGCCGAGGTCGCCGACCAGGTGGTCTCGCTCGGCGGCGAGTTCGTGAAGGTCGACTACGAAGAAGAAGGCTCGGGCGGCGGCGGCTACGCCAAGGTCATGAGCGAGGGCTTCCAGCAGGCGCAGCGCGCGATGTACGCGCAGCAGGCCCGCGAGGTCGACATCATCATCACGACGGCGCTCATCCCGGGCAAACCCGCACCGCGGCTCATCACCGCCGAGATGGTGCAGAGCATGAAGCCGGGCAGCGTCATCGTCGACATGGCCGCTGAACAGGGCGGCAACTGCGAGCTCACCGTGCCGGGCGAGGCCGTGGTGCGCCACGGCGTCACGATCGTCGGCTACACCGACCTCGCGAGCCGCCTCGCACGCCAGTCCTCGACGCTCTACGCCAACAACCTCCTGCGCCTCACCGAAGAGCTCTGCAAGGCGAAGGACGGGACGCTCGACGTCAACATGGACGACGACGCCATCCGCGGCCTCACCATCATCAAGGACGGTGCGATCACCTGGCCCCCGCCGCCGCTCAAGCCTGCGGCGGCACCCGCGGCGAAGCCGGCGGCCGCAGCCGTCGCGCCCGCCAAAAAGTCTGCGCATGGCCACGGCGGTGGCGGCGAGCCGATGTCGACGCGCAGCCTGCTCGGGGTCTCGGCGGTCGCCACCGTCCTCTTCTGGCTGGTCGGCGCGTTCGCGCCGGCGGCGTTCCTCGGCCACTTCACGGTGTTCGTGCTGGCCTGCTTCATCGGCTACATGGTGGTCTGGAACGTCACGCCCTCGCTGCACACGCCGCTCATGAGCGTCACCAACGCCATCTCCAGCATCATCGCGGTGGGCGCGCTCGTGCAGGTGGCGCCGCCGCTCGCCGGCGGTGCCGCGGACCGGCCCGACAACCTCATCCTCGGCCTCGCGGTGGTGGCGCTGGTGCTCACCGCCATCAACATGTTCGGCGGTTTCGCCGTCACGCGTCGCATGCTCGCGATGTTCCGCAAGTAAGGGAGCCGTCCGCATGCTCACCGAAAACCTCGCCACCGTCGCCTACTTGGGCGCCGCCATCCTCTTCATCCTGAGCCTCGGCGGCCTCTCGAACCCCGAGACCGCGCGCCGCGGCAACCTCTTCGGCATGGTCGGCATGGCGCTCGCCGTGCTCGCCACGATCTTCGGCCCGCGCGTCGAGCTCGCCGACGGCCTGCCCTGGATCGTCGGCGCGCTGGTCATCGGCGGTGCGATCGGCCTCTACGCCGCGCGCACCGTGCAGATGACGCAGATGCCCGAACTCGTCGCGCTGATGCACAGCCTGGTCGGCCTCGCGGCCTGCCTCGTCGGCTTCGCGAGCTATGTGGACACCTCGGTCGTCTACGAGGGCGCCGAGAAATCCATCCACTTGGTCGAGATCTACCTCGGCATCCTGATCGGCGCCGTCACCTTCTCCGGTTCGGTGGTGGCCTTCGGCAAGCTCTCCGGCAAGATCGGTGGCAAGCCGCTGCTGCTGCCCGCGCGGCATTGGCTCAACCTCGCCGCGCTGCTGGTCGTCGTCTGGCTCGGGGTGCAGTTCGCCGGCGCCGGCGGCGTCGATGCCGGCATGACGCCGCTCCTCATCATGACCGTGATCGCGCTGCTCTTCGGCATCCACATGGTGATGGCGATCGGCGGTGCCGACATGCCGGTCGTGGTATCGATGCTCAACAGCTACTCCGGCTGGGCCGCGGCAGCCACGGGCTTCATGCTCGCCAACGACCTCTTGATCGTCACCGGCGCGCTGGTCGGCTCCTCGGGCGCCATCCTGTCCTACATCATGTGCCGCGCCATGAACCGCAATTTCATCAGCGTCATCGCCGGCGGCTTCGGCGGTGGCGCACCCGCCGCGGCCGCAGCGGGCGCCTCCAGCGAGCCGCAGGGCGAGGCCGTCCCGGTGAGCGCCGTCGAGACCGCCGAGATGCTGCGCAGCGCCAAGCACGTGATCATCGTGCCGGGCTACGGCATGGCGGTCGCACAGGCCCAGCACACCGTGTTCGAGATCACCAAGCTCCTGCGCGAGAAGGGCGTCAACGTGCGCTTCGGCATCCACCCCGTCGCCGGTCGCATGCCCGGTCACATGAACGTGCTGCTCGCCGAAGCCAAAGTCCCCTACGACATCGTGCTCGAGATGGACGAGATCAACGACGACTTCCCGGACACCGATGTCGCGATGGTGATCGGCGCCAACGACATCGTGAACCCGGCGGCCGAGGACGATCCGACGAGCCCGATCGCCGGCATGCCCGTGCTGCAGGTCTGGAAGGCCAAGACCTCCATCGTGATGAAGCGCTCGATGGCCTCGGGCTACGCGGGCGTCGACAACCCGCTCTTCTTCCGCGACAACAACCGCATGCTGTTCGGCGACGCCAAGAAGATGCTCGACGAGGTCTTGACCGCGCTCAAGGGCTGAGCGGCCGGGTTGCGGCGACGCGCGCGCAGCGGCGCGCTCAGCGCCGGGTGCGCGTGCCCGGCGTGGCCCGGTACTGCGTCGCCGCCTTGCCGAGTTCGGTCGCCACGGACCGCCGCAAACCTGCGGGTCCCAACACCTCGACGTTGCGGCCGTGGCGCAGGATGTCCATCACGAGCTCGGTCTCGTGCTTGTAGGGGATGCGCAGGATCACGCCGCCGTCGGGCTGCGGCTCGCTCTGCACGCCGGGGTGCCATTCCTCCTCGCCGACCCACCGCGCCGCGAGCGGCGAGAACCGGAGCACGGCCACCTGGTCGGCCTTGCCGGTGAAGATGCCGTAGCTGGAGTCGAGCTCCGCCGCCACGAGCTCGGTCGGCGGCGCGTAGGCGGCCTCCGTGAGACAGCGCGGCCGCGCGATGCGGTCCACCGAGAACACCCGCAGCTCCTCGCGCTCGTGGCACCAACCGGCGAGATACCAGTTGCTGCGATAGAAGGTGAGCCGCAACGGCGAACAGCGCCGGGTCTTGTCCTCGTCGCGGCTGCGGCTGCGGTAGCCGAACTCGAGGCGGCGCCCCGAACGCAGCGCCGAGAGCACCGTGCCGAAGGCGTCCGCGCTGGTGCGCCGCAACTGCGACATGCGCAGGCGCACGCGGTCGCGCAGCGAGCCCTGCCCGAGCGCGCGCTGCCGGACCTTGCCGAGCTTGGCGCGCGCCGACTGCGTCTCGTCACGCACGAACCCCGGCGGGATCTGTTCCAGGATCGCCTCGGCCTCGAGCAGCGCCGAGAGTTCCACGCCCGATAGCCCGAGCAGCGCCGCGGTGCGCAGGTCCTCGGGGCCACGCTCCAGGCGATATCCGCCCTGATCACGATCGAAACGGATGTCGACGCCCCGCTGCTCGCGCAGGAACGCGATCAGGCGCTTGACCGTGGCCGGCGAGGCGCCCAACTGGTCGCAGAGCGCCGCCAAAGGCTGCGGCTCGCGCGTGCGGCCGAGCAGCCCGAAGAGGTCCTGGAGTTTCTCGAAGCGTGCCATGGGGCGACATCCCAACCCGGCGATGGCTCAAATTTTGATACTGCCGGCATGATAACCGGGTCGGCGTCCACGCTATAGTCGGCGGGTGAGCACGACGACGGACGTCCCCGCCACCGGCCGCGACTTCGGCAGCCCACCCTATCGCTGGTACGTGCTGCTGACGCTGACGCTGGTCTATACCCTGAACTTCATCGACCGGGCGCTGCTTGGCGTGCTGGCCCAGCCGGTGATCACGACCTTTGGGCTGAGCGACACCCAGTTCGGCTTCCTCGCCGGGCCGCCGTTCGCGCTGTTCTACGCGCTGATGGGCATCCCCATCGCCATGGCGGCCGACCGCTACAACCGCATCGCCATCATCGCCCTCTGCATCGCGCTCTGGTCGCTGATGACCGCACTGTGCGGGCTCGCGGACGGTTTCCTGTTCCTGCTCATCGCGCGCATCGGCGTGGCGATCGGCGAGGCAGGCAGCAACCCGCCCTCCAATTCCGTGATCGCCGACTACTACCGTCCCTCGGAGCGACCCAAGGCCTTGTCGATCTACTCGACCGGCGTCATGGCGGGCACCGCCCTCGCCTTCCTCATCGGGGGTCCGCTCGGCCAGTTGCCCGACCACAAGGTCGTCGCCGCGCTGTCTTTCTTCGGCTTGGGCGGCCTGCCCGAAGCGCTCGGCTGGGGCGCAGGCTACGGCTGGCGCTTCGCGTTCCTCGCCTTGGGCGTGCCCGGCGTGCTGTTCGCGCTCGTCGTGCTGCTGACGGTGCGCGAACCGCCGCGCGGCTGGTCCGACCCGCCCGGGATCGCGACGCCGCCGCGCAGCGGCATCGGCGCCACCTTGCGGCTGCTGCTCGCCAAGCCCAGCTTCTGGTACATGACCGCCGCCGCGTCGCTGGTGGCGATGGTCGGCTACGGCTATTCGGCGTTCCAGGCGCCGATGATGCAGCGCCTGCACGGCATGCCCCCGGGCGAGTTCGCCTTGCGCTTCGGCGTGCCGCTCAGCATCGCCGGCGCGACCGGCACGATCGCGGCCGGGTATCTCACCGCCCGCCTCGTCCACCGCTCGATCCAGTGGGTGGCGCGGCTGCCTGCCCTGCTGCTGACGGCCGCTGCACTGCTCTACCTGCTCGCCTTCAGCCTGATCACCGAAGACCTGCGAGCGGCCTTCGTCTTCTGGGTGATGGCCATGCTGCTGCACTACGGCTATCTCGGCGCGCAGTACACCATCGGCCAAGGCGTGGTGCCGCAGTCCTCACGTGCCTCGGCCATCGCCATCCTGCTGTTCATCGTCGCGCTGGTCGGCAACGGGATCGGCCCGCAGTTGATCGGCGTCCTGAGCGACACCTTCATCGGCCTCGGCCTCGAGGCGCGCGGCTTCGGCGGCGTGCTCGATGCGTCGGCCTGCAACCCCAAGCTCGCAGCCGCGCTGCCTGCCGCGCAGCAGGCCGCCTGCGGCGCCGCCTACGCCGAGGGCCTGCGCCGTTCGATGATGGTCACCGCGCTGTTCCTGCCGGTGGCTGCCGCCTGCTTCTGGATGAGCGCGCGCCATCTCGACCGCGACCTGATCGCGCGTTGATGCAGCGGTGAGGCGTTAGGGAGCGCGGTCCGCCAGATCGAAACGCACGCGGAACAGACGCCCGGTGGGCCGTGCCAATTCATAGATGAAGTATCGGCCCGCGACGAGCTCCAGGGCCCAGACATTGGTCAGCGAGACCGTCCGGTCCTGCGCCTTGAACAGCGCCAAGGTCTCCGCATCCGCCGGAAAACTTTGGCGCTGTGCGGTGCCGGGCGCGACGGTGTCGCCGCCGTACATCGTCAGCACATCCGGCGTACCGTCCGAGTGACGATGGTCGTGCTTGAGACGCAAGCCCGTCGCCGTCCGGGTGATGACCCAAGTACGGCTGCGGTCTTCGCCCACGGCGAACGGGATGCGTACCTCATCGGCGCTGCAATCCCGGACATGCATCTCGAGCGCACGGCCGGTGAACGGGTCGTCCGCCGCAGGCGGCGGTTGGTCGGCGACGATCGCACCGGCGAACCGCTTGCCGCAGAGCTGCTGCAGCGCCTCGAAGAACTGCGTGGACGGTGTCGCCTGCGCCGCGGCGGGCGCGGCGCAGAGAGCCAGGACCAGCGCATGTCGGATCAGCGTCGTCTTCATATCTCGCTCCGTCAGGGTCGGGCCTTTGACTCGTCCGCCCGGAGGCGCAGTATGCACGTCCCACGGGCAGAGCGATCGGCCACGCCTCTCGCCCCCGAACCCGCCGCCTAGAAGTTGACGCGGATCCCCGCCTGCACGAGGCGCGGCATCCCGAGCTGGATGCCGCGGGTCCGATCGACGATGTAGGTCTGGTCGGTGAGGTTCTTGACGGTCAGGAACCCCTGCCAACGGTCGTCGTGCGTGTAGTTGATGGTGGCGCCCAAGAGCGTGTGTGCATCGATGATGCCGCGCTGGCCGTCGGCGCTGCCCGCGACGGTGTTGGCGAAGTCCGAGAACTGCTCGGACAAGTGCTGCAGGTCCACCTGCACCGACAACGGACCCTTGGCGAATCCGAGCGCCACCGTCGCCGTGAACTCCGGCGAATAAGGCTGACGATTGCCTGCGACACCCACTGTCGCCTGGTTCGCGACGTTGCGGAACGCCGTCGTCTGCTCGGCCTTGTCGAGCCAGGTGAGCGCCACGTTGCCGAACCCGCCGCCCGGCCACTGGATCGCGGAACTCGCCTCGATACCCGCGAACAGCGCCTCGCCCTGGGAGAGCGGCGTCGCGCCGCCCGCGATCGACCCGACCGCGATCAGGTTGTCGAAATCGTTGTGGAAGTAGGCGAGCTGCAGTCGGACGCCATCGACCGGTTCGCCGCGCAAGCCGATCTCGAAGTTGGTCGATGATTCGGGATCGACTTCGGTGACCGTGCCGCTGCCGGCGATGAGGTCCTCGACGCGGGGCGGGGAGAAGCCCTCGTGCACACCCGCGAACGCGGTCAGCGTGGCATCGATGTTCCAGGTCATGCCGATGCCCGGCATCGTCTTCGTGACACGGGTGTCGCCGCTGCGGCCGGTGAGACGGTCGGTCCGCTCCGCATCGATGCGCTCATGGCGCAGGATCGGCGTGACGGTGACAGCGCCGAGGTCGAACCGCTGGGTCACGAACACCGCGACCGCATCGGTGTCCCGGCGGTTGTCCTCGACCACGCGCCCGGTGCGCGCCTGCGGTCCGTCGCCGTTGACCTGCTGCCGGTCCTGCCGCTCGAGCTGCCATTTGACGCCGACGCTGAATTCGCCCCGCGCGTTGCTGCGGCGCAGGCGGGACTCGATGCCATGCAATGCGTACTCGCGCAGACGCCCCTGCACCGACGCACAGGCATCGACGTCCACCGCAAGGCCCGCGAGGCGGCGCGCGGTGAAGGCTGCGCCGCATTGGCCGTCCGTGGTGCTGCTCGACTGGCGCCACCAATCGCGGTCGAAGGCGCCGTAGTACGCACTCGTGTCGAGCTTGGTCGCCGCCGACGGCGACCAGCGATGCGACAGCGACACACCGTGCCGGGCGATGTCGAAGCCGTCGTTCTCGAACGGGTTGTAGCGGGCGCCGAGCCGTTCGTACTCGGCCTGCGTCAAGCCGGAATACGTGACCGTCGAGTCTTCCTGATAGAGGCTCAGGCGCAGCTTCAGCGAGTGCTCTTTGGACAGCGCCGCAGAATATTTGAGGTTGAGGTCGTCGATGGCGTGCTCGAGATGGTCGCGCGCCCCCTCCCCCTGCTTGCGCACGTAGTCCGCGAGGAAACCGCTCCCGCCGACCCGCGCGTGCGCGTTCAGGTACTCGCGCGCACCGCCGCCGAACTGCATGAACCCCGTGAACTCTTCCGGCGCGTCGGGCGTGAGGTAATTGATGACGCCACCGATCGTCTGCGGGCCGTAGGCCAACGCGCTCGTGCCCCGCAGCACTTCGATGCCGCTATAGCGCTCGATCGGCGGATGGAAGTAGCTGGCGTTATCGCCATACGGGGCGTAGGCGAGCGGCAGACCGTCCTCGAGCAGCGTGATCTTGGTGGAGCGCGTGGGGTTCAGGCCGCGGATGCCGATGTTGGGGCGCAGCCCGAAGCCCTCCTCGTCCCGGACGTTGACCCCGGGCGCGCGGCGCAGCGCCTCGTTGGCGGTGAAGGGCCGTTGCAGATCGAGTTCCTCGATCGTGATGAGATCGACCGCGCCCGGCACCAGCCGCGCCTCCTCCCGGGTACCGATGATGGTCACCGTCGGCAGGTCCTCGACAGCCTCCAGTCCCGCGGCAGACTCCGCCTCGGCCGCCGCCGAGACTCCAGGGAGGAGACCGAGGGCGAGACAGCCGGCGACGGACAGGGTGCGGGCGGCGCGGAACGACATGGGCGGGTTTCTCTGCCGAATCGATGACCGTAACGGTAATACGAATCGTTCTCATTTGCAATAAGGGCCAACCCGCCGCCTCAGAACCCTTCGTCCACCCCCAAGTAGCGCCACTGCCCGACCGGTAGCGCGCCAAGCAGCACCCGCCCGGTGCGGATGCGCTTCAGGCCCGTAACCTTGAGCCCCACGATCTCGCACATCCGGCGGATCTGACGCTTGCGACCCTCGCGCAGGCCGAATCGCAACTGCTCCTCGTTCTGCCAGACGACCTGGGCGGGCTTCAACTTCACGTTGTCCAACGTGAGCCCGTAACGCAGCCGTGCCAGACCCTCAGGCGCGAGCGAGCCCTGCACGCGTACGAGGTACTCCTTCTCGACGTCGTTGCCGCCGATCAGGTGCTTGGCGATGCGCCCATCCTGCGTGTAGACCATGAGCCCGGTCGAATCGATGTCGAGGCGTCCCGCCGGCGCGAGGCCGTCAAGATGCCGCGGATCGAAGCGCCGGCCCGAGGTATCGCCGCTCCAGCGGTTCTCAGGCCGGATCAACACCGTCGCCGGTTCGTAGCCGTCCTCGGCCTGACCCGACACATAGCCGATGGGTTTGTTGAGGAGGACCGTGACGAGTTCCGCCTGCTGCGCGCGCGCACGCGGATCGACCTCGATGCGCGCCGCGCGGTCCACTCGCGTGCCGAGCACATCGATCACTTTCCCATCGACGCGCACCCAGCCGTTGACGATCCATTGCTCGGCTTCACGGCGCGAACACAGTCCGAGCTCGCCCATACGCTTGGAGAGGCGCGGCTGGTCGTCGGCGGGATCGTTCATCGCGGGCGGCGACGGGCCGGATCGGGGATGCGTGCTATCGTCATCCAACGCATCATAGCGTCCCGGCCGCCTCCCCGATCCGCGGCCTCCACCACCCGATCCGTGGAACCCCGATGCCTGCCGCAGCCCTGTCGACCTGGAACCGCCTCCGCGCCTCGGCAGCCGGCCGATGGCTGTTCAGCCGCGCGATCTGCCTCAAGGCACCCTACTTCGCGACCATCCGGCCGACATTCCTGCGGCTCGAGCCGGGAACCTGCGAGGTGGCGCTGCGCAAGCGTCGCGCGGTGCTGAACCACATCGGCACCGTCCACGCGATCGCGATGTGCAACCTCGCGGAGCTCGCCGGCGGGCTCGTCACCGAGGTCACGCTGCCCGACACCCATCGCTGGATCCCCAAGGGCATGCGCGTCGACTATCTCGCGGTCGCCAAGACCGACCTGGTCGCGACGGCACGCTGCCTGCTGCCGCCCGCGCTCGCAGACCTGCAGACGCTGGAAGTACCGGTCGAAGTGCGTGATGCCGACGGTGCCACAGTCTTCCGGGCGCTCATCGAGATGCATGTGTCGAAGCGCAGGCCGTTCGTCGCGCGGGACAGCTGACGGTCCTGACACCACCCCGTCCGCGCGGGCTCAGAGCGCGTCGAGCGGGATCTTCAGGTACGCCGTGCCGTTGGCCTCTGCGGGCGGCCGCTCGCCCGCGCGGATGTTGATCTGCACCGAAGGCAGGATCAGCACGGGCATCTCCAAGGTCGCATCGCGCCTCGTGCGCATCTCGACGAACTCGGCCTCGGTGACGCCGTCGCGCACATGGATGTTCTTCGCGCGCTGCTCGGCGACCGTGGTCTCGAAGGCGACCGGCCGGCCCTGCGGCGGATAGTCGTGGCACATGAAGAGCCGGGTCTCGGGCGGCAAGCCCAATATCCTGTGCACCGACGCATACAGCGTCTTGGCATCACCGCCCGGGAAGTCGCAGCGCGCCGTGCCGACGTCGGGCATGAACATCGTGTCACCGACGAACACCGCGTCACCGACCCGATAGGCGACGCAAGCCGGCGTATGCCCCGGTACCGCCATCACCTGCGCGGTCAAGCGGCCGATGCTGAAGGTCTGCCCGTCCTCGAACAAGACGTCGAACTGCGAACCATCGGTCCGGAACCCGGCCTCCAGGTTGAAGACACCCTTGAACACCGACTGTACGGTGGCGATGCGGTGACCGATCGCGATCTTGCCGCCGAGCTTGCGCTTCAGATACGGCGCCGCAGTGAGATGGTCCGCATGCGCATGGGTCTCGAGGATCCACTCCACGCGCAGACCGTTCGCCGTCACGAAATCCACGACCTTGTCGGCGGAGACCGTGCGCGTGCGTCCCGACTTGGGGTCGTAGTCGAGCACCGGATCGACGATGGCACAGGCCGTCCCGGGCCCGTCGTGGACGACGTAGGTGACGGTCGACGTGGCCGCATCGAAGAAGGCCTGTACCTGCGGTGCCGGGACGGAAGTGGTCATGTCACGCTCCATTTATAGTATTTTAAATATTATATTTACAAATATACTGTTTTGCAATACAGTCGCCGTCGCTTACCCGATAGCCCCACCGGAGACCCCGATGGCGACCGATACGCTCGATCTTGCGACCATGAAGGCCTCGGCCGGCCGCGCCTGCGGACTCATGCAGGTCCTCGCGCACCCCGACCGGTTGCTCATCCTCTGCCAACTCTCGCAGCAAGAGATGTGCGTGGGCGAACTCGAGACGACCCTCGGCATCGTCCAGCCTACGCTCTCGCAACAGCTCACCGTGCTGCGCAAGGCCGAGCTCGTCACCACGCGGCGCGAAGGCCGTAACGTCTTCTACTCGCTCATCGAGGGCCCCGCGCTCGAGGTGATCGACATCCTGTACCGGCATTTCTGCGCCCCCAGCCCCCGGAGGAAGAGACGATGACCCTCGACTGGACGAACTTCACGCCCTGGAGCGCCCTCGCGGGCGGGGTGCTGCTCGGCCTCGCCTCGGCGGCCTTCATCCTGCTCAACGGCCGTGTGCTCGGCATCAGCGGCATCTTGGGCGGTCTTCTGTCGCCCCGCCGTGGCGACTGGAGCTGGCGGGTGACCTTCCTGCTCGGCCTCTTGGCGGCACCGCTCGTTGTATCGCTCGCAGCGCCGGCCCTGCTCCGCGCACCGACCATCGCGGCGAGCGACCTCGCCATCGTCGCCGCGGGCCTCTTGGTCGGGTTAGGCACGCGCTACGGCTCCGGGTGCACCAGCGGCCATGGCGTCTGCGGCCTCTCGCGTCTCTCGCCGCGCTCGCTGGTGGCCACGCTCGCCTTCATGGCGGCGGGTTTCGCCACGGTCTTCGTCATCCGCCATCTCATCTGACGGCAGGCTCCTCCATGAACCGCATCATCGAATTCTTCGTCGGCCTGCTCTTCGGCATCGGCCTGTTGGTCTCCGGCATGACCGATCCCGCCAAAGTGCAGGGCTTCCTCGACCTCGCGGGGGCGTGGGACCCCTCCCTCGCGTTCGTGATGGGCGGCGCGATCCTGGTCGGTCTCGTCGCCTTCTCGGTGGCCAAGACCCGTACCCAGAACCTCCTCGGCGGCGCCGTGCATCTGCCGACCTCGCGCGACATCGACCGTCGTCTGGTGGTCGGGTCCCTCATGTTCGGCGCAGGCTGGGGTCTCGCCGGCTTCTGTCCCGGCCCCGGCCTCGTAGCGATGGGTGCGGGCGAACCCAAGGCCGCGCTCTTCGTGGCCGCGATGGTCGGCGGGATGCTGGTGTTCGAGGTCCTCGACCGCCGCGCGCGGCGATGACGCGCGTCGACGGGCAGATGACCTGATGAAGGCGTGGCCGATGCCCGGATGGCTGCGCGGCTACGACCGCGCGACCTTGTCCAGCGACCTCGTGGCGGCGCTGATCGTCACCGTCATGCTGATCCCGCAGAGCCTGGCGTACGCGGCGCTCGCGGGCCTGCCGCCGCAGGTCGGGCTGTATGCGAGCATCGCACCGCTAGTGCTCTATGCGCTGCTCGGCAGCAGCCGCGTGCTGGCCGTGGGCCCCGTCGCGGTGGTGTCGCTGATGACCGCCACCGCCATCGGCGATCTTGCAGCGGTGGGCACGCCCGCCTACTGGGCCGCGGCGATCACGCTCGCGTTCCTCTCCGGGCTGATGCTGCTGGTGATGGGCGTGCTGCGACTCGGATTCCTCGCCCACTTCCTGAGCCACCCCGTCACCTCGGGCTTCATCACCGCCTCGGCATTGCTGATCGCCGTCGGGCAGCTCAAGGTCGTCCTCGGCCTCGACACGGCGGGCGAGCATTTCTTCGGGTCGGTGTGGGGGCTGCTGCGGCAGCTGCCCGACAGCCACCCGCTGACCGCCGCCCTCGGTCTTTCCACCCTCGTGTTCCTGGCGTGGACACGGCGCGGCCTCAAGCCGCTCCTGCAACGCCTCGGCCTCGGTCCGCGCCTGGCTGACATCCTCCCGAAAGCCGCTCCGGTCGCCGCGATCGCGGTGGCGGCGTTGCTGGTCTCCACCGGGCAGTGGCAAGAGCAGGGCGTGCGCATCGTCGGCGCCGTGCCGCAGGGTCTGCCGCCCCTGACCTGGCCCTCATGGGATCCCGCGCTGTGGCAGCAATTGGCCGCGCCCGCCTTGCTGATCAGTATCGTGGGCTTCGTCGAGTCGGTCTCGGTCGGACAGACGCTGGCCGCCAAGCGCCGACAGCGCATCGTGCCGGACCGTGAACTCATGGCGCTCGGCGCGGGCAACGTGGGCGCTGCCTTCACCGGCGGCTTCCCGGTGACCGGCGGGTTCGCGCGCTCGGTGGTGAACTTCGACGCCGGCGCGCAGACGCCGGCCGCCGGCGTGTTCACCGCAGCCGGGATACTGCTCGTGGTGCTGTTCCTGACCCCCGCGCTGCACTTCATCCCGCAAGCCGCGCTCGCCGCCACCATCGTGGTCGCAGTGCTGTCGCTGGCCGACTTTGGCATCCTGCGCCGCACCTTCGCCTATTCGCGCGCGGACTTCGCCGCAGTCGCCGTCACGCTGTTGGCCACACTCGCGATCGGCGTCGAGGCAGGCCTCGTCGCGGGCGTCGTCTTGTCGCTGCTCCTGCATCTCTACAAGACCAGCCGTCCGCACATCGCTGAAGTCGGGCTCGTGCCGGGCACCGAACACTTCCGCAACGTGCTGCGTCACACCGTGCGCACGATCCCGCATCTGGTCGGCCTGCGGGTCGACGAGAGCCTCTACTTCGCCAACGCGCGCGTGCTGGAGGATCGCATCAACGCGCTGGTGGCCGAGCGGCCGGGACTGCGTCACGTCGTGCTGCAGTGCTCGGCGATCAACGAGATCGACGCGAGCGCGCTCGAGAGCCTGGAGAGCATCGACCATCGCCTGCGCGACGCCGGACTCGCGCTGCACCTGAGCGAGGTCAAAGGCCCCGTCATGGACCGGCTGGGCAAGACCGCTTTCCTGGCAGGGCTCAGCGGCAAGGTGTTCCTCAGCCACTTCCAGGCTGTCGCGGAACTGGCGCCGGAGGTCGTGTCTCCGGCGCCGTGAAGCCCTACGGCGGTCCCGCAGCGATCAAAGGACGCCGGCCTCGGTGTAGATCCGACGCAACTTCTTGCGGTCCTCGGCAGTGAGGCCGATGGCCTTCTCGAGATATCCGTCGACGCTGCCGTACTGCTCGGTCATGCCATCGAACGCGGCCTCAAGGAAAGACGCATCGACGCCCATGAAGACCTGGACGACATCCGGCGGCAGCCGGCTGAAGAACTGCACGGTCGGATCGTCCGTCGCGGTCGCCGACATCGGCTTGGGCTTGTAATGGCGGTTGGAGAGCAGGTAGTCCTCCATCACGACCTCCCGCGGTACGCCGAGCGCCGTCAGGATCAACGCGGAAGCCACCCCGGTGCGGTCCTTGCCCGCCGAGCAGTTGAAGGCGAGCGGCGCATTGCCGGACAGCAGCTCGGCGAACATCTGCCGGTACTGATCGGCGAACTGCTGGGGGAGCCGCCGATAGAACGAGGCGAAGGCGCTGCGAGCCGTCTCCGCATTGGGCGTCCCCCTCATCAAGGCGAGGACTTCGCCGAACTCGAGGGCGTAGTCACGCTCGAGACGCCGGGGCGGCTCCTTGGCGAGCGGCCAGCGGGTCGGCTCACGCAACCGCTCGTCGGTCGAGCGGAGATCCATCAACACGGCGATGTCCAACTTCGAGAGCAGCTCGTAATCGGCGTCCGTCAGGTTCGCCATCGCGCCCGAGCGGTACAACATGCCCCGTCGCACTCGCCGGCCATCCACCGTCGGGTATCCCCCCAACTCGCGGAAATTGACGCCACCCTCCAAGGGCAGGACACGGTCGATCGCCGCTTGAGCAGGGATCGCGGTGGCCGCCCGGGGGTCATCCGCCCACGCGGCGCTGATGGAGAGGGACAGACCCAGCGTCAGCGCAACGACGATGGCTCGAACGGCGCGCGGCGCCTGATCGGAACGGGACATCACCGGCCACCTCCGAAGCGCAGCCGCGCGTCGATGCCATAGGTACGAGGTTCGTTGAAGATGCCGTAGGTCCCGAGCGAGGAACTGACGCTCTTGTAGAACAGGTGCTCCTCATCAAGCAGGTTGCGGGCCCACAGCGAGAACTCCACCGTCGCATCGGACGACGGCATGGCGAGATCGACGATCGAGATCCGGGAGTTGACGATGACCGAGCTGTCCGTGAGGGTCTGCTCGACCTCGCTGGTGTACGCCCCGTCGGCCCAGTTGCCCGACAGGTGGAACTTCAGGCGCGCACCGCCAATCGGCATGACGTAGTCGATCGACGCGCTGCCCGCATTCTCGGGCGCATACAGCGGCAATACACGGGTGAGCGGGTTGCCGGTGACGTACGGGTTGGGCGCGAACAGCGGATCGGCCTTGATCAGGCTGTAGTTGAGGCCGACGGTGAGGTTCTCGAACGGCATCGCCAGGATCTCCACCTCCGCGCCGCGGGACTCGCCCTCGGTGGTCGCATTGGTGGTGTCCGCGACCGTCCGTTGGGAGCCTCCGATGACCAGCGGGAAAAAGAAGTCCATCTGCTTGTCCTTGATCGTCGCGTCGTACAGCGCGGCGTTGAGACGTACACGACCGTCGAGGAACTGGCTCTTCAAGCCGACCTCCGTCGCGACCACCTCTTCCGGGTCGAACGCACGGTAGCTCAGGGAGCGCGAGTTCGCGCCGCCGGCGCGGTAACCGGTGGCCCACTTTGCGTAGCCCATCACCTCGTCCGTGAAGTCCCAAGCCACAGTGACCATCGGGTCGGTCCGGCTCCAGGAACTGTCGAAAGCGAAGGTCGTAGGCGCGCCGTTCACGATGAAGAGGCGGCCATCCTTGGAATCTTTCGTGTAGCGTCCGCCGACCGTCAAGTGCAGCCGCTCGAGCGCGGCCGGCGTCCAGGTCGCCTGGCCGAAGATGCCGAGACTCTCGGCATTCGCCTTGCTGGCACGGTCGATCGTGACGCGGCTGAGATCGAGCGGTGTGGTCGCCGGGTTCCTGGTGTACGCCGTGCCGGTAGCGTTCCAGAGGTTCAGCTGCGGCGTCTGCGCGTCATCATTCGCTGTCTCCTCGAAGTAGAACGCGCCGAGTACGTACTCCCACCGGGCCGTGTCGCCGATCAGCTGGAACTCCTGGCTCGATTGGCGCTGGCCGACGTTGGCGACGCTCAGGCGCGCGAACGGCCGATTGGGCGCGAAAGTCGAGATCGCGTCGATCAATCCTTGGTCGAGCTGCGACTGGTCGAGCTCCCGGTATGAGGAGATCGACCGCAAGGCAAGGCCGTCGCGGATCGCCCAATCGAGCACCAGCGTGTGACCGCTCGTCTTGCCGACGCTCGCCGGCTGGTCGGCACCGAGGATGGAAACGTCCTGCCGGTCCAAGGACGCGCCCGTGCGCTGCAGGGGGCTCGCGAACGGGCCCGCCACCAGGAGCTGCGCGTGATACGGGGTGGTCTCGTCACGCGAATCGTCGTACGCGTACAGCAGGTCAAGACCGTCGGCAGGCTGCCACTTCGCCGCCACACGGATGCCGCGCTTGTCCCAGGAGTTGAAGTCGGTGGTGCCGGTGGCGTTGTTCACCGTACTGCCGCCGCGCTCGTTCACGAGCCCGTCGATCTTGACGCTGAGATCGCCCATCTTCGGCAGATCGACATGCACGACGCCGCTGCGTCCATCGAAGTTCGACATGCCGACGCGCGCGTCGACGCGCATATCGCCCGACGGTGCCTTGGTGACGATGCTCACCGCGCCGCCCTCGCTGTTGCGGCCGAAGAGCGTGCCCTGCGGGCCTTTCAGCACCTCGATGCGCTCGACATCGAGCAATGCCACGCCGAGGCCCTGGGCGCGGCCGAGGAACACGCCGTCCACATAGACACCGACGCCCGAATCACGGGCGGGCTGGTTCGAATCCATGGACGCGCCGATGCCGCGGATGCTGAGGTTCAGCGCCGACGACCGACCGACGAACGGCGCGATGCGCAAAGACGGAATAGCACCATCCGCCAGGCTGCCGAGCGAGATCGCCTGACGGTTCTCCAGACTCTCGCTCGACACGACATCCATGGCGATCGGCGTGTCCTGGAGCGCGGTCTCGCGCTTCTGCGCCGTGACGACCACCTCTTCCAGGGCGGCGATCGCGGCCGGCGCTTGCGCTTGTACGGCTCCGCTTGAGGCAACGAGAAGGACGAGCGCAGCGGACTTCGATGAGATGTTCATGCACGACCTCGATGGCGGGGCGTGCAGGGTCGCCGACCGAGATGACAGGTCGGCTGCGGGATGATGACGGACAGGTGTCGGCTTAGGGTGCCCCCCCGACGACCTTCCGAGGATCGCCGGCGGCAGTGCGCGCCTCGATGTCGGCGAGTCCGCGGTCGAGCTCCGCGCGATCGAGGTAACGCCCGGCGGTCATGACGCCCGCGATCTTGCGCGCGTTGGCGACATCCGCAAGCGGGTCGGCGTCGAGCAGCAGCAGGTCGGCGCGGCGGCCGACCTCGACCACGCCCGAGTCGGCGTGCGGGCCGAGGAACACGGCCGGTTCCACCGTCGAGGCGCGCAGCACCCGGTAGGGAGACAGACCGGCCTCTGCCCAGAGCCCGAACTCCCGGTGCAGCGAGAACCCAGGCACCACCGCGAAGATGCCGGTGTCGGTCCCGGTCAGCAACCTCGCGCCCCGGTCGTCGAGGCGCTTCAGCAGCCGTTGGTAGCCCGGCACATCGACCTCGTCGGCCTCCTTCCGACGCCGGAAGTCCGCGTTGCCCCGTGCCGAACGCGGCGGCAGGTACCGCATCTCCGGCAGCGGGTCCGCGAGCAGCGCGTCTTGCTGCGCGTTGGTCCACATCGCGACCAAGGTCGGGCAGTTGCGGAATCCGCTCTCGACCGTAAGACGCTCGAGCACGGGGTCGGGCCCGCGCGGGTCGTAGCCCTTGAAGTGCTCGCCGGTGGCGTAGCCGGCCTCGATCGACCGCGCCACGCCCACCTCCGGGCTGACATGGCCGAGCACCGGGATGCCGAGGCGGCGACCCTCGGCGATCGCCGCGAGATAAGCCTCCGGCGTGATCGGCTGGTGCGTCTTGATGAAGTCGTAGCCGGCATCCTTGGCCTCGCGCACCCGTTGCGCGGCCTCGGCGGCGTCGGCCGCCTGCACCGAGGAGCCGGGCAGGCGGACGCGCTGCACCAACATCGGCGAGGCGACGAACAGGCGCGGACCCGCCACGCTGCCCGCCTCGATCTCGCCCCGCAGGCGCAGCATGCGCGGGTTGCCGGCCATGATGCGCACCGTCGTCACGCCGTTCGCCAGGAACAGGAACAGCGCGTCCCTCGGGTCGATCATGGAGAGGTGGGCGTGCATGTCCGCAAGCCCGGGCATCAGATAGCGGCCGCGGCCGTCGATGATCCGGGCCCCGGCCGGGGGCTTGAGGCGACGGCTCTCGCCGATGGCGACTATCCTGCCGTCGCGGACGATGACCGTGCGCCGCGGCAAGACCGTCTCCCGCGACATCGGGACCACCGACACATCGACGAAAACCGTGGCCGGCGCGGCTTCGCAGGGTGCCAGGACGACGAGGCTTGCGAGCACGGCCATCGCCATCGACGACGCCATCCGTGCCCTTCCGGCCATATGCATCGCTCCCTGCCCGGACACTTGCGGGCTTGGAGGGTCAACGCTGCGGACCGCCGCATCCGTCGCGCTGAGGCCTTGAAAGCTCAGGCCATGAAGCTGCG
>Ga0315903_10002083_pt1 | contig 30013 bp, 29 predicted proteins | sample LakEriMetagenome_7_FD_203524 | JGI IMG/M metagenome (GOLD analysis project Ga0315903, IMG submission 203524) | Freshwater fungal communities from buoy surface, Lake Erie, Ohio, United States - Buoy 2 MA119 | ecosystem: Environmental > Aquatic > Freshwater > Lake | place: USA: Lake Erie, Ohio... | reverse complement strand
GCCAGCCAGATGGCGGATGCGCGCCTCACGATGTTGGCGGTCGATCTGGAGACCGCCACCCAATCGCCCCTCGGCCCAGCCCGCTTCCGAGCCAGCGGCAAGCGCATCGATTTCGCCGGCTTCTTCCGCGCCTACGTGGAGGGCAGCGATGATCCCGACGCCGCCCTGGAGGGTCAGGAGGTGCTGCTGCCGGCCCTGGCTGTGGGCGACGCGCCCGCCTGTCAAGGCGTTGAGGCCCTGGCCCACCAAACCCAGCCGCCGGCCCGCTACAGCGAAGCGGCGCTGGTGAAGATGCTGGAGAAAGAAGGCATTGGCCGTCCCTCCACCTACGCCTCGATCATCGGCACGATCGTGGATCGTGGTTACGCCACGCTGCAGAACAACGCCCTGATCCCCAGCTTCACCGCCTTCGCGGTGACGGCGCTGCTTGAGGAGCACTTCCCCGACCTGGTGGACACCAGCTTTACGGCCAGGATGGAGAGCAGCCTCGACGAGATCTCCCAGGGCAAGGTGCCCTGGCTCCCCTATCTGGAGGGCTTTTACAAGGGCGATCAGGGACTGGAAGCCCAGGTGCAGCGGCGGGAGGGGGACATCGATCCAGGCGTCTCCCGCACGGTGGAGCTGGAGGGGCTGCCCTGCGTGGTGCGCATCGGCCGCTTTGGCGCCTACCTGGAAACCCGCCGCGTCGCCGAGGACGGCAGCGAAGAGCTGCTCAAGGCCACCCTGCCCAACGAGATCACCCCGGCCGACCTGGACGCGGAGAAGGCCGAGCTCATCCTGCGCCACAAGGCCGAAGGCCCGGAGGCGATCGGCGTCGATCCGGAGAGCGGCGAGAACGTCTTCCTGCTGTTTGGCCAGTACGGCCCCTACCTGCAGCTGGGCCAGGTGAGCGAGGCGGTACCCAAGCCGAAACGCGCCTCGCTGCCGAAGGGGGTCAAGCCTGAGGAGCTCAGCCTGGAGGCCGCCCTCGGCCTGCTGCGCCTGCCCCGCCAGCTGGGCGAACATCCGGCCGGTGGGCGAGTGCAGGCGGGCCTGGGGCGCTTCGGGCCCTATGTGGTGCACGACAAGTCCAAGGGCGAAAAGGACTACCGCTCCCTTAAGGCCGAGGACGATGTGCTGACGATCGATCTTGGGCGAGCCCTGGAGCTGCTGGCCCAGCCCAAGCGCGGCCGGGGCGGCCGCACCGCCCTCAAAGATTTGGGTACCCCTGCCGGTGCCGACGAGCCGATCCAGCTGTTCGACGGGCCCTATGGCCTCTACGTGAAGCAGGGCAAGCTCAATGCCTCCCTGCCGGAGGGGGGCAGCGCGGACACGATCACCCTGGAACAGGCGGTGGAGCTGCTAGCCGCCAAGGCCGCCAGTGGCAAGGGCTCCCGCGCCGCCGGAACCGGCCGGAGCCGCACCGCCGGCGCCGCCACGGCGGAGGGGTCCAGCCGCGCCAAGGCCAGCGGCGGCGGCAAGGCCAGCGGAGGCAGCAAGGCGTCTGGCGGCAAGAGCAGCGGCGGCGGCAGCCGTACCGCGGCAGCGGCCGGCCGCAAGCCCCCCGCTACCACCAAGACCGGCCGGCTGCGGGCCAGCTCGGTGCGGGTGATCCGGGCGGCCGACAGTTGAAGGCGCCTGATGGCCGTTGCGATCCGCGGTCCGAGCCCCGGCTTTGGCCCCTCGCCCTGGCGCTGCAGGTCGCGCTGTTGAGCGGCTGCAGCGGCAGCCCCTTTGCGGAGCGCCTCTCCCGCAGTTTTCCCGCCGCATCGGAGCCCACGCTCCCAGCGCTCCCCTCCAGCAACGACCCAGCCCTGCCCCCTGGCGCGGGCCTCTCCGGCGGCGGCGGTCCGGGGGCATCCGGGTTTCCTCCAGGTGCTGGCGCCACGAGCGCTGGCGAAGCCGCCGCGGCAGGGAAGGCCGGAGCCGGCGGGGTCGGCCCAGCGGGTCGGCCCGGCGCCACGCTCACTGGCACTGGCACTGGCACTGGCAGTGTCACGGGAACCTCCGCCACCGCCACGGCCGCCGCCACCGCCACCGCTGCAACCACGGGCTCGCCAGGCAAGGGAGCGGGGTCCACCCCCCCAGCTGCCGGTTCACCAGCTGCCGGTTCGCCAACCGCAGGTTCCACCGCGAAGCCCGGCGACGGCGCGAAGCCCGGCAACGGTGCGAAGCCCGGCAAAGCCGTGGGCCAAGCGGCCCGGACCAATGGCCCCGGCCCGTCGAACCGTGCCGGCATCGCCCCGGCAGCCGAGCCCAGCAACGCCGCGCCTTACCGCGTCACACTGCGGCTGCCCCGGGCCGATCCCGCCGCGCCCGCGGAACTGGTCACCCGGGCCCTGCGGTCCGCCGGCGTGCCCTTCGAGGTGGAGACGATCGAGCGGATGCCGGCTCCCGCCATGGCGCCCCCAGCCACGAGCCGCAAGCCGGCGCCAGCCCTCTCCACTCCGGCCCGCTGAGCCGATGGCGCCACCGATGCCACCCTCCAGCCCCGGGCCAAGCCCCCAGCCCCCACCCCAACCGCTGGCGCCCACGCCGCGGGCCGGCGGGCGCCCGCTGAGCCCTCGCCAGGCCCTTCAACTCATGGACACGGCCTACCTGGCCGCCGCCACCGCCCTGCTTTGGGCAGGCCTCTATTTCTTGCCGATCGGCAGCCCCCTCTTCCGCCTGGCCCTGCCCCTGCCCCTCACCCTGCTGCAGCTGCGCCACGGCGGCCGCTGCGCCGTGGAGGGGGTGGCCGTGGCGGTGCTGCTGCTGATCGCCCTGATGGGGCCGGTTCGCGGTCCGCTGATGCTGTTTCCTTTCGGCCTGATGGCCCTCTGGCTGGGCTGGGCCTGGCGGCGGGGCTGCAGCTGGTGGGTGTCGCTCTCCGTGGCGGCGGTGGTCGGCACCGCTGGCTTTCTGGTGCGGTTGGCGGTGCTGTCGGTGCTGGTGGGAGAGAACCTCTGGGTGTTGCTCACCGGCGTGGCAGCTGGTCTGCTGGATCGCCTCGCCGGCCTGGTGGGCTCGACGGCCAGCTTCGATCTCAGCGTGGTGCAACTCGTGGCCGTGTTGCTGCTGTTGGCCCAGAATTTTGTCGTGTCGCTCTGCCAGCACGCCGTGGCCTATTGGATTTTCCCGCGGCTCCAGGCACCGATCCCCGAGCCGCCTCCCTCACTGCAGGCGCTGGTGGCACTCGATCCGCTTTGACCGCGCCGCTGCGGCTCAGTGGCCCTGAGTCGATCGCCCGCGACTGGTGCGCCGACTGGAACCGCCGCTGGCCCGCCACCCAGGTGCTGCTGCTGCTGGCCGCCACGGACACCGCGGCCGTGGAGGGGATCTCGGCCGCCGGCGCCACGGGCCCCTCCCGGCGGTTCACCGCCGCCGCCGATGCCGAGCTGCTGCTGCTGGGTCCGCGGCAACCTCGGCCCCATGCCCTGCCGCCCCTGCCGGCTGGGGTGTCCCCCGCCTTGATCAGCCACGTGGTGGTGGAGCGGCTGAGGCTGAACGCCTTGGTGGTCGACCTGGGCTGCCCGGTGGCCCCCGCCGTGCCGCACCTTCGCCCCGCCGGGGCGGCCGGTGGTGGCCCGGCCCGCTGCCTCAGCCGCGGCGACGCCCTCGAACCCGCCAGGGTCGAGGCGTTGTTGGCCCTGGGACAGTCCTGGGCCGAGCGCCAGGCCCGTCTCCAGCCCGCCTCGCCGTTGCTGGTGGCGGAATGCGTGCCGGGAGGCACCACCACCGCCCAGGCACTGCTCACCGGCCTGGGCGTTGAGGCGAGCGGCCTGGTAAGCGGCAGCTTGCGGCGCCCCGCCCATGCCCTCAAGGCCGATCTGGTGGCCAGGGGGTTGGCGGCGGCGGGGTTGCTGGGGCAGCGGGCGGACGATGGACCAGCGCACCAGCGGGCCGCCTGGGCCCGCCAGGTGGCGGCCTGCCTGGGTGATCCGATGCAGCCGCTGGCCGCGGGCCTGGCCCTGGGGGCGGCGCGCTATGGGTTGCCGCTGCTGCTGGCGGGGGGGAGTCAGATGGCGGCGGTGCTGGCTCTGGCCTTGGCCCTGGCGCCGCCCGGCCTGCTGCCGCGGCTCGCCCGTTGGGTGGGGCTGGCCACCACCGGCTGGGTGGCCCGGGAACCCAGCAGCGATCTGGCCCTGCTGCTGCGGCGCATCGGCGACCAGTGGGGGGTGGAGCCCCTGGCCTTCGCCGCCGACCTGCACTTCCGCGGTGCTGTTCACCCCGCCCTGGCCGATTACGAGCGGGGATATGTGAAAGAGGGGGTGGGGGCCGGCGGCCTGGCGGTGCTGTGGCAGCTCAGCGGTCGCCGGCCCGCCGATCTGGCCCTGGCCTGCGACGACGCCTGCCACCAGCTGCTGGCCGGGTTCCCGTTGCCGGGGGGAGACGGGGCGGCCGGGGCTGGGACGGATGCTGCTTGTGCCGTGAAGCCGTCGGCAGGTGAAGCCGCGGCAGGGGGCTTGGAGGCCGCAGGCCAAGCCGCGCACGGCGCCCCGGCGGGGGCTGGCCCTGGGGCGGGCCGGGAGGCCAGGGTTGATGCCCCGCATGCCGAGGGCAAGCGGGCTCATGGCGCGGCGGCTTCCTACGGTCGTGGGGGCGGTTGAGCATGGGCATGGAGGCGTTGGGCGAAAACGACCGCGGCGGCGGCCTCAGCCGCCGGGCTGTGCTGGGGCTGGCGGCCATGACTGGCGTGGGGCTGCTGGCCGGCTGCCAGCGCCGGCCGAGCGAACTGCTCGCCAGCCGCGGCGACATGGCCAGCGCCTGGGCGGCGGAGTTGCCCCGGGCCTGGAGCCTCAAGCTGCTGGATGATCCCCAGCAGGTGTTGGCCCAGCGCGACAAGGCCGAGCTGTTGCAACTCAGCGATGGCTGGGCCGGCAGCCTCGACCCCGCCGCCCAGGCGCCGATCGCCAACGCCGCCCTGCTGGCGCGGCTCGACCCGGCCGCCCAGCCCGTCAGCCGCCTGTTCTTGAACGGGGGTCCGGCGCGGGCCTGGCCCTGGTCCGTCAGTCCCTGGGTGCTGGTGCTGCGCAACCGCCCCGACCTGATGCGCCACGCGGCGGAAGGCTGGAACCTGCTGCTCGATCCCAGCCTGGCCGGCAAGCTGGTGCTGCCCTCCAGCCCCAGGGTGATCCTGGCGCTGATCGGGGAGGATGCCGGCCGCCTGGCCCAGCTGCGGCGGGCTGCCATGGCCTACGACGAGCCGAATGGCCTGAATCTGCTGCTCACGGCCAAGGCGGAGGCGGTGGTGGTGCCGCGCCAGCGGGTGGTGCCGCTGCTTCGCCGCGATCCCCGTCTGCAGGTGCTGCTGCCCAGCGGCGGCGCGCCGCTCAGCTGGAATCTGCTGCTGCGCGGCGGCAAGCCCACGCCGGAACCGCCGCTCGAGTGGCTGGCGGCATTGCTGGAGCCGCCGCTCCTGCCCAAGCTGCTGCGGACGGGCTGGGTGCCGCCCCTGCCCATCGCCGCGCTGGAGCGGGCCGCCACGGGGCTGCCGGATCCGCTGGCCCGGCTGCTGGCGCCGCCCCAGGAGGTGTGGAGCCGCTGCTTCAGCCTGCCGCCCCTGACGGAGGAGGAGCGCAGGCGGTTGCAGCGGTTGTGGGATGCCAGCGCCCCGGCGGCCGCCAGCGCGGCCCGCTGAGCCCTTCCCCATCCCGCCGCTCGCGGCGGACCCCCTCCCCCCGGGCATGGCGCCGTTGTTGCCCCAACCCCCCTGCGGGAGAACTGGGGCCATGGACGCCTCGGCCCGCCGGGCACCATGTCCTGACGATCCGGGTGGGGCTAGCCCCAAAGCCGCCGCCGCGGCGGTGCGGCCAGGCGGCGGTGGGTGTCCGCCAGCAGCTCGGGGATGGGCAGCTCCAGGGGGCAACGGGGCAGGCAGTCGCCGCAGGCCTGGCAGGCGGTGGCATCCAGCTGTTCCCACCAAGGGCCGGCCCGGCCGATCAAGCTGTAGCGCTCGCTGGCGAAGGCCTCCATCCCATGGCCCACGGCCAGGTTGCGCAGGCGCAGCAAGGCGGGGATCGGCACCTCGTTGGGGCACGGCAGGCAGCGGCGGCATTGGCCGCAGCGTTCCGCTCCAAGCCGCTCCTGGCCCGCCCGCTCCAGCCGTGCCAGGGCCTGCCGCTCGGCGGCGCTGAGGGGGCCGGTGGCACCGGCCAGTTGGCCCGCCAGATCGAGATCCCGGGGCTTGGCGGCGCCGACGCTGAGGGTCGTGATGCCCTGGGCCAGCAGGAAGCGGTAGGCGAGCCGCAGCGGCTCGAACGGCTGGCAGTCCGCCACCAGCTGCTGGGGCGGAGCGTAAAGGCGGCCGCCTTTGTCGGCGGGGGAGATCGCCAGCACGCCGATGCCGGCGGCCAGGGCCGCCCGGGCCAGCGGCAGCCGCTCTTGGTCGAACAGGTGCAGATGCAGGTTGCAGAAGCTGAAGCGGCCGCTGGCCAGGGCCGCCTCGATCAGGTCCGTGGAGCCGTGGCTGCTGAAGCCCACCTGCTCCACCAGGCCCTCGCCCACGGCCCGCTCCAACAGCGAGGCCCCGGGACCTTGCACGGCCCAGGCCAGCTGCTCCGGCGTGTTGAGGCCATGCACCGCCAGGTTGTGCAGCCCGCTGAGGCCAAGGCGCTCCAGGCTGGCCCGCAGCTGGCGCAGACCCTCCTCCAGGCCGGGGCCAGGCAGCAGCTTGCTGGTGATCACCAACCGTTGCCGCGCCGCTGGATCACGGCCGGCCAGCCGATGCAGCGCCTGGCCGAGGAAGGCTTCCGCGGGGCCGTAGGCCGGGGCCGTTTCGATGTGATTGATGCCAACGGCGAGGGCGGCCGTCAGCACGGCCTCCATCTGGTCGGGGTGGTCCAGGGCCCGCATCGTGCCCAAGGTGAACGGCGTCACCGGCCGCCCCCGGCCAAAGGGCCTCAGCAGGGGGCTTGGCCCTGGGGGGCCCGGGGGGTCAGGGTCCGGCCTGGGAACCACCGGGCGCCTCTCCTCCCGCGCCGCCCTGACTTGGGGGCGCATCTGGACCAGTCCCGGGTCCAGCCGGGGGCGACGCGTCGGGGCCTGAAGCTTGAGGAGGCCTTGGCGCTTCAGGCCCGCCGCCGTGGGGCGCCTCAGCCTCACCAGCTGCCTCACCAGCTGTGTCGTCAGCCGTTTCGTGCGAGGCGGATTCGCTTTCGGCGTCTTCGCCATCGCCCTCCTCGGGGATGGCCTTGCCGAGATGGCGGATCAGCTCGGCGGGGCTGGTGCGCTCCAGGAAGCGGCGGAAGTCTTCCTGGTCCACAGCGTCGGCTTCGGCATCCACGGGGATGGAGGCATCGCTCACCACCTCCTCCAGCATCCAGATCCCCGTTTCGGTGCGCAGGGCCAGGGCGATGGCATCGCTGGGCCGGGCATCCAGCTCGTGGGCGCCGCCGGCCGCGTCGCTCAGCTTGAGCACGGCCCGGAAGGTGTTGTCCTCAATGGCGTGGATGATCACCTTCTCGAGGGTCAGCTGCCCGGCGGCCATGAGGCTCACCATCAGATCGTGGCTGAGGGGGCGGGGCGGCTTGACGCCATTGAGGCCCGCCAGAATGTTCTGGGCCTGGGCCTGATCGATCCAGATCGGCACCTGACGCCGCTCGGAAGGATCGCGCAGCAGCACGATCGGGCTGCGGCTGGCTGCGTCGAGGGCGATCCCGGCGACCCGCATCTCCACCATGGCCAGCTTCGCCTCCGCGATGCTCAGGGCATTTGTTCGATTATGGCTAGGTGGGTCGGCTCGGAGGTTGCCAAGCCATGTTCACCGGACTGGTGCGGGCGCTCGGCCGGCTGGAGAGTCGCCCCGGCGGCGTGCGGATCACCCCGCCGACGGGGGGCAGCTTCATGCCGGCCGCCCTGCGGTCGCTCGGCGCTTTGGCCCTGGGCGACAGCGTTGCCGTGGACGGCGTTTGCCTCACGGTGGCGACCCTGCGTGGCGAGGGGGGAAGCGGCGGGTTTGAGGCGGATGTGAGCGAGGAGAGCCTGAACCGCAGCAGCCTGGGCCAGCGGGCCGCCGCGCGGCAGCTGGTCAATCTGGAGCCGGCGCTGCGGCTGATGGATCGCCTCGGCGGCCACCTCGTCAGCGGCCATGTGGATGGGCTGGGCAGGATCCTGGATCTGCGCCGCAGTGGTGCGGCCTGGTGGCTGGAGATCGGCTGGCGGGAGCCCCGCTACGGGCGCTTTATCTGCGAAAAGGCGAGCGTGGCGGTGGATGGCATCAGCCTCACGGTGGCGGACTGCAGCGTCAGCGGCGACCGCTTTCGCATCGCCGTGATCCCCCACACCTGGGAGGCCACCACCCTGACCCAGCGGCAGGTGGGCGATTGGGTGAATCTGGAGGCGGATCTGCTGGCCAAATACAGCGAGCGCTTGCTGGCGGCCCGCGGATGGGGTCCGGCTGGCGCCCCCCAGGCCACGCCGTCCGAGGCCTCTCCCCCCCTGAGTTCACCCCATCCAGCGGCGCCGGCCGCAACGCTCTCGCCGATGTCCGGGTCCGTGGACAACCACCAGGACGAACCGCTCACCACCGCGTGGTTGGCCGAGCGGGGCTGGTGAGAGGGGTGAGGGCAAGCGCTGGCATAGCCGGAGGTGCGGCGGCGGGCATACCGGCGGTGCGGCAGCGGGCCGGGGATCACAGAACCCTTCGGAGCCGTTGCCAGGGTGCCCTGGGATTGTCAGGGTTGGCCGCACCCTCACGCCCAGGCATCCGCCTCGCCATGGCCCGCTCCGATCTCGCCCTGCGCCGCAGTGCAGCCGCTCTGCGCGGCTTCACGAGGTTCGAGGGAGTGTTGTTCCTGGTGCTGGGACTCCTGGCGCTGATCTTTCCGGTCGTGGCCTCGAAATGGGTCACGGCGATGGTGGCCATCGGCTTTCTGGTGGGGGGGCTGGTGGGGTTGATCAACACGTTCAACCGCGCCCGCAGGCTGCGCGGCCCCGTGACCTTCTGGCGCCTGGTGCTGGCAGTGCTGTTCAGCGTGACCGGCTTCTGGATGGTGCAGCAACTGGCGGCGGGACCGCTCTCCGCCAAGGCTCAAGTGGCGGGACTGGCTCTGGCGATCGGCGTGGTGTTTTTGGTGGAGGGGTTGGTGGAGATCCTCCTGTCGCTGTCGCACCGCCACCTGCCTGGCTGGGGGTGGGGCCTGAGCAATGGGGTGATCACCCTGATCCTTGGGCTTCTGATCCTTTCGATGAAGTTTTGGAACCTCCTCTGGGTGTTGGGATTGTTAGTGGGAATCAGCTTTCTGTTCACCGGCATCGACCTGTTGCGCTTCAGCTCCAGCTTTCACCCGGATGAGGTGTGAGATCGAGGGGGGGTGTGGGGCAGGGGTTCAGTCCAGGGCATCGAAGCCGTCGAGCTCCCGCTCATCCAGCTCCCCATCGGCGGACTCGTCCTCGGGGTTCAGATCGGTGGCTTCGGACAGGGGAAGCAGCAGGATCGAGCCGGTTTCGGGCTCCAGTTCGATCCGAAATTCCTGGCCGGGTTCCAGCCCCATCAGCCGGGTGTAGGCCTGGCCGATCAGCAGATTGCCGTTGCCATGCACGCGGGTGCGGAACTCAGCCTGGCGCCCCTTGCCATGGCCCGTGCCCATGCCCGCGCCAGCCGTGCGGCCACCACTTCGCACACCGCTGCCGCTGGCGCCCTCGGGCAGCTTGTATCCCTTAGCGAGGATCAAGGCCCGGTAGAAGCTCTTCTTCAGCAGCCGGCCACTGGGACCCACGTAGCCGCAGGCGCGAGCGATCTGATCCTCGGGGCGATTGCTGAGGGAGCGCGCTTTATCCAACAGGGCCTTGCCCTCCAACATCACCACCGGGGTGGCTGTTGCCGTGCCACCAGGAGCCGTGCCACCAGAATTGGCTTGAGCCGCAGCGGAGAACTCAGGGAAGACCATTGAGTTGAGATTGGCATTATCAACTTTGAAACGATTGTGCCCGCTGCCGCCTTGGCGTTGCAAGGGGGAGTGTTGAAGCGAGGCTGGGGTGCTCGCGGGGGCGGCTCGCAGCGGAGGACTTCAGAGCAGGTAAAGGATGCCGTACAGCACCACCCAGATGCCGTCGACGAAATGCCAGTAAAGCTCGGCGGCCTCAAAGCCAAAGGGTTGGCTGGCGCTGATCCGCCCCTCGGGTCTGGTCTGGAACCAGACGATCAGGATGCAGATCACTCCGAGGGTGACGTGCAGGCCGTGGAAGCCGGTAAGGGCGTAGAAGGTGCTGGCGAACAGATTGTCCGTCAGCCCGAAGGGCAGGTTGAAGTACTCCACCATCTGGCCCGCCAGGAAGGCGATGCCGAGGGCGCCGGTAATCAGCAGCCAAAGCCGGGATCCCGGGCGATCCGCGGCCATCAGCCGCTTACCGGCGCGGTGAAAGGAGAAACTGCTCACGAGCAGCAACACGGTGTTGATCGTGGGCAGCAGCAGCTCCCGATCGAAGTTGGCACCGGGGGGAAGGGTATTGACCGCCCGGAAGGTGAGATAGGCGGCAAAGAAGCCGGCGAAGGTCATGCCATCAGCCACCAGAAAGGTGGCCAGGCCGAACAAACGGGCGTCGTGATGGGCCGTATCTGCCTCACTGTGGCCGTGGTGGACGGCATCGCTGGCCTCCACGGCGGAGGCGGGGCTGGATCCAGGGGCGAGGCTGGTCATGGTGGGGGAAGACTTCGATAACGCGGAACGGGTGCAAGCCTTTGGGGTCGCGGCTGGCGATTCCTGACGAAAGATTCAGGTAGCTAAGGGAGGGAGGCTGATCATGGGGCTTGGGTGATGGGGGTTGAGCGGTCTGGCGAGACGATCGCAGCGGGGAGGAGTGGCGAAAGGAGCAACCAGGAGAAAAAAGTGCAAGATGACAAGCAGTTTTGTCGCTGATCAGCTCTGTTTAATTAGGTCAAGTTGATCCGCTCAATGTTGATCGGCTCAAGTTGATCAGCTCAAGTTGATCAACTCCAAAGCTGCTGGGCGGTGACGCTGCCCAGGTCCATCAGTTTTGGATCGATTCCGTAGCCATAGGGCTCTTTGACCAAGGGCGCTTCCCCCTTCCAGTTCTCCACCGGCGGTGGCGAGCTTGTCAGCCACTCGGGGGTGAGGGCCCGCCAGGGGTTATCGCCAGCCACGGCGCCATGCAACATGCTGTGGATCACGTTGTAAAGGAAGGGCAGCGAGCTGATCGCCATGAGCAGGGCACCCACACTGCTCACCTGATTCCAGAGTGTGAACTGGGGATCGTATTCAGCCACGCGGCGGGGCATGCCGTTGAGGCCGAGCCAGTGCTGCGGGGCAAAGCAGAGGTTGAAGCCGATGAAGGTGAGGACAAAATGCAGGCGGCCGAGATTTTCGTCCAGCATGCGGCCAGTAAACTTAGGGAACCAGTGATACACCGAGGCAAAGATCACAAACACCGTGCCGCCGTAAACGATGTAGTGAAAGTGGCCAACGACGAAGTAGGTGTCGTGAACGTGGATATCGAAGGGAACCTGGGCGAGGGCAACGCCGGTGATGCCGCCGAATACGAAATTAAAGATGAAGCCACAGGCAAACAACATGGCGCTGTTCAGGGCGATCTTGCCGCGCCAGAGCGTGGCGAGCCAGTTGAAGAATTTGATCCCGGTGGGAACGGCGATGAAGGAGGTGGCGATCGTGAAGAATAGGCGCATCCAGGGGGGCGTGCCACTGGTGAACATGTGGTGAGCCCAAACGACCAGACCGAGCACCACGATGGCCATGATCGAATACACCATCGTCACATAGCCGAACAAGGGTTTGCGGGCGTGGACAGGCAGGATTTCGCTAACCAACCCAAAGGCTGGCAGCACCATGATGTACACGGCAGGGTGGGAGTAGAACCAGAAGAGATGCTGGTACACCACCACATTGCCCCCCATGCTGGGATTAAAGAAGCCGGTGTGGGCCACGATATCGAAACTCAACATCAGCAACGTGCCCGCCAGAACCGGGGTGGAGAGCACCACCAGAATGCTGGTGCCGAGCATCGCCCAGCAGTACATCGGCAGTTGCATCAGCCCCAGCCCAGGGCGGCGCAGTTTGAGAATGGTGGCAATGAAGTTGATGCCGCCAAAGATCGAACTGCCGCCCAGCAACAGCACCCCCAGAATCCAGATCACCTGGGCCGTCGCCGGTGTGGTGATGCTCAACGGTGGATAGGCCGTCCAGCCGGATTGGGCAGATCCAGTGATGAAGTGGCTACCGATCAGCAGGATGCCGGCTGGTGGAATCAGCCAGAAAGCAACGGCGTTCAGCCGCGGGAAGGCCATGTCGCGGGCCCCCACATAGAAAGGAATCAGGTAGTTGCCAAAGGCCCCATTCACCACGGGCACGATCCAGAGGAAGATCATCACCGTGCCATGCAAGGTGAGCACTTCGTTGTAGGTTTCCCGCGGCACGAAATCGGAAAGCGGGCTGGCCAACTCCGTGCGGATGATGCCTGCCAAGGCGCCGCCGATGAAATAAAACAGAAAACCGGTCACCAGGTATTGGAGGCCAATCACCTTGTGATCAAGACTGAAGCTGAAGTAGCGCAGCCAGCCCTGGGGCTGCAGGGATGGGGCGGGCGGTGGCGGTGCGGGCTGGAAATCAGTGGGGCTGGCAACGGTCATGATGCGCGGGCGGTAATGGGACGCAAAGGGGTGGATCAGGCTGTTGCCGAAGCTGCCATGGCGATCGTGGCAGGTCTGTTCTTCTGGAGCCAGCTGTCGTAGTCGTCGGGTTCATGGACCACCACCGTGGAACGCATGCCGCCGTGGTAGGGACCACAAAGTTCGGCGCAGACGATCGGATAGCTGCCGGCTCGGGTGGCGGTGAAGGTCAGCACGGTCGGCTGGCCGGGGATGACGTCCTGCTTGAGGCGGAACTGGGGCACCCAGAAGGCATGGATGACATCGTTGGCCTTCATGCGCAACTCCACCGGCTGGCCGAGGGGCACATGCAGTTCGCCACTGGTGATGTTGGCGTCTGGGTAGTGGAAAATGAACGCGAACTGCATGGCCGTGAGTTCGACGGGCAGCACGGCCTCGGCCGAGGCATTCGCGGCACCCATGCCGCCCACCGGACCGATGCCCCCCCAGATGCGGGATTGGGAGCTGCTGTCATCAGAGCTGTTGGCGCTCACCATCTCCGCCATGGCCCCACCTTGATGGTGCATGGCGCTGTGGTCGTTGAGGGCCGTCATGCCCCCCATCCGCTCATAGATGTCGTAGCTGTAGATGCCGATGAACAAGACCACCACGGCGGGAATGGCGGTCCAAAGAATCTCCAGGGGCAGATTGCCTTCGATGGCGGCGCCATCGAGGTTGTCGCCAGCGCGGCGGCGGAAACGCACCAGGCTGAACACCAGCAGGCCGGCGATGCCGAGGAACAGGATCGTGCCGATGCTGAACAGCACAGCGAACAAGCTGTCGTAGACGGGTGCGTTGCTGCTGGCATCGATGGGCAGCAGGTTGATGTTCTGGGAGGCCCAGATGCCGGTGAGAACCAACACCATGCCCACCAGGAGGGTGATCAGGGGGGTGGGAATAGGCACGACGCTTCAGGAAACGAGCGGACTTAGAGGCGAATCAACACCAATCTCACCAGCCTATGGGCGTTTGCATGGCGGCGCGAGGACTTGCTTTGAGAGGCTGCCATCTGGCGTCAAAGTTAACAGTAGCGGCCGAGATGTCAGTGATTCCTGATCTGACAGATCCCGCTACCTTGTGTTCCCCCGGACTTGTCCATTGGCGAGTTCTGTTCCTGTTTCAACAACTACCCTCCCGCCGGCTGCCCCGGCGCCGGAGGCTTCCGCTGCCATCGCCCACGCTGACATCGCCCACGCAGCCGTCACCCACACCCCCCTCACGCACACACCCCTAGTTGACGCTGCCGACGCCCAGGCTGGCTTCGCCTTTGCCGGTGCCGGTCACGCCCCTGAGGGCGAACAGCGGCCACCGCGACTGCGCCAAGCCATCCGCCTGCTCTGCGGCCATTTGGTGGTGGCCTTGGTGGCCCTAGTGGTGATCGGTGGCGCCACCCGCGTGATGGAGGCGGGGCTGGCCTGCCCCGATTGGCCGCTCTGCTACGGCTCGCTGCTGCCTGGTGGACGCATGAACCTGCGGGTGTTCCTGGAGTGGTTCCACCGCCTCGATGCCTTTGTGGTGGGCGTTGCCCTGCTGGTGCTGGCCGGCGCCAGCTTGCTCGGGCGGCGGCAGCTGCCCCGCTGGCTGCCCTGGGCCGCCGGGCTGGCCTTGCTGCTCGTGGCCGTTCAGGGCGGTTTGGGGGCGCTGACGGTGCTGCGGCTGCTGGCGGCGGGCACCGTCACCGCCCACCTGGCCACGGGGCTGCTGCTGGTGCTCCTGCTCAGCGCCATCTGCCAGGCGATGGAGGCGGTGCCTGCCGCCAGCTCCTCCACGCAGCCGGCACCGCCCCTGCCCCGCTGGTGGCGGCCATTGGCCCTGCTGGCCGGGTTGCCGCTGTTCGCCCAGTGCCTGCTCGGTGGCGCCATGGCCAGCCGCTGGGCGGTGGACCGCTGCCTCCAGGCCGGTGAGGTTTGCCACTGGCTGGCCCTGCACCGCCAGGTGGCTGGCCCGGCGGCCCTGAGCCTGGCGCTGTTGGCCGTCGCCAGTTGCTGGCTGCCCACCGGCCAACGCTCCCTGCGGTTGTTCAGCGCCGCCACCCTGCCACTCGTCGCCGGCCAGGTGGCCTTGGGCATCGCCTCCCTGCGCCTCGGCCTCTCCCAGCCCGGCCTGACGATCGCCCACCAGCTGCTTGCCGCGCTGCTGGTGGCCCTCATCGGCGCCATCTGGGGCGTTTCGCTGCGGCCCCACCCCCCGGCCGTCGCGACATCCCCCGCACTTGTTCCCCCATCCTGAGCAGCCATGGTCAGCGTTGTTTTCCGTCCCCAGGGCGAGCTCGGCGGCCCCACACCGCCGCCCCATAAGGCTCCCGCCGCCGCCTTCCGCCCCTCGGTGCGGCTGCCGGCCTGGCTGGAGGTGGCCAAGCCGCGGCTGATCCCGCTGCTGTTGGCCACCACCGTGGCCGGCATGGCCGTCAGCGGTGGCTGGCCCTTAACGCCGCGGCGGCTGCTCTGCACGCTGCTGGGAGGGGCCTTGGCCTCCGCCGCCGCCGGGGTTCTCAACTGCTTGTGGGAGCAGGATCTCGATGGCCGCATGCAGCGCACCAGTCGCCGGGCCCTGCCCTCCGGTCGCCTGGCCCAGGGACGGGCCTTCGGGATGGCCATTGCCTTGACGTTCGCCTCGGTGCTGGTGTTGGTGTTGGGGGTCAATGCCCTCGCCGCATCCCTCTCCCTGCTGGGCCTGTGCAGCTACGTGCTGCTCTACACCGCCCTGCTCAAGCCCCGCACCACCCAGAACATCGTGATCGGCGGTGTGGCCGGGGCGATCCCTCCCCTGGTGGGCGCCGCCGCCGCCAGCGGCCAGCTGGGCTGGGCCTCCTGGTGGCTGTTTGCGTTGGTGGTGGTCTGGACTCCGGCCCACTTCTGGGCCTTGGCGCTGCTGTTGCGGGAGGACTACCGCTCGGTTGGCATCCCGATGCTGCCGGTGGTGCGGGGCTCGGTGGTGACAGCTCGAATGATCAGCCGATACAGCGGGCTCACGGTGTTGCTCAGCGGGCTGGGGGTGCTGGCCCTGCCCAGCGGCGGCTGGCTCTATGGCCTGATGGTGCTGCCGTTCAACGGCCGCTTGCTCCAGCTCAGCTCCAACCTGGCCCAAGCCCCCGACGATCCCCAGGCGGCCCGCAACCTGTTCCGCTGGTCGATCTTTTACTTGTTCGGGATCTGCCTGTTGCTGGTGCTGGCCCGTAGCCCTCTCGCGGCCAATTTGCCCTTGCCCCTGGCAGGAGGACCCTGGCAGGCGCTTCTGCCGGTCGGGTCTCCTTAGATTGCCTGCCGATTTCCAGCGGAGACCCCCGGCTTGATTGAGCTCCAGCACCTCACCAAGCGCTACGGCGGGGGCCGGTCCGCCCCAATCCAGGCCCTCGACGACCTCAACCTGTCCGTTCCCGCCGGCAGTTTGTACGGGCTGCTCGGTCCAAACGGCGCCGGCAAGACCACGGCTCTGCGCATCCTCGCCACCCTGCTGGCTCCCGATTCCGGCAGCGTGCGCGTGGGGGGCCTCGACGCCCTGGCAGAACCCCGACAGGTGCGCCGACTGCTGGGCTACGTGGCCCAGGAAGTAGCCCTCGACAAGATTCTCACCGGCCGCGAGCTGCTGCGGCTGCAGGCCGACCTCTACCACCTGCCGGCGGCCCAGCGGGAGAGCCGCCTGGCCGAGCTGATCGAGCTGCTGGGCATGGCGAACTGGATCGACCGCCGCAGCGGCTCCTATTCGGGCGGCATGCGCCGCCGCCTCGACCTCGCCGCCGGACTGCTGCACCGCCCCCGCCTGCTGGTGCTCGATGAACCGACGGTGGGGCTCGACATCGAAAGCCGGGCCGCCATCTGGGAGGTGCTGCGGCTGCTGGTGCGGCAGGGCACCACGGTGCTGCTCAGCAGCCACTACCTGGAAGAGGTGGATGCCCTGGCGGATCGTTTGGCGATCCTGGATGCCGGTCGCGTGATTGCCGAGGGCTCGCCAGCCCAGCTCAAGGCCGCCCTCGGCGGCGATCGCGTCACCCTGCGGGTGCGGGAGTTCAGCGATGAACCCGAGGCCGAGCGGGTTCGCCAGCTGCTGGAGGCCTGTCAGGGGGTGAGCCAGGTGGTGGTCAACCGCTCCCAGGGCTATTCGCTGAATCTCGTAGTGGAAAGCGATGCCGTGCTGGAGCGGCTGCGCCAGCGGCTGAGCGAGGCCCAGCTCCCGGTCTTCGCCCTGGCCCAGAGCCGCCCCTCCCTGGACGACGTGTACCTCCAGGCCACCGGCCGCACGCTGATGGATGCGGAGCTGGCGGTGGCCGGCCAGCGCGACATCAAGGCGGAGCGCCGCCAGAGCATGCGTTGAAATCCTGACTCTTCTACGACCGCCCAACGGCCACCGACCACCCGCCACCGACCAACCGCCACGCACTGGCCGCCATCAGGCAGCCTCCACCGCCAAGCCGGAGCAGCCGTCACCCTGGCCATGGCGGCTGGCAGCACAACCCCCGACAGCCCCTTTCCCCCTAACCTCCCGCTCCCCCGATGACCAGCGCCAGCCCTCCCCTCGATCGCGACGTGCCGCGGCTGCCTCCCGAGCCCTCGGCCTTGGCGGAGATCAGCCAGGAGACATTTGCCCTCACCCGGCGCTTGTTTGTGCAGTTGCTGCGGCGGCCTTCCACCTTGGTGGCCGGCGTGCTGCAACCGCTGATCTGGTTGGTGCTGTTCGGGGCCCTGTTCGCCAACGCTCCGGCGGGGTTGTTGCCCGGCGGCGGCAGCTACGGGCGCTTCCTGGGCGCCGGCGTGATTGTGTTCACCGCCTTCAGCGCCGCCCTGAATGCCGGGCTACCGGTGATGTTCGACCGGGAGTTCGGCTTCCTTAACAGGCTGTTGGTGGCGCCGCTGCGGTCGCGCAGCTCGATTGTGTTCGCCTCGGTGCTGTACATCACCAGCCTCAGCCTGGTGCAAAGCCTGGCGATCATGGCGACCGCCGCCTTGCTGGGCTACGGCTGGCCCGGCCCCACCGGCCTGGCGCTGGTTCTGGTCACGTTGTTGCTGCTGGTGTTTGCCGTCACCGCCCTGAGCCTGGGCCTGGCCTTCGCCCTGCCGGGCCACATCGAGCTGATCGCCGTGATCTTTGTGGCCAACCTGCCGCTGTTGTTCGCCAGCACCGCTTTGGCCCCGATCAGCTTCATGCCCACATGGTTGGGCTGGCTAGCGGCCCTGAATCCCCTTACCTTCGCGATTGAACCGATCCGGGCCGCCTACGGCGATGGCTTTCGCCTCACCGATGTGGTCTTGGTCGCTCCCTACGGCTCCCTGACCGCCGCCACCTGCCTCGCCATCCTTGCCGCCCTGGCCACAGGGTTGTTTCTGGCGATCCGTCCGCTACTCGACCGCAAGCTCACCTGACACGCCCCCCCGTGACTCCCGCCCTCACCGTCGAACGCTCCGCAGCTGGGCCACGCCCGGATGACCGGCAGCGACTGCTGATCTCCATGGTGCGTGAGCGCGATGCGGCGGGGACCACCCGGCAGCTGGAGGCCTGGGTGCATCGCCGCGGCCTGGCTTCGTTGCAGGCATTTCGCCGCGGCGCCGTGCCGGAACTGCTCTCCGCTGTGGATGACGCCTGGTTGGAGGGTTGCCTGCACGAGCCCCTGGAGCAACGCCTGCTGAAGCTGGCTGGCTTGGCGCCGGCGCCCCCGGTCGCGACTTCCGAGGCGGTAGCACCCGAGCCGGTCGCACCAGAGCCGGTCGCTTCCGAGCTACTCACTGGCGAGCACGGGATCGGCTTCGGGGGCAGCCCAACAGGCCAGGGTTCGCCGTTGACCCCGCCGAACGATCAGATCGAGGTCGCGGTCGCGGTCAGCGAGCCCCCCCTGCCGCTGCCGTCTGCCGTATCGGCCGAGGCAGCGGTGCTGGAGGCTTTCGGGCAGGAAAGTATCGAGCAGGAGACCATCGGGCTGGAGGCCTTCGGGCTTCAGCCCTTCGAGCAGGAGACCATCGGGCTGGAGGCCTTCGGGCTTCAGGCCTTCGAGCAGGAGGCCATCGGGCTGGAGGCCTTCGGGCTTGAGGCCATCGGGCTGGATTCCTGGGCGGCGCCCATGGGCCCCCATCACAACCTGCCGGAGCCTCTCCCCAACGCGGACTGCAACGCCCACCAGGACAGCGTCCACCAGGACAACGCCCACCAGGGCAGTGCGGTCCTGGCCGAGGGCAGCGCTCAGGCCCCCACGGAGGCCAGGGCTGAGGTCGCGGCCTTCGACAACCGCACCGAGGTCAGCAGCGGGGCCTGCTCCGAAGCCGTCGCCCTGGACCACCGCGCCGAGACCAGCCCCGGGGCTTGGTCCGAGCTCCCTGCCCTGGACAGCGACGGGGTGGCCGCGGCTGGGTCCGGCCCCCTGGACACTGCCGGCGGCGAGGGGGCGTGGAGCTTGCTGGCGGAGTTGCCCGAGCGCCAGGAGCCTGACAACCAAACGACGTCCCCCTTCGAGGCGATCGCCTCGGCACCCGTCACGCCTACACCCTCCACGCCGGCACCAGTCATCCCGGCAGCCTGCACGCCTGCACCCTCCACACCTTCAACCTCCACACCGGCCCTAGGGGCCGAGTCTGGGGCCGCGCTCCAGGGGCGGGAGCCGACAACCAACCTGCCAACCACCGCGGAGCCCTCGCGGCACCAGGGGCTAGAGCGCGGCCTCTCCGCCGCTGGAACCGTGCTGGCGGACGCCCCACAGCGCTTGCGCCGCAAGCTCTTCGGTTCCTTCGGCAAGGCGCGGCTGTTGATGCGGGCCTGCCTGGAGGAAGCGATCAGCACCCTGCACCCCCACGGCGACACGGTTCCACAGGAAGAGGAGGAGCAGGCGCCGCAGAACATCGCCACGCCAGCCGCGGGCGATGCAGCGGCCCGGGAGCGGCTGGGGTCCTCCTGGCCTGGCGCCGGTACCCCAGCCGCGGCGGCCGCTCAGCCCAGCGGCGATCCCTTCGCCACGCCGAACACACCCTGGGCGAACACCCAGGGGGTGAACACCCAGGGGGCGAACACCCGGGCGGCGAACACCCAGGGGGAGCACACCCATAGGGCGAACACCAATGGCCCTAATTCCAACGGGCCGGAGCCCATCGGGGCGGCCCCCCAGGGAGCGGCCCCCTTGGCGGCCTGGAGCCGCTCCCGAGGCAACGCCCTGCCGGGCGGCCCATCCCTGGTTGTGCCGCTGCAAGGCCCTCCGGCTCCCGCCCCGGCCCACCTGGCGGACCTGAGGGCGTGGTTGCCTGGGTCTTCAGACCAGGATCGCCGCGCCAGCTGAGATGGCCCTGCCCGAGAGCAAACAGCTGCGCGGCGGCCTGATCGTGTCGGTGCAGGCCCCGGAGGGCTCGCCGCTGCGCCAGCCGGCGGTGATCGCCGCGATGGCCGAGGCCTGCCTGGCCAACGGCGCCATTGGCGTGCGCCTGGAAAGCCCCGAGCACATCGGTGCCGTGCGGCGCCGTTGCCCGGATGCTCTGATCATCGGCCTGTGGAAGCGCACCTACGCCGACAGCCCCGTCTACATCACCCCTGGGTGGAGGGAGATTGAGGCGGTGTGGTCAGCCGGAGCCGACGTCATCGCCCTCGACGCCACGGACCGGCCCCGGCCCGAGGCGGCCGAGCTGCCCCAGCTGATCCAGCGTTGCCGCCAGGAGCTTGGGGCGCCGCTGATGGCGGATGTGGACAGCGTTGCCCAGGGCCTGCGGGCGGCCGAGCTGGGTTGCGCCTGGATCGGCACCACGCTCTATGGCTACACCGCCTCGACGGCGGCGTTGAAGCCTCCCGCCCTGGAGTTATTGGCGGAGCTGCGGACCGAGCTGCCGCCCGACCGCCTGCTGATCTGTGAGGGGGGCATCGCCTCACCGGCCCAGGCCCAGGAGGCGTTGGGGCGCGGCGCTGATCTGGTGGTGGTGGGCACCGCGATCACGGGCGTGGATCTGCAGGTGGCGGCGTATGTGAAGAAGTTGGGCGGCGGAAGTCAAGCTTTTTCCTAAGCCCGCGTCCCTGAGACGACCAAGACCTCAGCATGGGAGGAAGCCCTCTTTGAGGTGGTTTGTTCGTCAGGAGCGACAACCATGGTTCAGCCTTCCATGTTCAGCTTCAGCGGCCCTGGCGTTCGCCGCGCGGCTTGTCTGAGCGGCGGTGGCGTCGCCTTGTTCGGCGCGGTGCTGATGAGCCTGCCCAGTGCCGGCCAGCTCACGGAGATGCAGGCCCTGAATAAGGAACTGGGCAAGCTCTGCTCCAACCCACCGCCCCAGGCACGCACGGTCTGTCGCCTGCATGCCCGACTGGTCAACACGCTTGGCTTTGGTTGACGCGGCTGGATTGATGCTGGTCTGCGATACACGCTGGGGATCAGCTGGGAGAAGGCTGTGCCAGCGTGGCTCTGGCGTGCTGGTCGAGCCATGGGATGGCCGGGGCTGGCGCCTGCCTGCCCCGGCCTAAGCCTGGTGGAGTGGTGCCCTCCGGCTCACATCATCCCGGGCATGCCCATGCCACCCATGCCACCCATTCCGCCCATGCCACCCATACCGCCGCCGCCAGGGGCCGGAGGGGCGGCCGGCTCGGGCTTGTCGGCGATCACCACCTCGGTGGTGATCAGGAGGGCGGCGATGGACACGGCATCCTGCAGGCCGAGGCGCACCACCTTGGCGGCGTCGAGGATGCCAGCGGCTCGCAGATCCTCGTAGCTGCAGGTGAGGGCATTGAAGCCGAGGCCGTCACGCAGTACCCGCTCCACCACCACATCGCCATCGCGGCCGGCATTGGTGGCGATCTGGCGCAATGGGGCACTCAGGGCCCGGCGCACGATCTCGATGCCGACGCGCTCATCGCCCTGGCTGGTGGCCAGCAGGCCGTCCAGCTCTGCGGCCAGGCGGAGCAGGGTTGTGCCGCCACCGGTGACAACTCCTTCCTCCACCGCGGCGCGGGTGGCATTGAGGGCGTCCTCGATCCGCAGCTTGCGGTTGCGGAGCTCGGTTTCCGTGGGCGCTCCCACCTTGATCACCGCGACGCCGCCTGCCAGCTTGGCGATGCGCTCATCGATCTTCTCGCGGTCGTAGTCGCTGTCGGTTTGCTCGCGTTCGCGCTTCAGTGACGCGACCCGTTGCGCGACGGCGTCTCCTCGGTCGTCGAGGGCCACGATCGTGGTTTCATCCTTGCCGATCGTGATCCGGTGGGCCTGGCCCAGGTCCGCCAGGGTGGCCTTGTCCAGGGTCATGGCCCGGTCTTCGCTGATCACCGTGGCGCCGGTGAGGATGGCGATGTCGGCGAGCATGGCCTTGCGCCGGTCGCCGAAGCCCGGAGCACGCACCGCCGCCACCTGCAGCACGCCGCGGGATTTGTTCACCACCAGGGTGGCCAGGGCCTCGCCCTCCACCTCCTCAGCCAGGATCACCAGCGGCCGGCCGTTGCGGGACACGGCTTCGAGCAGCGGCACCAGGTCGGCCACGGCGCTGATCTTGCGGTCGGTGATCAGCAGCAGCGGTGCATCGAACACCACCTCGCGCCGTTCCTGATCGGTAATGAAGTAGGGCGAGCTGTAGCCGCGATCGATCGCCATCCCCTCGGTCACCTCCAATTCGGTGGCCAGCGACTTCGACTCCTCCACGGTGATGACGCCGTCGGCGCTCACCTTGTCCATCGCCTCGGCGATCATGCGGCCGATTTCGTCGTCGTTGCCGGCACTGACGGCTGCCAGCTGGCGGATCGCCTCACCCTCGATCCCCCGGGCTTCCCGGGCGATGCCCTCCACCACGGCGGCGGCGGCCCGCTCCATGCCGTGCCGCAGGCTCACCGGATTGGCTCCGGCGGCCACGTTGCGCAAGCCCTCGCGCACCATCGCCTGGGCCAGCACCGTGGCGGTGGTGGTGCCATCGCCAGCCGTGTCCTTGGTTTTGCTGGCCACTTGCTGCATCAACTTGGCGCCGAGGTTCTCGAACGGGCACTCCAGTTCGATCTCCTTGGCGATCGTCACGCCGTCATTGACGATGTCCGGCGCTCCAAACTTCTTCTCCAGCACCACGTTGCGGCCGCGGGGACCGATGGTGACGCGCACGGCTTCCGCCAGAGTGTTGACGCCACGCTCCAGCGCATCCCGGGAGGCGTCGGAGAAGCGAATCAGCTTGGCCATCGGTGGCGTAAGAACAACAAGGGTTGATTTTTCAGCCTCCCATAACGGGGGCCGCCATTCCTGGGTCAGGGGGTGGGGATTGCCGAAGATCGGCAGCAGGGCCACGGGCCGGTACGGGGCACTTAACGTCTGGCCTATGGATGAGTTGTTGCAACGCAGCCTGAGCGACGCCGTCGACGCGGCGACCGCCGCCGCCGCCGATGGAGGCATGGGGCCGGCCACGTCCGCCAACGGCATGGTGTTCCTGCTGATCGCGGCACTGGGCTTGCTGATGGCCCTGGTCTACGTGCCGATCCGCGTGTTCCTGACGATCACGGCGCGGCAGCGGCGCTACCGCCTGCTGCAGCGGATCCGGCGGCTGCGGGATGACCTGGGCCAGCCGCTGGAGGGCCAGGAGCTGGGGGGGCAAGCCCTGGAGCGGAGCGATTGAGGCTGCGCTCCAGGGTTTGGCATCCTTCGCGGCCGGGTGGTGGGAGGCATGTCGCCGGCAAGGCCGATCGGCGGCGGATCAGCGCATCACCATGCCGCCATCCACCTGCAGCACCTGCCCGGTGATGTAAGCGGCGGCGGGATCGGCGGCGAGGAAGCGCACCGCACCGGCCACCTCGGCGGCCGTGCCCATGCGTGCCAGGGGAATCGCCCGCAGGATGGCCTCCTGATCGAGATCGGCCGTCATGTCGCTGGCGATGAAGCCCGGGGCGACGGCGTTGACCGTGACCCCCCGAGCGGCGAACTCGGCGGCGTTGCTGCGGGTGAGGCCGATCACGCCGGCCTTGGCGGCGCTGTAGTTGGCCTGGCCGGCATTGCCGAACAACGCCACCACCGAGGTGATGTTGATGATGCGCCCCTGGCGGGCCTTGAGCATGGCGCGGCTGACGGCGCGGCTGCAGAGGAACACACCGGTGAGGTTGAGGTCGATCACGGCGCGCCAGTCGGCGGTCTTCATGCGCAGCATCAGGCCATCGCGGGTGATGCCGGCGTTGTTAACCAGCACCTGCAGGGCCCCGCTGCGCTCCTGGATGGCCTTGACCATCCCCTCCACCTGATCCTCGTCCGACACGTCGGCCCGATGGCTCCAGGCCCGACCACCGGCGTCGCCGATGGCGGCCACGGTGTCGGCCGCCGCCTGCTCGGAGCTGGCGTAGTTCACCACCACCTCGGCGCCGGCGGCGGCCAGCTCAAGGGCGATGGCCCGCCCGATCCCCCGGCCCGCGCCGGTGACCAGCGCCACCTGGCCCCGCAGGGGAAGCTCTGGGCTGGGGGAGCTGCTGGACATCGGGCCGCGTGACAGGAGGCGGCGATCGTATGTCGTGGCTCAGCCGGCCATCACGCCCACATCCACCAGGGCGCGCCCGAGCAGCTCGGCGAAGCTGGACAGCTGTTCTTTGCTGCCCATCACCACCAGCAGCTGGCCCGGGCCGAGGCGCACATGGCCGCCTGGATTGGCCAGCAGCGACGGTTTGGGCTGCTCGCGGAAGGGATTGCTGAGGCCGTCGGCGGGGTTGCGGATCGCCAGCACCAGCGCGCCGGAGCGCCGGCCCAGCTGCAGGTCGGCCAGGCTTGCGCCATTGATCGCGCCTAAATCGGCAGGATCACCGCTGAGCTGGAACTCCTCCACCTCGCAATCGCTGCCGGAGAGCAGGTCCATGAAGGTCACCGCCAGGGGCCGCAGGGCGGTGGCCGCCATCGTGCGGCCGCCGGCCACGTAGGGGCTCACCACCTGGTCGGCCCCGGCCAGCCGCAGCTTGCGCTCCGCTTCTTCGCTATCGGAGCGGGCGATCAAGCGGCAGCGGGGGGCGAGGCCGCGGGCGCTGAGCACCACATATAAGTTGGCCGCGTTGCCGGTGAGAGCCGCCACCAGGGCGCGGCAGTTGTGGATGCCGGCCTCCACCAGGGTCTCGTCGAGGGTGGCGTCGGCGAACAGCACCGGCAGGCCCCGCTCCTCGGCGGCGTCGCGCTGCTCCGGGTTCATCTCCACCACCAGCAGGGGCACCTGCTCGAGCGTCAGCTGACGGGCGATCTCGCGGCCGATGCGGCCGTAGCCGCAGAGGATCACGTGGTTGTTCATGCCTTGAATCCAGATGCGGAAGCGGCGCTCGCGCAGGCGCCGGAAATAGCCCGATTCGCTCAGATCCAGCACGGCTTTGATCGTCGTCTGAACGACCACCAAGCCGCCGATCACAAGCATCACCGTGACCAGGCGGCCGGCGTAGCTGAGGGGATGCACCTCGCCGAAGCCGATCGTGCTGATCGTGATCGCCACCATCCAGTAGCAATCGCCCCAATCCCAGCCCTCGGTGATCCGATAGCCGAGGGCAGCCAGGTTCACCAACGTGAACAGGGCCAGCAGCGGTGGCAGCCAGGGATGGCGGCGGCGGCTGGTGGGGGGGCGGCGGTGGAACGGCCGGGGGATCCGCGACGGCCCGTGGCGGGACGGCGATCGGCGCCAGGTGAGGGCTCCGATCGGAATCATCGCCTGCCCCCCGGCTTAGCCCAGGCCAAGGGCGGCCAGGATGGCTTCGCTGTGATCCTCCTCGCCGGGCTGGGTTGGTAAACCTTTCACCTCGGCACGATCCGGCAGGCTGGCTGGGTCACGGCCAACGGCCACCAAGGGCAAGCCGCAGTAGAGGGCCAGCTCCATGGTGATGGGGTCACTGGCCAGCACCACGTCGGCGCTGGCCACCTGGGCCGCTCGCCGGGCCAGGTCGCCGGGGCGTGGCGGCGCCAGCTCCAGGAAGCGCACGGTGGGCAGCCGCTCGCGGATCCGGGCCCGCAGCCGCTCGCCGCTGTCGGCGGACAAACCGTTGGCGCCAGGGGCGGGTGCCAGCAGCAGCACCGGGCCATCGCCGGCGGGAAGAGCGGCGCTGGCCTGGGCGATGGCGTCGGCGGGCAGAGAAAGGCGGAAGTCGCCGGCCTGGAGGCTCACCCCGACGGAGCGCAGCCAGGGCTCCAGGGCCTGGGCGGGCCAGCCGCCGCTGCGGGGCGCCAGGGTGGTGGTGGCGGAGAACCCAGCCGCGGCCACCCGGGTGGGGATGTGGCTCATCGAGAGCATCAGATCCACCTGCCGGCCTTGGGCCAGGTTGAAGCAGAGCTGGAAATCCGGTTCGCGCACCGAACCGAGCAGGTTGGTCCAGTCCGCCAGGCTGGCGTCGTCGAAGGCGAAGGGGATCAGCTTTTCGACGGCGGGCAGCAGGGACCACACCTCTTTGGCGGAGGGCGGGCAGGCGATCTGCAAGTTGAAGCTGAGCCGCTGGGCCACCGCCGCCGCCGCTGGCAGGGTCTGAAGCTGCTGCAAGGGGCCGCCCGGAACCAGGAACAGGGCTCGCATCGGGCGGATCGTCCGTACGAACTGATTGTATGGATTCGTCGTTTCCTGGACAGCGCGGGGGAGGGTGGCTTGTGCATTTGCTGATTGCCGCGGCCGGCAGCGGCCGGCGCATGGGGGCCAACGGCAACAAGCTGTTGCTTCCCCTGGCGGGCCGCCCGGTGCTGGCCTGGACGCTGGAGGCGGCCCTCAGCTGCCCGGCGATCACGTGGATTGGCCTGGTGGGGCAGGCGGTGGATGCTGAGGCGATCGCGGCGATCGTGGCCGCCGCCCGGCCGCAACGCCCCGTGCGCTGGATTCTCGGCGGCGACACCCGCCAGGAGTCGGTGAGCCGGGGCCTGGCGGCCCTGCCTCCGGAGGCCGAGGCGGTGCTGATCCACGACGGCGCTCGCTGCCTGGTGGACGGCGATCTGCTGGAGCGCTGCGTGTCGGCCCTGGGCGAGGCGATGGCCCTCGGGGCCGGCATCATCGCCGCCGCGCCGGTGACCGACACGATCAAAGAGGTGGATGGCGAGGGCCGCATCCGCGCCACGCCCGACCGCAGCCGCCTCTGGGCCGCCCAGACGCCCCAGGGGTTTGGGGTCGCCCAGCTGCGCGAAGCCCATCGCCGCGCCGAGGTGGAGGGCTGGATGGTCACCGATGACGCGGCGCTGTTCGAGCGCTTGGGCTGGACGGTGCGGGTTCTGGAGGCTCCGGCCTCCAACATCAAGCTGACGAGGCCGTTCGACCTGGAGATCGCCAGCGCGGTGTTGAGCACCCGTCAGCCCCTTACGCTGATGAGCCCGAAAGTAGAGGGCTGCCGATGAGCGATCCTGGCGCCGCGAAGCGTTCGGGCGCCTTGAGCGGTCCGCCAGGCCCCAGCCCTGACGCCGACGCCGACGCCGACGCCGACGCCGCAGAGGGTTCGGCGCGCTCCCTTCCAGCCGGCAAGCGCAGGGTGCGGCGACGGTTGAATCGCCCTCTCTGGGTGCGCCTTTGGCAGTACTTCAAATCCGGCCCTCCCGCCGAACTCGCCCAGAGCGTGGCGGACCTGTTGCGGCCTGAAGAGACCTTCCGCAACACCCGTGGACCATGGCATCGAGGCCTCGTTGTTCGTCCTGAAGACGGCTCGAGCGAGGGCCACTTGCCGCAGGGCCAAACCCTGCAGGGCCACCCTCCGCAGGGACATACTCCGCAGGGACAAACTCCGCAGATCCGTTCTTCCCGGGACCGTTCTTCCGGGGACCGTTCTTCCCGGGGAAGCTCTTCCCGGGGAAGCTCTTCCCGGGGCCGCTCTTCCCGGGGAAGCTCCGGGCGCCGCCGTGGGGTTCCGCGAGAACTGGACGGGGTGAGCGCGGCGAGGATGCGTCTCCAGGTCATCGGCCTGAGCCTCGGCGCCGCGGCCACGATCTGGTGGTTCTGGCCCTGGTGGAGACCACCGGAGCCGCCGGTGCTCAGCAATCAGGACAGCCGCCCGGTGGTGGTCGGCGTCGACGGTTCGTCGTTCCGACGCATCCAGACGGCGTTGTCCGCCTGGCGCGCCATGCCTGGAGCCCGGCTTGTGGTGATGGATCTGGGGGCCATCCAGAGCTACGCCGAGCTCAGGAATGCCGCGTTCACCCCAGAGGAAATGAAGCGCGTGTCGGTGATCAGCACCTGCGGCGACACGCTCACGATGTCGGCGGATTGGGCAAGCTTCCTGCGTCGGATGCCGGGAGCGCCGGGACAGATGCTGATCGTGACCAGCCCAGATCACATGGAGCGGTTGACAGCGATCTTGCAGGTGATGCTCGGCGGAGACGGCTGGCGCCTTGAGGGCCTGGTTTCCGAAGTTGCCGAGAATCCACCGGAATCGATTTTGCGCACCTGGCGCGATCAGCTCCGCGCTCAGTTTTGGCGCGCCACGGGGTTTTCGGGCAAGGATCTGTTTGTGTGCAAGGCCCGTGGAGCGGGTTTGATCTGACGCGATCCGCCGCTGCCGCCCCCGCCGCGCACAAGCTTCTGGCAGGTTGGCCCTGCCGCTGGTTCCCTGTGACGGTTCCGCCGAGACAAGTTGGCGGCTCGTCCAGGGCCTTCCATGCTGGTGGCCATTGCAGCCCAGGCCGCCTGTGATCGCCATCGTCCTGTGCCGCATCCGGGAGCTGAGGCGCTGGCATGCCGACGGCGCGGCCGGCCCGCTGGGGCTTGGGTTCAAGGGGCTCGGGTTTCTGGGGCTCGGGTTTCTGGGGCTCGGGCTCCTGGATGCGGCCCCCACTCGGGCGGAGCTGCTGTATCGGCTGGAGACCCGCTGCAGCCTCGCCGGAGGCGCGCTCCAGGCCTGCGTGGTGGAGGCCAGCAAGGACGGAGATAGCACCGTGTATCAACACACGATCGGGCGCCGGATCGAGACCATCCGCTTCAGCCAGGCGCCGCTGCGGGTGTCCCGGCGGCAGCTCAGCACCTCCCAATGGCAGCCGGTGCGGTTGGCGAGCCTGCGCATCTCCACCAACACGTTGTGTTTCGACGGACGCATGCTTTGTGTGATCAACGCCAGGCAGCTGGAGCGCCTGCGCCAGGGGAATCCGTTGCAACTGGAGGGTCGCGATCTGGTGCGGGTGCACTTCGGCCGGGATGGCCGCATCGATGCCAGCTGCTTCGACGAGGGCTGTGAGGTGAGTTTCCAATGAAGCTGAAACCAACCGCGGCGGTGGCTTAACCGAGCAGCTCCAGCCGCCCTTGGTCGCCATCCAAGCGGGCGGGGGCGCCGATCGGCAGGGCGGCGTTGCCGGGGGCATGGCCCACCGGCAGGCCCGCCAGCACCGGCAGGCCGAGGTCAGCGCTGCGCTCCCGCAGCACCTGATTCAGCTCGAAGCGATGGCTGGCCGGCTCCTCCCGCCGGTCGGGATCGTCGCAGTTGAGGAAGCTGCCGAAGGCAAGACCCGCCAGCCGGCGGAAGGCGCCGCTGAGGCGCCAATGGGTGAGCAGGCGCTCCAGCCGGTAGGGGGGCTCGCCCACGTCCTCCAGCACCAGGATGGCGCCATCGAGGGCGGGCAGGTGGGGCGTGCCGAGCAGGTGGGTGGCCACGGTGAGATTGGCGGCCAGCAGCGGCCCCTCGGCCACGCCGCCGCACCAGCCCTCTCCGTGCAGCGGCGGCAATGGTTCGCCGAACAGCAACGCCCGCAGGCGGTCGCGGCTCCAGGCCGGCTCCGCCGCCAGGGTGGTGAGCAGGGGCCCGTGGATGCCGCCGCTGAGGCCCTGGGCCCAGCGGGCCCAGAGCAGGGAGGTGACATCGGAGAAGCCCAGCAGCCAGCCCGGCGGCTGGGGCAGCGGACGCTCCAACAGGCGGGCCGAGCCCCAGCCGCCGCGCACGCAGGCGTGTAAGGCCGCTGCGGGCTCAGCGGTGCTGCCAGGCGGGTGATCCGCGGCCGCATCAGGCGGCTGGTCGCCGCTGAGATCGGCGGCGCGCTGCTCATCCCGGCCAGCCAGATAGCCCCAGCGGCGGCCCACCAGGGCGGTGGCCTCGGGCTCCACCCGCAGGCCCCAGTGCTGGAGGATGGCGATGCCGGCCTCCAGGCGCGTGGCGTCGGCCAAGGCGGAGCTGGCGGCCACCAGCCGCACCCGATCTCCCGGCCGCAACGGCGGCGGGCTGGTCCAGGGGCGAGGGAGGCCTGGAGGGGTCATCGGGCCAGCAGCAGGGCCAGCAGCAACAGGGCCCCGAGCCAAACCTGATGGCGAAAGTGGCGGGCGAAGGCGCCCCGGGGCAGGTGGGCGGGGCGCAGCAGCCAGGCTTCGCGCTGCATGCCCATCGCCGCCACGGCCCAGGCGATCCAGAAGGCCGGACCCGTGGGGCCGCGCAGCACGGCGGCGGCGGCCAGGCCGCTGGCCGTGGCGGCGTAGCAGAGGGCCACCACCGAAGGGGCCGCCGCGCCGAGGGTGAGGGCGCTGCTGCGGATGCCGATCACCCGGTCATCGTCGCGATCGCTCATGGCGTAAACCGTGTCGAAGCCGAAGGTCCAGAGCACGGTGGCGGCCCAGGTGAGCGGCAGCA
>Ga0315903_10002082_pt1 | contig 30030 bp, 39 predicted proteins | sample LakEriMetagenome_7_FD_203524 | JGI IMG/M metagenome (GOLD analysis project Ga0315903, IMG submission 203524) | Freshwater fungal communities from buoy surface, Lake Erie, Ohio, United States - Buoy 2 MA119 | ecosystem: Environmental > Aquatic > Freshwater > Lake | place: USA: Lake Erie, Ohio... | reverse complement strand
CCAATCCGCCAATGCGTTGTGCTTCAGGCGCAGTTCTTCAAAGCGCCCGATATCTTCGACATATTGCCCCAGCACTTCCCCTTGCGTGACCGCCGGGGCTTCGCCCTTAGTCCCGAGGGGCTTCGCTGGCGACAGCAGTTCCGCCGGCGGCTGCGGGCATGTCGGCCCCTTCCCGTAGGCGCTGCAACTGGCCAGCGACAGGGTCAGGCAAATCACAGTCAGGATTATTCTGCGGGACATATTTCGTGACAGTCTGTTTGACGATTTTGACTTTTTCGACCACGCGCGCCTGCGCTGTTGCCAGTTCACGCTGCGCCTTCAGCCGGGCCACGTCGGCAGCGACCCGGCGTTCTAGTTCGTTGCGCAGTTCAAGGCGATAGCCTTCAGCCGTGGCGGCTTTCAATCGCCAGCCATTGGCCACCCAGCCTGCGTAGACAAGCCCCGTAACGAACGCGGCCCAGAGGCCGAGCCGAAGATAGGTCACGGCTTCGGCAGGTTGTTGGGCTGGTTGGCTGCGCCTACGGCTGTCAGCGCAATCAACAGCGCGTTGACTTCGTTCAGGTAGGGAATGGTGAAGCCAACGCCGAAAGCCGACAGGGCCGCACTGACCGCCACAATCAGGGCCGACAGGACGGCAGCGACAGCAGCAATGCGGGTCTTATAGCCGGGGAAGTAATTAAGCGCCGAGACAATCACGTCAATTGCAAGTTTCCAGTTCATGGGTCTTCCTTTCTACTGCGTTCCGATTTTCACGCCAAAATACGCAAGCAATCCCGCGACAGCGGCAATCACGGAATATCCAAGGATAATCACGTAGCGCGCGCCGCGAAGCTGGTGCAGCACGCTGGTCAGCGTCTGCACTTCTGCCCGCAGGCGTGACACTTCATTGGTCAGGCCGAGAACCTGGCCCTGCAACTTTCCAACGTCTTGGTGAAGTTCTGCAATCGTGGTCATGGGTAGTGCTTCCTGTCGAGTTCGATATGAGGCCCGTCCTTGAAGGTCCGCCAATCGCCGCCCCAGACGATGGGCACCTTGAGTTCCTGCGCGGCCTTCTTGAAAGCGTCAGCCACCGGCTTGAACGCAGGCCATTTCCATGTGATTTGCCCACCCACGACAGGCACGAAGTCGATGGCGTGACCTGTCATGTGGCGCGAGTTCATGGTCTTCGACGCGCCCTTGGCGACCAGTTCTTTCTGGCGCTCGACCGTGCGCAAGCCTTCGGTGATAATGAACGGCGTCGGGCTAAGTTCAGCGGCGCGCTTGACCACGCGCACAAGGTCGCCATGCACGCCTTTCAGCGCGGCGAGGCTTCGGGTGTTGAGCATGGCTAGTAGGCTTCGGCGTAAAACCGATAACGCCAGTTTGCATTTGTAAGTAGGCTACCGCCTGCGCCTGTCGTTTTGTTTGTTAGCGCTATCATTGGGCTGGCAACATTTTGCCACCTTGCTGATAAATTTGTTGCGTCTGCATACAAGTTGCAGCCAAGCGTTGAGCCACCGTTATTGTCATAGGTGCCGATGTAGATAATATCACCCGCTGCCCAATTATGCTCAGACGTAATACACTTGTACTCTACAGAAATGAATTGTGGCCTTGCACCGAGTCCGTGAGGCTGACTGTACAAAGCCCCCGCGCTTACGGTCTGGTCCCCGCTAAAGAACAAATACCGCCCCTGCACCGTCAGCCACTGCCCGCCGTCCGAGATAATCGTAATCCGCGACATGCCGAAGGTCTGCCGCGTCGTAACCCCGTCCAGTGTCTCCGCACCATTCGGGTCAATGACAACAGCATAATCCGTGGACGAATTGACCACGGTAATCGACTGCCCCACCATGGATGCGGCGGAAGGAAGGGTCAAAGTCGCCGTTGCCGACAGGGAGCCGAAGTAGATAAACCCGCCTGCGTTGGCCGTTGTCGCGCCGTAGTTTCCGGTCGCGGTGACAAGGGGCAAGGCCACGCCGCGCGCACTGACACCGCTGGCCCGCTGGTAACTGACACACCGCCAGTTCGACCCGGTCGCGTCCTGCGCCGCGTCGTTGATAAATTCCGCCACGTCACCAGCCTGCGTGACAATGCTAACCCCGCCTGGCAGGATAAGGTTTGCGCCGTGCGTCAAGGTCAGCGCCCCGGCAAAGCGCAAGGATATGCGCCGCCCGCCCGAGCCGGTGGAAATCGCGCTTATGTCTGTCGCGCCCGTCACAAGAAACACCCCGCCCCCCGTCGCCGGAAGTGAAAGCGTGCTGGCCGACAGAATGTTACTGCCCCGCTGCCAAAGCCCCGCAAGCGCGTCGGGCGTCACGGCTTTGCTAGCAAGCGTTCCCGTCAAAACTTCTGACACGTCGGCAGCATTCAGCAAGCTGTCTGCTGTGCCTTCAGTTATCCAAGCCGAGTTCGCTGCATTGCGCCGATATACAACGCTGTTGGCTGGAACGGCGTCCTCGACCACAACCCGCATGAAGGGATAAGAATCACCGGCCCCAGGCAACCCTTGCAGAGCCGTTCTAGTGAACAACTGCTGCGTTGCGTCCACCGGGTCCAGCGTGTCAATGGCCACGTCGGCGCTGGTGGTCAAAACTACACGATACCTCCCGGCCACGAGGTAAATGTCCCCGAAGCGCCCGTTCGCGTCTGCAACCACAGGGTTTGCATTGACGGAGGTCAAGCCTACGTTCGAATAAGTCGCCTTCGGGGTTGTGGTTCCTGTTTCATAGAAATAGGCTTTTGCGGCAATATGCGGTGAGCCGTTGCCGTCAGAAAGCTGTTGGCCGGAAAGCCAGAAGAGTTGAGCCATGGGGCGTGTCCTGAATGTTTATTGCGAAACGACGGGCTGCACGACGCCGGACTGAACAAGCCCCGTCTGCACAGCGGCATTGCGGGCAGTTCCTTCGCGGGCGCGGCGGTAGGCTGCTTCCACAACGTCCATGACCCGCTGGATTTGCTGCGGGTCGTTGGTTGTCAGCATTTCGGCAAGTTTGGCCTTGGTGCGCTCGTTCAACAGGCTGACAGGCCCGTCCTGAAGCCGCTGCATGAGATTGCGCACGACGCCCGCGCGTCCACCAGTTACAGCCGACGCGATAATGTTTTCAGCCGGAACCCCGCCTTGAATTGAAGCGTCAAGGTCTTGCGCAGCAATTTGGCGCTGCGCCGTCGCACTGTTCTGCAATTCACTGTAGGTTCTATATTGGCGGCTGCGCCCAACCATGCGCGCCATGAAAGCCTGATAATCCTGCGGGTCGTCAAAAATTGCTTGTAGCTTCTGCTGTATGTCTGGCCTGTTTATAAACTTTGCAGCAGCGTTGCCGGTGCGCCCGACGCGCCCGACAGTGTCTCGCATGGTTTGGGCAACACCCGCCCGAAACGCTTGCTTTTCGCTTTCACTGGTCAGCCGCGCGAGATAGTCGGCAATGTCTTCCGGTCCCATTTCCTTGCTAAGGACGCTCTTGCCTTGTTCAAGCGCATTCAGAACCGCCGAATTACCCGCAAAGTTGTTGCGCGCTTCGCCGTAAAGCCCGCCCGTAGCGTTGTCCAATTCGTCCAGAAGCGTTTTTTGCATGGTCAGAAGGGAACGAGCCTGACCCTTTTCGCCAGCGCGAACAGCCGCGCCAATCATGTCGTCAATGCCCTGCTTCGCCTGGTGCCAAACTTCGACAGGCAGCGGCTTGGACAAATCAAGTTTGAACTCTGGCGGCAACCGACCCTCTTGCTTGGCCATGTTAAGGCCACGCTGCAACGCTGTTTTCATGGCCGGAATGCCGCCAAGCGTGCGCAGCCTGTCGCTGACGATATCGCCGACTTTAAACGCGCGGTCATAGAGCGGCTTCGCCTCTTCGGCACGCCGGGTTATCATGGCCTGTCCCGCCCGCTTGGCACTGACGGACGGAGAAACCAGCCGCGAGATATCGTCGAACAGGTCAGCCCATTGACCGCCCCCAGCTTGACCCAAAAGGGGGTCCCCCTCCTGCCGCGTCCGCAGGAAGTCGCCGACAATCTGCCGCCCCCGTCCGGGGGACCGGGCAACAGCCCCGGTCAGTGAGGTCAGTTCGTCCGACAGGTCGGCCAACGTGGCGTTGTTGATACCCTTGGCTTGCATGTCACCAAAGCTGGACACATTGCCGGGGCGCATATCAGACCGCGTCATGGCCTGCCCCAAGACTTCACCCGCCCGCCGTTCGGCGTTCACAGTGCCAGGGGCAAGGCGTGACTGAATCAAGCGACCCGTGCCGCTTAGGCCCGCTGCGGCGACAGGAACGGCAACGCCAAGGGTGCCGCCGACAACGCCGCCAACTGCTGCCTTTGCGGCCCTGTTGCCAACCCCGCCTTCGCCCGCAAGGAACCCGGTTCCGGCACCACCCGCCGTCCCAGCAATACCCGAACGCAACACGTTCTGGCCGAGTGTCTGGGCCGTTCCAATGCCAAGGCGCGGGGCCGCTGCAATGGCGCTTGCGACACCACCAGCAACCTTCAGTCCGGTCGAAAGCACGGGGGCGCTGTTGTCCAAATACCTGTCGCGCGCGCGCTGGTAGTCTAGATTTTCCTGATAGTCGCCAGTTAGACCGCCGAGGGTGTTGAGGTAGGCACTGGCCTCGTCCAATCCCTCGCCAATACCAAGCGTGCCGCGCGCAAGCCCTCGAATTGTATCGTCAAGCGCAAGGCCGAAGCCGCCTTCCTGCTGCTCGCGCGCAACGTAGGCGTCTGCAATGCCAGCCAGCGTTTGGTCGTCTGCGCCAGCCTTCCTTGCCTTCTGGTACGCGGCTTGAATGTCTTTCAGGCCCATACCCTGAAACGGATTTCGGGGCCGCGTCTGTTGCGCGGGGTCGTTGACAGGAATGCCGCCAAACCGCGATTGCGATTGCGTCGAGCCTGCTTCGGCTTCGACCGGAATGCCACCGAATTTGCTCATGGTTTGCGATACCTTTTCCCGTCCTGCTCCATGTACAAAGCGCCAGACGGCAATGCGTCAAATTCTTGTTTGGTCGTAATGCGCGGAATACTTGTTTGAGCGCCGGGATTGGCAGCTCTGGCCGGTGGCGGCGGCCCCAAATTTTCAGGCGGAACAATGCCCATGGTCTCAAGTGCCGCCAAGTTGCTCATGCCACTGCGCATGCTGGACAAAAACTGATTTCGCGCGCCTTGCTTCAGTGCGATAGTGTCCTTGTCATCCCCCGGAGCCGGGATGAAAATGTCAGAATAAAAGTCAAATTCTTGTGGCGTGACAGCGGCACCAGTATCTTTGCGCAGCACTGCCGCAATGAAATTCTTTGCGACTTGCATGGCTTGGCGAGAATTGTCGCTCTGCGCAAGGTTTCCGACAATCGGTACTGACCGCGTTATGCCCTGCTTCAGGCTAGTCAACGCCTGTACCCGTTCGTCTGTAAATTCTGTGCTTGCGGCGAGGGCGCGATTGTAAAAGTTGATGTCTTTGGACTGGCCCTCTGTCAGCTTGATATTGGGGCGCGGCGGGTCTTGTGGTCCAGTAAGCATAGGGGCACCAGGTGCAGCACTAGCACCACCACCACTTGCCGCCGCATAACGCTGCGAAGCCAAGGCGCGGGCAGCGCGGCCCCTGTCTTGTTCGGTGCCAATCTGTGCCTGCTTCAGCCGAAGGTCCAATTCCTTTAGGGTCTGGCCCGTCTGCAACTTAATGCGCGGAATGTCGGCCATGGTGATTTGCGCCACGTCTTCCGGCTTGCCGCCGAAGGTGGTCAAATACCGCTGCTTGGCAATCTCAAGCGTTTGTGGATTGCGTTCGTCCACGCCTGCCAGAATCTCGTTCATGGCCGCGCCACGACGAAGCGCCATATCAAGTTGGCCCGCGTCCATATCGAACTGAAACCGCTGTTCGGACATTTGGTCCGCACGGTCCTGCCGCATGCGCTGGCGTTCGGCTTCCTTCTGCGCTTCCTGGCGTTCAAGGCCGGACTGATAGGCATTCAGGAAGTTGCCGACAATGTTGGGCTGCATGAGTTCTGCCATTAAATCCCCCACATGTAAGGCGTCGAGCCAGCAGCGGCAGGCGGCTTATCAAACCACCCGCCCTTGTAAGCCCCGTATGCCTGCGCGCCTTGGCTCAGTGCGTTGTTGATACTGTTGCCCATGTTGATGTAGCCCTGCGCCCGTGCATTGCCCGCAGCCTGATACGCATTGGCCTGACCAGCGGCGGCGTTCTGTCCGAAGTTGCCCGTCTGCGCGGCGGCGTTCTGGCCCGTATCCACCATGCCGCCCAAGCGGCTGAGGTAGTTGTTGAAGTCGCCCAGATAAAGCTGGCCCGTGCGGTCGCCGATTTCCTGCGCGGTCGCGCCCGAGAACAGGCCCCCGCGTGCCGCGCGCGAAGCGTCTACAGCGCCGACCGTGTCCTGTACCATGCGGGCGAGGAACGGGCTTTGCGTGTAGCCCTTAAGGGCTGCCTGATAGGCGTCCGGCCCCCCCATGCCAAGCAAGTCACCATAGCGGCCCAAGGCGGTAGCACCCGTGTCACGATAGGGTGCAAGGTCGGCGCGTGTCTGCTGGTACATGCGCTCCTGCACGTCCGCCGCCTGCTGCGCGGCGCGGCTTTGGGCCTTGGCGGCCTTGTTGCCAGCGTAAACACTGGCCCCCGCGCCGACTACGGCACTTCCAACAATTGCACCTACTGGCATGGCAACACCTCAAAATCTGTTCGGTCGTCTGTAATCTTCAAGCGGCTTTCGCCCATGTCCAAAATCAGCGGGTCGTGGCTTTCAATCAATATCGGCATGTAGCCCGCAAACATGGCCCAGCGATTGTAAAGCAGGCATGCCTTGCCCACTTGCCCCGCCCCTATCATGGCGCAGCAAGCGCCCACCCGCTTGTCATGCTCCGCGTCGTCGGCATGTGGGTCGTCGCGCTTCGTGCGCGCGTCGAGCCGGTCATGGAACGACTTGCCCAAATCTTCCAGCCACGTTGCGCGCCTTATCCAGTCTGGATACCGCAGCGCATGGAAACTGGCCCCGATACGAATGCCATTGCGCACGAACAAGTCGTCGCGCCGGAAGTCCTGCACGAAGCCCATGTGCCGGGGCGGATGAGCCAAGGGGTTGTCGTCCGGGGCCACCGTCAGGATTTCAAGGCAGTCCGTCTGCACGAACATGAAGTCCGCCGCGTCATGGGCCGCAAGCAGCGCATGCCGCCCGCGCCCTTCCCTTCGGAAGAACGTATGCAACTGATAGACGCCGGGTTCCTGCCGGATAAACAGGAAGCCCCCGTGTGGCGTTGTCAGCAATACGTTGCCATTCACGCCCACATGCGGTGCCAGGTCGATTGACGTGGTGCCGTCAAATGCCACCAAGGGCAGGACTTCAGGGTCGTTCAGGACTTCATTGGCAAAGGTGGCGTCGGTCGATAGCTGGACAATGCGCTGCCGCTTCACCGCACCCTCACGATAAAGCCAACGTCATTGGGAATGGTCACGGTCGTGGCTGTGGTGACATAGGCCGCGTCCGTCTGGGCATAGTCCCAGAGGTCGGGGTAATCCGCCTTGCTGACCGTCTGCCCGGTCTTCGTCAGAAAGCGCGCGTTGGGCGTGCCTGCATACTTGATAGACCCGCCCACCGGAATAAGGCTTTCCTCATAGTCCAGAATGGCCTGAAGGAAGCCCAAGACTTCGCGGTCGTCCCCGTGCAGCTTTGCCGGCACGTTGGGCCTGACGCGGCGCACCATGGGTTCAGTATCCGTCCAGCATACGTTGACGGGCCTGCATGCGCGCGGCGTCGTCCATGCGCAGCATGATACGCTGGTTATTCATTGCCATGTTGCCCGCCCCCCCGGCCATGGCCGCGCGGGGGTCCTGCCCGCGCTCCCGCCCAAACAATGCAAGGAAATTCTGGAAGGGTGACGATTGCGGGCGCGGCATGGGCTGCGTGTTCGGCATGACACCCCGCGCGCGCGCAATGTAATCACGAATGCTTTCGGGCTGGGGCTGGGCCGCGCCTTGCGGAAGCGACCCCATAAGCGCCTGGCGTTCGGCTTCCCGCTGCTGCTGGTAGTACGCTTCCAGTTCCGCTTCCTTCTGCATGGCCTTGAGGCGCTGCACGTCATTGGCGTTGATACCGCCCTGACCGTTGCCCAGTTTTGAAAGCATGTTCGTCATCAGTTCGTTCCTACCTGAATGTCTGCCCACGCGCCCAAGAACACGGCCTTCACCGGGTCGGACACGCGAAAGCGAATAATGCGGTGACGATAGCTGCCGCAGCCAAACCACACCGCGCGCCATTTGTTTTGCCCCACTGGCCCCATGGACGTAGCGCGCGGGTCAGACCACGTCCGCCCGCCGTCGTCCGAGTAGCACACGAGCACCTGAGGGTTAGACCCCTGCCCCGTCACCAAACCCACACCGGCTTCGATATCAAGTTCGAGACGTGACATGAATGCACGCCTGCCGTCGTGGTGCAGTTGCAGGCTGGTGGCTTCTCGGACGAGGCCCATGCCCCCTTCGGAATAGCTTTCGGCCAAGAGTTCGTAGAGGTTCCCGTCGCTCGAGCCGACCACCTGACGCTGGCCGTTCAAGGTCAGGTTGCGCGCGTCCCAGCCGCCCGTCGCGTCCGACCCCATGGGCCAGGTGCCTGACTTCCGGTAGGACCACAGGTTGGTTGATATGTCCCACGCAAAGGACCATTCGTTGGGCAAGGTCAGCACATAAAACAAATGCCCGCGCTGCTGGTAGGTGAAGGCACTGAGTGCCGACAGGTCGGACACCTGTTCCAGATAGTTGTCGATTTCCGGCGGGCTAATCTTGCGCGGCGCATAACCTTCGGCGCGATAGACGCTGACCCCGCCGGCGCGTCCGTCACGCCCGACCCATGTCAGACCACTATCAACGACCACAGCCGTGTCACGGGCAACGCAGCCAATATTGGCCGCAGCCGTTGCGGTCTTGGCGAAGGCATTCGCCCCGCTGTCGCCGGTCGGCCCCCACCATTCAACGGAGCGTGAGCCCAGCAGTGCCACGTCATTGGCGACCGCACGAATGGCAACGAGATTGTCGCTTTCCGCTTCACCCGTGGCGAAGTTGTTGGCCGGGAACGTCGTGTCGTTGATTAGCTTCCAGCGAAAGCGCCCGGAGTTCGCAACCGAAATCAGCGAATAGCTGGCAATCGACGTGCAGCTTGACGCCTGTTCGAACCCACCCCCTGAATGCTCACTCAAGGCCAAGGTCGGCACGTCAAACTGGTAGGATTTGATTTCGCCGACGATATCAATCTGCGCGCCGTTGTAGGCCATGTCGACCGGCAGGCTGCCTTCAATGGTGCCGAGTGCCGTGGTTGAACCACTTCCGGTCACCGCGTGCAGGGTCGTCCCGACCACCACGTAATGCTGGTCGCCCGCCGTGATTTGCCCCCGCACTTGCCCCCCGCCAATCGTGGCGAAAAGATTGCGTGTCGGTGTGCCATAGCAGACAAAGTCCGTGCGCCCTTCGCCTTCGACCGGCTCGCCATACATGTTGACGAGCGAGGTCATGCCCGCCGATTTCGACCGACCGACATTGAAGGCTCGCCCGAAGGGCACGCGGATACGGGGCATTAGGACCAAATCACCTGAATGTAGCCATTGAACCCGGCGTCATTGGCGGTCGAAGCAAAAGCCCCGTCGCCCGGACTGCCACCCGTCGTCCCGGCCAAGGCCCCGGAGAATGTCGCCCCGCCCGCCCTTCCCGGCGTGCCCGCTGCTTCTTCACCGGGCGGCGTGGCCACATAGCCCGAACCGCTTTCGCCCGTGATATTGGTGTCCCCGCCTGAGGCCGTCCCACCAGTTCCGTCCGCAAGGCTGGTGCCTTTGTTCCCGCCATTGCACGTCACCGACACGGCAGAGCCGTTCAGGGTTCCCGATACGGTCGTATTGCCACCATTATTGCTGGCTGACCCTGACCCTATCGCAACGGTGAGCGTGGTTCCCCACTCACCGGCCAGAACCGCACGCGTGAGATAGGCAAAGCCACCCCCGCCGCCGGCAGACCCGTCAACAGGCGACACACGACCAAAAGCGGCCCCACCAGCCGCCTGCGCCCATATCTGCACCGTCGTTGCCCCATTGGGAATGGTAATCGACGTGGTGCCGGGGAAGTAGAGTTCGCCCATGTTGAACGGCTGGCCGGTAATGACGACGCCCGTCATGAAGACAATCCGGTGCTGCCGGTGATTATCCAGGTATTGGTCGCCACCTTGCGCAAGGTTGCGCTGTTGCCGCGCGCCAGCGTGCGGGTGGCCGGGTCTGCACCCAGCGTGCCCACCCCGTCACCGCGTACAATGATGACACTTGCGCCCTTCGCAATCGTGACCGTGGTGGCTGTGGTTGAACCGCCATTCGTATTATCCAGCAGAATGGCCGTGCCAATCGGGAAGGCCACCGTCGCATTCGCCGGCACCGTCCACGTCTGGGCCGTGTTGTCGCCCTTATAGACCACCTTGCCCGCGTCACTGAGGGCCAGCGTGTAGCCGGTGCCACCCGTGCGGGTGTTAAGCGGTGTGCCGCGAAAACCGACAGATTTTTCTGTCGCGGGGCCGGTGTCGGTCGTGTCAACGTCGCCGGTCGTGCTGTTCTTGACCACACCCATGTCAGGGCACCGAGACAAGGTTGGAGAAAATGCCGGTCGGCGAACCCGTAATCAGCACGCGCACTTCAGCGTCGGCCCCGAGTGTCACTTCAAGGAACCCGTTCGCCGTGAGGCTCGCCCCCGTGATATTCGTCGCCGTGCCGTTGGCGTTCTTCGCCTGAAGCTGCAAGGTCGCCGCGTTGAACGTGCCTTCCGCTTCCCAAATGTAGTCACCACCCTTGACGGTGACATAGTTCCCCGTCGCCGCAGCGTTGCTCAGTAGCGTCAGGTTTTCGATAAAGTAGGTATTCATGGACATTGCGTGTGTTCCTTCAGAAATAGTCCGTGACCACGGGTTCCTTGGCTGAACGCTGGCTGACATGCCGTTCAAGCAGGCGATAGCCCGTATCGCCCAAGGCATAGGGGATTTCGCTGCCCGGCCCGCGCCCATAGATTTCCGCGCATTGACCCGCAATCACTTGCGCGTAAGGAAGCGCAGCCGCGTCGGGAATGGCACTGTCAATCCAGTACACCAGACCCTCTTCAATCAGCCATGCCCGCACCTTGTCGGCCCGCCGTTCAATGCGGTCCCGGTCGTCTGCCGACAACGCCTGACCCGGACCAATCAGGCCCAGTTCCTCGCCGACCAACTGATAAAGGTCTGTGTTCGTGATTGTCATTCGCCAGCCTCGTCAGCCACGACCTTGCGGGGCCGTCCGCGCTTGGGCTTCGGCGCGTCGAAGACGTTCTCGACCATGACCGTGTCAGCCTCTTCGTCCATGGCTTCGAAAAGCGGGTGTCCCTTCAGCTTGGCAATGGCCGCAGGGTCAGTGACGACCACCCACACACCGACCGGGAATGTGTACCCGTACGCACGGGTTTCCGCTGGCACGTCGTCTGGCTTCAAATAGCCGCCTGTGAATCTGATAAGCATGGTTTCTCCGTCGCAGAAACGGCCAGGGGCGGACATAAGCCCGCCCCCGTGCCTTCATTGTTATGGCAGAGCCAGAATGGTCCCAATCATGCCAAGGCTGATTGTGCCAGAGGTTGGCACGGTGCCGCCGGGGTTTGCAGCCACGGCCCCGGTGATGACCGTCTCCGCCGTGTACACATAGCCAGCACCCGTAACTGCGCTGGAAAACGCAGCCGTGCCCGTCTGACCAACAGTCGCCGCCGCAAAGAGACGGTCAGCGTCTCCCGCGTCACCGACATTATAGGTCAGCGTGGTTGCGCCGTCCAAGTCAGTCGAACGCAGAACGCTTGAAATCAGCACGAAGCCCTTCGGCACCTTGCCAAATTCAAACGTGTCCGCCGTCGTCAGTGCCGCTGTCACCGGCACTTCGAACCAAAGAACGATTGCGTTCCCCGGGTGAGGACCAACGCCCACGTTGGGGCTGTTGGCAAGCTGCCTGCTTTTATACAAAGGCATAGTTCAGTCCTTTCTAAAATTAATCGCCAGTGCCCGAGGTATAGACGGTCACAATCCCATGTTGCTTCGACGCCGAGCTTGCGCCCGTCGCGAAATGCAGCTTGGAAATGCCCCGCAGTTCCTCGATTGCAACGCCAGGACGGAACTTGTAGTCGCCCGTCGTGTCGGTAATCGGCGTCGGCTCCTGACCCCACGCAACCGCCATGGCCTGCTGGCCGCAGAGGAAGTTGGGTTCGACCGAAATCGAACCGTTACCCGCCGCCACGAAGGTGGACGACGTGGTAATCAGCGTCGAGATTTCCTCAATCTGACGGACGATGACGCCGTCATAAATGAGGTCGCCATCCTGGAACAGCGGGTTTGAGTTCATGCCGCCACCTTCACGCGCGCGCGCGTCACGGTTGGCATTTATCATGACGCTGTCATTCTTCAGGTCGCGGAACGAGCGAGCGCCGGCGAACATGACGAAGTATTCGCGCCCGTCTTCCAGACGGAACGGACGAATGGCAGGGCTTGCAGCCTTGGCCATGCGCTTGGCAAGCGAAACCACCGAAGCGGTCAGCTTGTCGTTCGTCGAGTCAACGGTACCCAGACCCGTGGCGTGCTCAGTGCCGCTTGCGGCGATTGCCGTTGTCATGTTGGCAAGGGCTGACCCAAACAACACGCGGTCACTGTTGGCCTTGACCCAAGTGTTGTAGTTCGCAGTCGTTGCACCCGTCACCACGACGTTGCCGTCGCTGTCCACGATGTCCGTCGCCGGAACCGAAGACGTGGTGACCGTCGGGCCTGCCATGTACTTAATCATGTCAGCCCGCAGCGTGTCCGAAGACCACAGCTTGAGCATGTCACGACCGGCATTCAGCAGGTCGATTTCGGTCTTGTACTGCGTGGACTTCGGCACCTTGACGGCGTTACGAATCCAGTCAACCGAAACAGCGCAGTTGTAGTTGCCGAGCTGCTCTTCCTTGCCGTCGAGAACGCCCGAACCACGCACACCGGCGGCGGTGAGTTTCGTCACCAGCGGGATGTTGATGGTCTTGCCGTTTTCGGAAGCAAGTTCGTACTTGGTCATGATGATGGAAGACGACTTGCGGCCCATGTAGGGCAGGAAGCCGGACTCGCGGACATATTCCGCGAGGTAGTCGCTCGACCACTTTTGCTTTTCCAAAGCGGACGAAAGAAGTGTCTCTGCCATGGCAGATGTTCCTTATGAACGGAACACCGCGTTGAACGCCTCCCCCGGCCCGACGGGCACGTTGGGGCCTTTGCCGCCCGCACTGGGTGCAGACGCCAAGCTAGGGCGTGGTAGCGGTGTCGATTGCGGGGACGGTGCAGATGTCCCGGCGTTCACCGCTTGTGTCTGGGGTTTGACATAGCCATTCGCTTCAGCCCATTTCTGAGCCCAGGCTTCAGGGTCGTCGTCGCCAATCTTCGACAAGCGCATGGAACGCTGGTGCTGCTGCACCACGAAGTCATAAGGGTCGACCTGACGTTGGACGGTGGCCCAGAGATGCGGATTGGTCTGCAGTTCGCCTGCAAGCCATTCCTCCGCAGCCTTGACCTTTTCAGCCCCATGCTGGCGCGAGGCCGTGGCATGGCTGATGGACGTGATGATTTCCCAGCGGTCACGTGCCCGTTGCGTTTCCAGTTGGCGATTGAAGCCGTCCGGGTCTGCAATGGGGTCAATCAACTGCTGGGGCTTTTCAGCCGCTTCCACCTTTCGGCGATACTCTTCGAGTTCGCGCTCGAGGCGTTGGCGCTTTTCGCGTTCGTCCAGAACAGCGGCCATGGGTATGTATCCGGGCGGTGGCTGTACGGGCGCACCAACCGGCTGAACCGGGGCTGTGGTCTGGCTTTCCAGAGCGGGCGCTGGGGGCGGCGGCTCCGGGTTGGCAGGCGGCGCGGAATTGGCTTCCGGCGCGGGCTGCGTGTCTTCTTTCGGCGCGAAACGTCCTTGCTCGTCCCGTAAGAACGAGAGCTTGTCGTCTGTCATGTTTTCCCTTGGGTGTACGCCCGGTTAGCCCCGGCGGCAGGCAAGTCAACGCCCCTTGAATGCGTGGGCGGCACGCATGGCCGTTGCTAGTGCAGCAACAGCAATTCTTCGTCTTCGTCTTCGTCCGCTTCGCGCGCCAGGCGCACACGTTCACGAACGAGCCGATAAAATTCGTTGATTTCGTCCAATGCCTGCACCAATGCGGCGCGGGCGTCGGTATCAAGGCCGGTCGGCGCAAGGGCCAGCACTTCGCGTGCGGCCTGCTTGGCTTCTTCAGCCTGTTCGATAATCTCCGGCGGTGCGTCTTCAAGGTCGCGCCCCAGAATGTCCGCCATGAACTGGCGAACGTCTTCAATCTTGTCCCGCCGCTTGTTCCGGCGCTTGTAGGCGTAAGGGTCGAAGCCCCCCTTGGAGCCGCCTTCGTCAACCGGCGTGCCCGACAGCGTGCCCGTGGCCGATAGCGTCAAAAGCCCAAGCGTGGCCGACAGGCTTCCCGATAGCCCGCCGCCCGTCAGCGTGCCGTCTGACACAAGGGTCAGCGTGCCCAAGGTCTTTGACAGCGTGCCGGTCAGGCCCGCAGCCAAGGTGCCCGAGGCTGACAGCGTGGCCGTGCCCAGCGTGGCCGTCAGCGTGCCCGTCAGGCCATTGGCCAGCGTGCCGGAACCCGAAAGCGTCACCGCCCCCAAGGTCTTCGACAGCGTGCCGTTGATATCGCTTCCCGCTGCCTGCGGTCCAAGCAGCGTGAGAAGCGTCATGGAAGCCTAGCCTTCAGACGAGCGTCAGAAGCTGGTTGAGCGTGGTCTGCGTGTCGTCAATCCGGTTGTCTATGTCCGCGATTTGCTCCACGTCGCCGAGCGACACAGCCGAGGTGCGAAGCTGCGTGAGGTGCGCAAGCCGGGACCGGCAGAGGTCAATCAACTGTTGCACGCTCATGTCAAATCACCATCTGCCGAAGCATGACGTTGGACGTGTTCAGCACCATGTAGATGTAGTCGATTTCCGTGGCCCCGTCCTTGTAGGTCACGTCAAATGCCGTGTCGCCCAGAACCGCAGCGCCGTTCGGGTAAAGCATGGTGTTCCAACCGTCCATGGATGACTGCGCAAAATCGTACCTGAACCAGCGACCCGTCGCGTCCTTATGAATGTAGAGCCAGTCATTGTTGTACACGTACTTGCTGCCAGTCGTGAAAGTTTCGACGGCAGGGCTGTATGTGATGGCACTCCAGCTATTCGCTGCAATATCGTAGCGGTCAAGCAAGGCGCCAGCCGCCCCTCTGAACGAGTAGATGTAGCGACCGTTCAGGATGGCGTTTTCGGTGTTCCAATCGCTCGCCGACACACTGTGAACCCACTGACCTGACATGCCAACACCCGGTGCGCCACCGCGAGCAACGCCTGGGCTCAGCGTGGTCCAAGTGCCACCACTGATGCTATAGCGGTACAGAGTGACGGCGTTAGACCCCATGTAGTAGATAAAGTCGTCATTGCCCTCGATGCTGTAGGCCGAGTCGGTGCTTGGCTGCGTCGTCCATGCAGTGCCCGTTGTGATGACAGTCGCTGTGTTGCTGGCAATCGTGCGTATCTGCCCGGCACCCGTTCCACTGACAATTCGAATCTGATAGTTTGTCCACTGGTTGGTGGTCCAGTTCTTGGCGCTGTTGGTCAGCGTGGAAGCGCCGCCTGCCGTGGCAGTGCCCGTGGCAAATGCCTTGTATCCGTCGTCAAGCCAAGATGGTGTTGAAATAAGGCGACTGTCGGTTCCGATGACTGCCGCCGGGGCTACGCCGTCCGTTGCTCCAGTTTCGGCAGATGTCCATACGTTCGTGGCAAAATCGTAAAACCTGAATATGTTGGCTGTCGTCGTGCCCGCAGAGGCAACAGCGTTCAAGATATACCAGCGAGGAGTCAGAAGTCGGTAAGTGGTCGAGGCGCTGAACGCGCTGGCTTGTGCTGCGACAGTGATTGTTGCGTTGGTGCCGATTGTGTTGCTGACAATGGCCAGCGTCACACCGGCATTAGGTCCACCAGTGATGTGAATGCTGTAACCACGCAAGTCCCGCGCCAGCGTCAGGTTCGTGACGATGGTCGATGTGGTGCCGCTGGTTGCTGTGCCAGAGGGACCGATTGCAGTTCCAGTTCCACATGCTCCGGCAGCGAAGGCACCACCAAGGGCGGGTGAAGGAAGCGTTACCCACCCGTCCTCATTCGGATTGTACATCTGCGCGCCTGTGGCAGATGTAACCAGCATCTGCTGCTGCCGATAATGACGCGACGACACAATGAAGTGCGCCGCTGCCGTGGCCTGCGGGGCCGGGGTGCAGAACTCCCACCGCTTGAGGTCGAGGATTTTCCGATTGCCATTGGTCGTGGCCATTACGTCACCGCTATGTTTCTACGCAGGCTGTCTGCCTGCAAATGCATGAGGGCAGGAATGTGGTCCTGCATGGCGAAGGTTCCCGCCTGGGATTGGTTGGTCACCGTTGAAACCGTGGTGACGGTTCCCGACGCAATCGTTGCCGTTGTCTGCAAGTTGGCGGCTGTTGCGTTTTCAGCCAGCACACGCAGCCTGCCCGCCGTATCTGGCATGGCCATGCCTTGCGTGCGGGTCAAAGACTGCACCGCCATGCGCAGGGCTTCGATGGCCTCCAACAGTTCCCCGCGCTCTTCGGTCGGAAGCGGATTTCCGTTGGACGTTTCGTGCGCAATACCGTCCGCGCCGTGAGTTATCTTGACGCGCTGGTAAAGCACACCGCCGATATCGTCGGCAGCAATGGTGGCTCCCGAGCCGGGGGTGTAACCTACGTTATCAGCCATCAGGCGTTACCGTCTGTAAGCGTGAAGGTGTTGATGGTGAAGGACTGCCCCGCCGTGAACGACGTGCTGGATACTTCCATGTCCCCGCCGCCACCCGTCGCCGTGACCGTGCCTTGCAGGTGACACGTCGTTCCCGCGCTGTCGTAAAGCCGGAAATGCGCCGCCGTGCCCGTGTTGTTGGCCGACAGGTCCTGCCAGCTTCCCGCCAAGGCTTTCGTGCCGCCCGACGCATTGGCCATCCAGTCACTGGGCAGTGTCAGTTCAGCCAGGATGGTCCCGCTGTCAGCCGTTCCGCAGTTGGCAGGGGCAGCGCCCGTGCGGATGCGGATGATGGCACTGGTCCCCACCGTGGTTTCAATCGCGTCGAGGCGCGCATTGCGCACCGCTGTCGATAGCTGAATGGCCATTAGTTGATTGACCCCGTCACAATTTCCACTCGCTTCTCACCCGTGCGCGGGTCCTTGACCAAACGCTTCGGCGCGGCCATGACACCGGCCACTTGTGCAATCGCCTGCGCTGCCTGCCCGATGCCGTCCGCCGCTTGGGCCATGACCTGTGCGTTCTGCGCCATGACTTCCGCCGTCTGGGCCTGCACCGCAATAATGGCCTGCGCCGTCTGCTGCTGTGCCGCCACCATGGCTTCCTCGCCCGGTGTCAGGTAGCTGATGCTGGGCTCTTCCATGTCGTCGCCTTCCATGGGTTCTGCCGTGGCACGGGCGCGAATGCTGGACTTCATGCTAGCCTCGCGCATGGTGTTGACGTGGCCCTGCCGGTCGGAGACGAACTTGAACTGCGCCAACTGCATGTCGCGCTGATGCTTCAGGGCTTCAGCCTGCTGCTGACGTTCCATTTGCTGCTGCTGGGCTTCGGCGTCCATGGCCATTTGCTCCCGCTTGGCCATGAGGATGAGCGCCTGCTTTTCCTTTTCCGCCTCAATCTGCACCATGGCGGGGTTCGGCTGCTGCTGGGCCATTTGCGCCTGCTGTTCCTGCGCCTGCTTCAGCTTGTCCAGAAGCAAGCGCTTCTTGGGCAGGCTCGAGGCTTCAATCAGCACGTCGGGCGGTATCGGCATGCCCGCTTGCACCAGTTCGGCCAGACGCTGGAACTGCTCTTCCTGAATGACCGCCGTGTCCGGGGTGCTGTCGATGACGATGTCCACGTCCATGTCGGCAGGACTGTTCTGCATTTGCATGGCGGGCTGGCCCGTCATGGGGTCAATCTGCGGCATGCCGGTCATGGGGTCGATGACAGGCTGGGGCACGTTCAGGCCCACGAAGCGCGGGGCATTCTCGTCATCGGTCACCCGTATCCACTTCGGCTGGTTCCAGAACTGCTTTATCGCGTCCCAGAAGGCCCGATAACAACGCAGCGTCCAATCATCGAACTGCGCCAGAAGCGGGGCCTGTTCGGTCAAGCCCGCCTGCTGTTCAGCCAAGATGGCGCGGCCCGATTGGCTAGCCCCCTGTCGCCCGACAATGCCAGGCGTCGGGGACTGTCGGCGCATTTCTTCCTTGGCGTCGCGCAAGAGTTCGAGGTGGCCGGGAGCCAAGTTCCGGTCGCCCAGTTCTTCAATCTGCCCCTCGCGCGCTTCGATAATGCCGTCCGGCTTCGCCCACTGTTGGCGGACCGTATCAATGTCGATGACGCCGGGGTCAACCCTGAGCTTCGCCACATTCAGGATATGCACGGCCTTGCTTCGCGCCTTGTTGATGGCGTCCTGCGGCCCGAGCATGTCGCGGACAATGCCATAGCGGCAGTTGTCGATGTCCACGTAAGCCGACTGCGCAAGGATGGCACAGCGCGGGCGTCCGGTCTTGCTGTCCAAGAACGGACTGGGGCCGCTTTCCAGAATACCGCCCGAGACGAACACGCACTTTTCCCAGTCGCCGCCTTTGCGCTTGTACATTTCAAAGCACATGATGCGGCGCTGTCGGCTGTCAACCCATGCCCAGCCGTCCTTCGGTCGGTCGCGGTAGGTGTCGGAAGCACTCTGGTCGTAATTGAACGAGGTGCGGATGGTTTCGGCTTGGTCAGGATAAAGGTCGATGATGTCCTGCTCGTCCATCCACTTCGCGATGCCCATATAGCGCGCGTCACCAAAGTCCGTGTCGCGTGAATATGGGTCATAGAAGAACTCTTCAGGCCGGATGCGGCGCAGGCCAATCTCAGCCCCTTCCGCCATTTCCGTGACACCCGCACAAATGCCCCAGACCAGAAAGTCCTTCAGGCAATCGCGGCGCTTTGATTGGAACCGCGTCACGTCCGCCACATAGCGCAGCCCGTCCGTGGCCACTTCCGCACTATCCTGGTCCTTCGGTGTGCGGCCCCAGCCCTTCGGGTCGGTTCTTCCGCGCTCCACAATGCCGATGATGGCGTTGACCGCAGGCTTCACATGATTGAACGCAAGCGCAGGCTGGCCACGGGCCTCGAGCGTGCGGCGCTCGGCGTCGGTCCACTGGATACCGTCGTAGTAGTTCTGCCAGACCTGTGCGTCCCGGCGCGCGCGGTCTAGCATATCCATGGCGACCGTGGCTTTGCGCTTTAGGTCGGCCAGATAGGCGTCCGCTTCTTTCTGGTCATAAGCCATTATGCTGTCTTCCAGTTCTGCTGTGCCGCCAAGGACCGCGTGCGGGCGTAGCGGTCTTCACCCTTGGGAGGGGCCGCCAGCCTGTAAACGGCACTCGACGTGTCAGCGACCGCGCGCCCGATGAGGCTGCAAGCGTCCACTGCGTCGTCATGCTTGCCAGCCGGAAACCGCACCAGCTGGTCAATGATGTCATTCGCCCACGGGGCTTTCGGAAACGCTACTTTCCCGTTTGCAGCTAGAGCTTGAAACGCCCGCGCCCGCGTGGGCTTATCGTGAATGGAACTGACCCATTCCATTGCAACCCATGTCTTTCGTTCGGTCATGCGGCGGTCGAGGACGCCCTCAATGGCCCGCTTGATAACGCCCGCTTCGCTGAACCAGATGAGCGGCTTGTGCTTCGCTACCAGGTCCAGTTGCTTGTCTATCCAGACGCTCGCGTTCGTCTGCCCACGCCACCAATCCAGCGCATAGATGGTGCTGTCAGGGCCAATGCCCCAGACCGCATGTTCCGTGTAGTCGCCCCCTTCGTCGGTCACGGCCAAGTCGCTGGTGCCATAGACGTTGACCTTGGGGAGGTCGTCGTAGCGCTTGAACCAATCGGCCTTGAAAAACGTGCCCTCGTCCGGCTGCGGGTCTTGCTGGTAAAGCGCCGACCAGAAGCGCGGCAGCGTGTTGCGCTTGATGCGTTGCAGGGCGTCAATCGGATAGGCTTCGGGCCACAAGGCGTGGCCTTCGTCGTCAATGGCGGGAAGCTCCACCACTTCCCACTTGTCGCCACCGTTGGCCTGTTGCTCAAGCAAATAGCCCGACAAGTCGTCTTCATGCATGCGGTGGTTGATGAGGATAACGGCCCCACCCGGCATGAGACGATTGTAGACGCTGCCCTGATACCAGTCTTTCACCCTTCGCCGTTCGACTGGGCTTTGGGCGTCGGCCATGGAGCCAAAGGGGTCGTCGATAATGAACTCGTCCGCGCCCTTGCCGAGAATCTGCGAGCCAACACCAACCGCATAGAATATTCCACCGTGCCTTGTGTGCCAGCGGCCTGATGCCTGGCTGTCGTCGGCAAGTTCGACGTGGGGGAACAGTCTTCTGTAGGGTTCGTCCCGGATGATGTTCCTGACTTCACGTCCGAAGTCATGGGCGAAACTTTCACTGGCACTGGCACTGATAATCTGGCGGGTCGGGTTGCGGCCCAACACCCAAGCCGGATAGCGCCGTGAGGCGATTTCCGATTTGCCATGGCGCGGGGGCACCAAGAGCATGAGCCGGTCAATTTCACGCCGCTCGACCCGTTCCAGGTGACCGGCAATGATGCGATGGTGGTTGGCGGTCTTGTAGCGGTCGTAACTGTATTCCGTAAAGTCAATGAGACTTTGCCGCGCCTTCACCCTTGCGCGCTTCTCCTGCAAGGCCAGCAATAGCTGCGTCGAGTTGTTCTTCAGTCCATTCTGTAACTGGACGTTCATGCGTGACGGTCACTTGTTCCTTGGGCTTGCCGTGGCCCCGGTCGAGAATGAGTTGTGCAGCTTTCAGCCTGTCGGAGTTGCTGGCTTGCGTGTTCAGCAAGATTTGCGCGGCAACGTCGATGGCGTGCTTGGCGTGAAGCCGTGCATGCGCTTCGAGTTCCAAGTCTTTCTTGCTGCGCCCACCGGGGTTGACGTTGTTTCCGGGCTGAAAACCGTGCTTCTGCATTTTGTCCTGAAATATTCCTTCGCGCCCTCACCGGGCATTTTACACTTTATTGCGCCACCGGCTCCACGTCATGCCGTGCGACGACGATGCGGGTGCCGTCGTCAGAACGCAGCCACACCTGGCTTGAGCCGGGGACGGGGTTCCAGTCTTCGACCGTGGCGATGGTGTTGAAGGTGTGCCAATCGTCGCTTGCAATCATGACTTTACGGCCCTGCGTCACGCCACGCGCCTCCGCTGTAAAAATAAAGCTTGTTGTTCGTCGTATCGACAACGATAGGGGCGCGGCCCGTGTATGTCGTCGGAGTTCCCGTTGGCGTTCCAGCGCATGTGGGCACGTAAAGGAATCCGTTCGTTGCAGTTGTAGCAAGCGCGGCAGTGTTGATGACCACGTTGCCGTTGCCGTCAATACGCATGCGCTCGGTAAACGACCCGCCGCTGGCCGACGAGCTATGCCCGAACCGCACGTTGCCGCTAAACGGGCCTTGAAAGTCCATTGTTCCGGCTTGTGCCAGAACGAACGAATAATAGTCGGTGCCGCCACTGTCTTTGGCATACAGGCTGAAGCCAACGCTGCCGTTTGTCGCCGCGTTGCCGCCAAAGTAAACGTAATAGCTGTTATCCATCCTGAAGATGGCGGGGTGCTTTGCCGTCGCATTGACGGAAAACAGAACATTCGCATCAGCGGTCGGGATACCGACGTTGCCGCTGCCGTTGACCTCAATGCCCTTCACGCCACCGCCAGCCAGTGCCACGGTGTTTGCACCAACGCGATACATGCCAGTATCAGGGTCACTGATAAAGCTGGATGATGGCAACGACACGGTGCCGTCGCTTAGAAGGGCTTGGCCGCTTTCATTCAGTTGGTACAGCAGCGTGCCGCCGCTGCCAGCCGTCAGGCTGTTGTTACGCACGCCGAAATAGCGTGTCGTTTCATTGTTGTCGCCGTCAATCAACACCTCGACACTGGCAGTCGAGCGCACACCAGCACCGAAAGAGCTGTCGGAATAAGCGGCATTTGCACTACTGGTGCCAAAATAACTGGATGTCGTTCCGACGACCGCACGCACAGCGCCGCCCGCCGTCAATGCAACTTGGTCGGCCCCTGGCCAATAAACCCCCGAGTCGGGGTCGCCCTTGGCAAAGATTGACGGCGCGGTTTGCGTTCCAAGCGCCCACGGATGAATGAGGACGCCATTCAGGCGCAGAATATCGCGCCCCGTACCTGATGCCGCCGAGCCTGCTCCACCGGCGTAGGTCGGCGTAAAATTGTCTGTGACAACATCGCCAATCCATACCTTGTCGGCGGTGCCGGTGTGAATGTCGCCACTTGTGTTGGTCGCGCCCATAAAGCGCAACTGACCCACCGACACCTCAACGCCCGTGTCGTTGCACCAGAAGGAAAATTGCGTCGGAGCAACATTGCGGCTGGCGTTGTAGGTGGCGCTTTGGATTAGGCCCTTGCTGCCTTCAGTGAACCCAAACCCCGTGTAGCCTGGCTGGTCGCTGAAGACGCTGTTGACCGTAAAATCAAGCGTGCATTGCAGCTTGCCTGCGCGGTATTGTGCAAATTGAGACGTGATGCTGTCGACATGCACGTCGAAACAGTTGTACCAGCCGGGGCCGAACCCGGATGCGTCACGGCTGGTGATGTCTCCAAAGTGCCCGTTGCAACCTGTAAACTGGATGTCGCAGACAACAAACGAGCCAGAGCGCGTGGCCCAAAGTGTCTTGAGGCCGCGCATGTCATAGCAATAGTAGCAGTCAAGCACGGAAGCGTAAGTATACGGCGCAACCGCCAACTGCGGGTTTTCACCGGATACATCCTGCCCGCCAATGTCGTCGATATAAAGCCCGCGCGTGTATATGGCGTAGATGCCACGCGCCACGCGCGTCGTCGTGTCAAGACAGATGCTGCCGTCAAAGATGATGCCGCAAGCACCGCCGCCGTTATGCGACACAATCCGGTTGATGGTGTAGGTGTCCGTCGTATTGACCGCGAACTTGAGCCGCCCACGGATTGTGACCGTGTAGGGGCCTGTACCCGTAATGCTTTCGACCTCGACAATCTGCGTATAGACACCAAGGCTTAATGCCACAGGGTCGTTTGTTATGAGGAGAGTGTCATTTACGGCAAGGCTGGTGTTTGTGGTCAGGCTGATTGTGTTGCTTGCGATGGCGGCGTTCGAGTTCAGCGTGTAGCTGGTTCCAAGCGAGCCTTGGAAGCGAAGTAGATTTCCGCCCGTCGAAGGCAGCTTGAAGCGTGTGATGTTGGGGCGACCCCGGATGAGGACGCCAGCCGGAATGACGGCAGGGTAACCGGTAAACGCATATTCAATGTCACGGTAAGCCGTTATCTCCCCGCCCGTGCCGCTCAGTGCCGAACAGGCTGCGTCGAGCGCCGCCTGCCACGTTGCGTTCGCTCCACCGCCTGACGTGTGATAGCTTTCAAGGCTGACCGACAGACCTAGCATGCCCGCCGCAGTTGCTGCCGTGACGGCGGTCGGCACGGCGGCAGACGTTGTGCTATTGCCCGCAAAAGTCCTGCCTGCCTGCGTGGCGAGTTTACTTAAGGCAATCGCGGCGCTGGCATTCACGTCGCCGTCCACGATGACGCCCGTACCAATCGCCGTCACCCCGGCATTGCTGACCGTCACGTCACCGGTCAGGGCGGTCACGGTCGGGACGTTTGAGGCGTTGCCCAACAGCACGCTGCCGCCCGTCATGCTGGCCAGCTTGCTGTACGCAATAGCCGCCGAGGCGTTCACGTCGGCGTCTACAATGACGCCTGCGCCGATAGCCGTTACGAACGACCCGGTGCCAGACCCCGTCACGTCGCCCGTGAGGGTTATCGTCTGGTCGCCGCTGTTGGTTCCCGTCAAGCCCAAGTCGGTTTTCAGGGTGGCCAGCGTGTTGACTTCAGGCGCGCCCGAACCCGCCGTCTTTCTGTAAATCAGGCTGCTTGTGGCCATGTTGGCCATTTGCGACAGACCAACCGCCCCTGCCGCAATCGTCGTGGCGAACGAGCCAGTGCCCGAGCCTGTGACGTTGCCGGTCAGTGTAATCGTCTGGTCGCCAGAATTGGTGCCGGTGAGGCCCAAGTCAGTCTTGAGGGTCGCTAGTGTCTGAACTTCCGGGTCGCCCGTTCCGGCGGTCTTCCGGTAAATCACGCTGGCCGTCGCCATGTCGGCCATTTTGGCCAAGGTGACGGCGTTGTTATCAATTGTCCAGACCGTGCCAGTGCCGGAAACCGTTATGTCGCCATAATCCGCGTCACTGACCGGGCCACCGCCACCGCCCCCACCACCTGGCGGGGTTGCCCATGTGCCGTCAGCGCGCAGGAAATTGCTGGTCCCGCCGCCAGAGGCCGGGGTGATACCCTTCAGCGTGTCGGTGAAGACGTTCAGACTGGCAACCGCAGCCGCGTCCAACGTCCACGTTGAACCGGCACTGGAAACGATTACGTCGCCCTTGTCGCCGTCGAGCGCAGTAATCCCGCCGCCGCTACCAGCCGTTAAAAAAAAAGCGGGGTTTGCCGCGCGAGGCTGGATATAGACCCGAAATTGTTCAGTATCGCCGGCGGAAGTCTGCACCCGGAAATCGACGTGGCCATAGCCAGCCAGGCGCTGCGTCAGGCGGGTCGTCGTGTTCGACGCATTGGAAATCACAACCCCGGTCGGCGTCCTTGTGACCAAGACAATGGTCGCGCCGTCAAGGTAAGCCCCCATGTCGACGATATAGGTCAGGTTGTCGTCGTCTTCTTGGTAGGCCAGGAACTCCTGCGGGTTGACGACAGACAGACCACGGGTGGCATGGCGCTTGTTCTGGGCCAGCAATATGGTCCGGTCAGCCATGCGGGGACACCTGAAAAGAACAGGCGCGCGCAAGGCTCGAGGCCCGCGAACGCCTGTTCAAGTTTGTCGTAACGGAGGAGGAGAAACGGCGGGCAAACGCGAATCAGACGCAGTTCGCCCGCTACACGTTTTCTGAATTAGTTCTTTTTCGGCTGCAAGCGGATTTATGTCCTGAAGCCATAGTGCTTGGCCAGGGCGGTTGCCGCATGCCGCAGGAGGTTCAGGGCTTCGTTCGGACTGCCGCCATTGTGCTGCATCATCCACCGCCCGGCGCTGATACCGGATAGGGCCACCGCGTCCACCAACTGGACCGCATGACGGTGCAGGGTCATGAGGGCTGAGATGGCATGGTCGCGCCTTGCTTGGGCGGCAAGGCGGGTGTTCGATAGGTCACCTGTCGCCCCGCTGATAGCCTGCTGGTAGCTGCCGACACAGGCGGGCAGAAGACCCGCCAGGTAGGCGTCGGCATGCCAGCGTTTCAAGGCGTCGGCTTCGTGGGTGTCGAGGTAGGAGCGCCGCAAGTACCAATCCACCATGTCTTGCTCCACCCTGACACGGCGGGTGGAGCGGTCACGGGGGTCTGGCTGTTCAAAGACCCAGTGCGCATGGGTTCTGGCTTCGTCGGGGCCGTAGTCAGGGGGCTGGTTGTCAGGTTGGCGCTTCATGACTTCACCTTCAATTCAAAGCTGTTGCCGAAGTGCTGGGCCAGTTGTTGGCCGAAGCGTTTTTCGATTTCTTGCGCCGCAAATGCGCTGGGCACCACCAGCGTGGACACGCTGCCGTTCGGGTGCGCCGTGGCGAACCAAAGCGCCCAATGCGCCGGGGGTAGCTTGGCCTTGAAGTCGCGCCATTCAGGCACGCTGTCGGCCCAATCCGGGGCGTGTTCCGTTGCCGCCGACGCTGGCCTGTCGTCGGCCATGAAGCCTTCCCAGCGCCGTTCGGACAGCCAGCCCTGCGCATGTTTTGCGGGGTACACCCTGCCCCCCTGTTTTTGCGTTTCGCGGTCCAGAAAAGCCCGGTATTTGGCCACGGAACCAAGAAGGCTTGGCAAGTCCGGTAGGTGGCTTTTCACGCGCTGCCACGCCTTGAAAGCCGCAGTTTTGCTCATGTTTTGGGTGCGGGGGTAGGCTTTCCAGAAACTTTCGAACGCAGCCGGATAGCCGTCCGGGGCGGCAGACCCGGACATATCTTTTATATCTTTAGATATATGTGAGTTGTGAGTTGTGCACGCCCCAGGCATTGCCTGTGGCACTGCTTCAGGCACTGCCCTAGGCACGTCTTCGGGTTGGGTCATGCGCTTTCTGGCCTTCGCCTCGTGTCCAAGTTGCGACTTGGCCTTGAGAGCAAGAAAGCGTTGCGTGGCTTCGGCACGTTCTTCTTCAAGGCGCTTCTGACGTAGACCGTCCTGTCCTTCGTAAAAGAAAGCGAGGATAGTGTCCTTGTCCTGCTGCCATTCGTCCTCAGAAACTCGAGCAATGGCCCGAAGCGCGGCGTCCGCCTTTGGCAGCGGCCGGTCCTGTTTCCATGAGTACATAAGCAGCAGTAGATATGCGCCATGTTGCCTGGCAGTCAGGTGCATGGTGTCTGCCAGATAGTCTGCAATCCATAGGGGCATGAAGTTTTCGGGGCGGGTGTTGGTCATGCAGGCACCTCTGCCACCAGCTTGAAGGAAGATCGCGGCCAGAAAATCATTCCGCCCCGCCCCATCTTTCCACCGTCGTACACACGCCCATCCGACTCTTCGCCAATGGGACGCATAAGCAGGCTTTCCGAACATTCTTCATAAACAAAAACATACACGTCACATCCGGTGATGACCTGAATGCGCTTGTAGTCTCTGAAATGGCGCAGGCTTATCCCGTGTTCCAGCGTCTGCGTTTTGCGGTGCAGAGTTGCCTCGGCTTTGGTTTTCACCTCTGCCCACATGCGCTTTCCGTTTTGGGCTATGTCCAGATCAGGAAGCACGAAAGCAGTGTGCTTTCCTGTCATCTTCGGGGCCTTATCGCCATCCTCGCCGGAATAGTCATAACTCGGGATGACGTGCCAGCCGCGCTCCATAAGCCAGCCAGCAACGACCTTTTCACCTTCCCGGCCCCGCTTGAATTTCGGCTGTTGTCTGAAGTCAGATCCTAGCGACAAAGCCAAACCCCTTAAAATTGGCTATGAACCCATCCGCATTGTCGCCAAAGTAGATAATGGCCTGCCCCTGCAACGGTGCTGATACCTTCTCCGGGTGCCAAAACTTGATACGCCCCTCAGGAAAGCAAATTGCGCTTGCGGCTATAGTCATGCCCTGAAACCATTTCGTTTCGGTGGCGTTGTTCACCAGAACGCACGCCTGGCTCACGTCGCCGTCGAGAACGTGCTTCGTCAGTTTTGCTGTAAACTGCTGGCAAAGCGGTTGCTCGTAAGGCGGGTTCATCCAGACGACGCCTTCCCAATGCGCCGCCAGCCCGTTGTCCTGTGCCGTGTAGAAAGTGGTCGCCCCAACCGTTTCGTTGGCTATCGGGTTCGACGCCGGGTCCAGGTCAATGCCGCCCATGACGCGGCGCGCGGCGTCTATGTAGGCGCTGGGCGTGTACCATTCATTGTCACCGGAATTGTTTGACACATGGGCCTTGCTGCCCATGTCCAGAAGCGATGATGTAACGCGCGCAGTTTCTTCCTGCACCTTCTCGCGCCATTCGCCTAGCGCCGCTTCGAACTTCTCTTCTGGCACTGCCGCCATCTTGCGGGCGCGGTCGGCTAGGTGCTTGTCGATTCCGGCTTCTGAAAGCGTCGGGGCTACTGGGTCCGATTGCGACCCGGTAGACTGGTACGGCTTCCCACCCTTTGCCAGCCCCACCGTCTCGCGCTGATACTCCATCAACTCGCCGATCCGGCGCTCGGCACGCATGCGAATTTCAGCGGCGTCAATTTCAAGCTGTCGGTTCTTTGCCTGTCTGGCGTAAGCCTTCAAAGCCGCTGCCTTGTCGCGCATGTCCTTGACTTCATCGACTGACTTGGCTTCGTACAGCGCGCGACAAGCGGCTTCATATCGGATGAGTTCAGTCATGCGCGCACCGTGGTGTTGGGGGTTGTTGTCTTCACAGGCCAGCCGTTGACCATGTCGCTGCGAATGCAGAACACCTGGCCGGGCGTCTGACAGCCGCCGTCACCCAGTTCCGTGGACGCGGCAACCTTCAGGTTCACGGAAAGCCCTTGGGCGGCCCAGAACATGCGGATGCGAAGCGCCAAGGCTTCAGCATGCTGGCGTTGGCACCAGTCGCGGGTGGGAAGGTTGGTGGGGGTCTGGCGTCCGGTCATATCTCTTGGACCTCGATGTTCAGGAGGGCTTTCATCAGACGCTTCTTCAGCTTGAACACGGGCGTTGATACGCCCTTGCTGTCAGCCACGATGCGCTGCTTGGTCGTCGTGTCGAAGTAGACGGCGTCGGCGACGTAGCTGCATACCTGCTGGCCGTTGATGGTCAGGTAGAACTTCACTTGCCGTTCCAGATGGCTGATGTAGCCAAGCCGCTCCTGCACCTTCAGGGCCGTCCAGTCGGCATATTCTTTCTTCGACGCGAAGCGGCCTTCGTCGGTGACGACAGGCTGCGCGCGGTATTTGTTCTTCCAAGCCTTTTGGGAAGGTGCGGCGGCAGACGCGAAGGGTGATCCGTCTGCCGCCGCCGCGCGCCGGGGCTTGAGGGTGGATAGTTGGCGCGCGTTTTTCGTCACTGGGCCGCGACCTTCAAGGTCAGCACGTCCTGTGCTTCGTTTTCCAGTATGGGGCGCGGGTTCGCCGGCGCCTTGTCCACGACGCAGCTGCGGACGTGGGCCAGGATGCGGTCCACCAGAATTTCCCGCTTCGTCAGGTGGCCCCGGCCCGCGAGTGGGTCGGCGTCCACCTGCACGAAAATTTGTTCAAGGGTTGCTTTCGTCAGTGCAGTGTTCATGGGTTCATTCTCCTTCCTGCTGCTAAACCATGTCGGCTTGGGAAGCTGGTTGACTGGCTTCCATGGTCGCTTTGTCATTGGCTTTCCTTTCGTTGGCCCCCGCCTTACGCTTCGCCGCGCGGTTGACCCGCGCCAGCTTTATGGTTCCGTGGATGTACATTGTCGGGCGTCGCACCATGTTCATCACTGACGTATGGTCCATGCCCCCGAAGAAGGTGCCGATGCGCGGGTAGGACCAACCCTTCACCTCGCGCAGCCGCTTCATAACGTCGCCGCGTGCGTTGACGATGGTCACCTCGCGCGTTCGCGCCATGATGCTTTCGCGCGTCAGTTCCGTGCCGTTCAGCGCGTTGTGCCACCAGAGAATTTCATCGACGAGGTCGCGCGTGCCGCGTGCGGGCGTGCGAATGATACTGTCCCCGCTTTTGCGCGCGTTCCAGATTCGGCTTTCAGGCACGCCCTCACGCCACGCAGTCGTGGCCGTGTCTTCATGATCAACTGGTAAATTTGCTGAATCGCAAAGACGGGCGGGCTTGTTCATGGTTGGACTACTCGGCTGCTTCGGTTCGCTTGCCGGGCTTGCTGGTGGCCAGCAAGGCGTCGGCGACGGTCAGTTGCTGTTCGGCGGCGATGGCGATGACGCGCGGGACAACCCACGCCGGAAGTCGGTTCCATTTGCGCCAGTTGCTGACGGCAGGAGCCGTGACAGCAAAAACGTCCGCCGCTTTAGCGGTGCCGCCCATGTGTTCAATCAGTTGGTCTACGGTCGTGATCATGCCCCCTATCTATTCAAGGCGCTTGAACAATGTCAAGCCTTGCGCGCTTGAACTGACTTCAGCGGCCTGACCCCCCCCTGCCATTTTTCACTAGAAGAAAACTTGCCAGTAAACTAAAGGCCGTGTAAAAATAATTCACGCAGCTTGAATTTACCCCCTTGCATTGTTCAAGCAGCTTGAATAGCTTGTGTCGTGCCAACACGGAGCACGGCAATGCCCAACACACCAGACAACACACCAACCAACCGCAACATAAGCAAGCAGGACTGGACGCTCTTCGCGACTGTCAGCTTCATGCGGCCCTTGAGCATAGCGGTCGTTATCGCTGCCATCTTCTTTGGCGTGAACATGATCGCGTTTAACCTTTTGCGGCACGACGCCCAGCCGCAGAAAGAGTGCCCAACG
>Ga0315903_10002081_pt1 | contig 30037 bp, 16 predicted proteins | sample LakEriMetagenome_7_FD_203524 | JGI IMG/M metagenome (GOLD analysis project Ga0315903, IMG submission 203524) | Freshwater fungal communities from buoy surface, Lake Erie, Ohio, United States - Buoy 2 MA119 | ecosystem: Environmental > Aquatic > Freshwater > Lake | place: USA: Lake Erie, Ohio... | reverse complement strand
GGGTCGGACCAGGGGCCGCCCCGCCAGGCGGGCCGGCGCTGCTCGTGTGCTGGCGGGGGCATCGGTCGGTCCTGGGTCGCGGCCTGTCATAACCGGTCCCCGCCCCGGAAGCGAGGTCCGGGCTCCCATTTTGGTGTTGCGCGCTCCCCAGTCTTGCGCTCGGCTTGACACGTGTGAACGGCACAAAAAGCACCCAGCGGAAGCCGGGGGACTCCGGGTCGCATGCCTTCCCGGGTGCCATGCGATGGGAGTTTGCACCGGGAAATCACGTGCCGGCATCCGGCATGGACGGCGGGGTGGTGTTCATGCCCGGAGTCCCCGGGCTCCCGCCCGGGGCTTCTTGGACCAGTGACGGGACCGTTCCCCTTCGCCTGCGCTTTTTGACGGTGCGCGTTCCCGAGTCTTGCTCTCGGCCTGCCACGCGCGAACGGCACAAGGCCCCCGGCGGGGCTCCCGGCCCCAGGACCGTAGAATGCGGGACCATGGATGCCCGTGACCCGCCCCCCGCCGCCGAGACGCTGCCCGCCGACACCGACGCGGCAGCCGCCGCCCGCGACCGCTCCGCCGCCGCGGAGAAGGTGCGGTCGTTCCCACAGACCCCCGGCGTCTATCTGATGAAGGACGCCGCGGGCCGCGTGATCTACGTCGGCAAGGCGAAGAACCTCCGCGCCCGGGCCGGCTCCTACTTCCTCAAGGCGGCCGCCGAGGACCGGCGCACGGCCGACCTGGTCCGCGAGATCCGCGACATCGACTACCTGGAAGCGGAGAGCGAGGTCGACGCGCTGCTCCTCGAGAGCCGGCTCGTCAAGGACGTGCAGCCACGGTTCAACAGCGACCTCAAGGACGACAAGACCTTTCCGTACCTACAGATCACGACCCACGAGGATTTTCCGCGGGTCGAGTTCACGCGCACGCCGCGGCAGAAGGGGGTGAAGCTCTACGGACCCTTCACCAGCGCGGGCAGCCTCCGCGGGGCGATCGTCGTCCTGCAGCGGATCTTCAAGTTTCGCACCTGCACGCTCGACATCGACGCCGACGACGAGCAGTGGCGCTGGTTCCGGCCTTGCCTGCTGGCGTCGATCGACCAGTGCACGGCCCCCTGCAACCTGCGGATCTCCAAGGAGGAGTACCGCAAGGACATCGCCCGGCTGAAGACGTTCCTCGAGGGAGGCAAGCGGCGGCTGCTCGACGAGATGCGGCAGGAGATGCTGGAGGCGAGCGGCCGGCTGGAGTTCGAGAAGGCGGCCCGGCTGCGGGACGAGATCCGGCTCCTGGAGACGCTCGGCGACCGCGGCGACCTGGAAGAGCACGTCCAGCCGGAGGTGTTTCTCGTCGATCCCAAGAAAGGACTCGCGGGGCTGGAGAAGGTGCTCGGGCTGGCGCAGCTGCCGCGGGTCATCGAGGGCGTGGACATCGCCCACCTGGCTGGCAACGAGACGGTGGCCAGCCTCGTGCAGTTCATCGACGGCCTGCCCTTCAAGCCGGGCTACAAGCGGTACCGCATCAAGACGGTGGACGGCATCGACGACTTCAAGAGCATTCACGAGGTCGTGTCGCGGCGGTTCGCCCGCCTGGTCCGCGAGGGGGCCGCGCTCCCCGACGTGTTCCTGGTGGACGGCGGCAAGGGGCAGCTGTCGGCCGCCCTCGACGCCCTGGAAAGCCTGGGGATCGCGGCCCCGTGCGTGATCTCGCTGGCGAAACGGGAGGAGGAGGTCTTCCTGCCGGGCAGGAGCGAGCCGCTGCGCCTCTCGCGTGACTCGTATTCCCTGCGGCTTCTCGAATACGTCCGCGACGAGGCCCACCGCTTCGCCCAGCACTATCACCATCTCCTCCGCGGCCGCCGCACGTTCGAGGAATGACCGCCTGTTTTGATGTTGCGCAGAGTGGCTCGGCAGAGCGTCGCCGCTCCGGGAATCCGCTCGCGAACGTGTTTTGCAGATCCTTCGCATTGGGAATCGGTGTCGCCAGCCGTCCAAGAAGCCCCGGGTGGAAACCCGGGGACTCCGGGCATGAAAACCACCCCGCCGTCCATGCCGGATGCATGCGCGTGATTTGCAGGCTCGAGCCCCCCCTTCGCATGGCACCCGGGAAGGCATGCGACCCGGAGTCCCCCGGCTTCCGCCGGGGGATTCTTGTGCCGTTCGAGCGTGTCACCCTGAGAGCAAGACTGGAGAACGCGCACCATCAAAAAGTGCCTGCCGGGCACTTCAGGGGGACGAAGATCTGCGCAGGATGCCCGCGACCCACGAAAACCCTGGTGGTGGCGGGGCGGGCCGGTCAGGCGGTATTCTTCACCCGGTTCGATCCCGGGAGGTCTTGCCATGCCACACGCCTTGGGATTCTCGTCGCGGCGTGAGTTCCTGCACGTCGGCGCGCTCACCGGCCTCGGCCTCTCGCTCGGCGGACTGTTTCGCCTCCAGGCGGTGCGGGCAGACGCGAAATCGTTTGACCACTTTGTCGGCACCGCGAAGAGCGTGATCCACATCTGGCTCCCCGGCGGCTGGGCCCAGCAGGAGACGTTCGATCCCAAGCCGCTGGCGCCGGTCGAGTACCGCGGCGACTTGTCCGCGATCGACACAAAGCTGACGGGCGTGCAGTTCAGCGAGAAGCTCGTGAAGACGGCGCAGGTCGCCGACAAGATCACGGTCGTGCGGTCGATGACCCACGGAGAGGCGGCCCACGAGCGCGGCACCCACAACATGTTCACGGGCTACCGCCCGAGCCCGGCCCTCACATTCCCGAGCTGTGGCAGCGTGGTGGCGCACGAACTCGGGCCGCGGGCCAACCTGCCGCCGTACGTGTGCGTGCCGAACCTCCCGGCCCCGGATGCGGGGGCCGGCTATCTGGGCAGCGCGTTCGGGCCCTTCGTGCTTGGCTCCGACCCTGCCGACGGCGGCTTTACGGTCCGCGATCTCGCCCTGCCTGGCGGCGTGGACGCCGAACGGTTCGCCAAGCGGCAGCAGCTCCGCGAGGCGGTGGGCCGCCACTTCCAACGGCTCGAGGACGCCGGCGCCGTGGCGGCGATGGACGCGTTCTACGCGCGGGCCTACGCGCTGGTCAGTTCGGCCGAGGCCCGGGCCGCCTTCGACATCAAGGCCGAGCCCGATGCCATCAAGGACGAGTACGGCCGGAACCAGGCCGGGCAGCGGATGCTCCTGGCGCGACGGCTCGTGGAGGCGGGCGTGCGGTTCGTGACGCTCTCCTACGGCGGCTGGGACATGCACGGCAGAATCCGCGACGGGATCACGAACACGCTCCCACCGTTCGACCAGGCGTTCGCCGCGCTGATCACCGACCTCGATCGCCGCGGGCTCCTCGACTCGACGCTCGTCATGGCGTCGAGCGAGTTCGGCCGCACGCCACGGATCAACGCCGACGCCGGCCGCGACCACTGGCCGAAGGTCTTCAGCGTGGTGCTCGCCGGCGGCGGCATCAAGCGTGGGCAGGTCTCCGGCGCGTCCGACACGATCGCGGCCGAGCCGGCGGACAGTCCGCTCTCCGTCGCGGACCTCGCCACCACCGTCTACCACTGCCTCGGGATCGTCGCCGACAAGGAACTGATGGCCCCGGGCAACCGCCCGGTGGAGATCGTCGACGGCGGCACCGTGCGGAAGGACCTGCTGGCCTGATGCGGCGTTCCCGGAGCCCAGCGGTTTCGTCATGCCCACGCACCCCGCAGCCCAGCCTCCGTGCCGACGCCGCGCCGGCGGCTGGCTGATCCTCGCACTCGCAGCGGTCGCGCCCGCTGCCGCCGCGCCGGTGATCGATCGCATCCAGCCGCCCGGCGGCCCGCGCGGGGCCGAACTCGCGGTCGAGTTTCGCGGCCGCGATCTCGCCGCGACCCGGGAGGTGTGCTTCGAGGACGGCGCGATCCCCGTCGCCGCCCTCGAGCAGGTCGGGCCGGGAATCGTGAAGGCCACGCTGCGGATTCCCGCCGACTGCCCGCTGGGCGGCCACCGGGTGCGGATCCGCACGGCCGCCGGGCTTTCCGAACTGCGCACATTCCGTGTCGGCGGCTTCGCCCAGGTGGCGGAGGCCGAACCCAACAACGACTTCGCCACGGCCCACCCGGTGCCGCTCGCCGGCACGGTCACGGGCGTCGTCACGGCCGAGGACGTCGATTGCTTCAGGGTCGCCCTGCCGGCAGGTGGCCGGATCTCCGTCGCCATCGAGGCGATCCGGCTCGATCAGACGATGTTCGACCCGCACCTCGAGATCATCGACGCCAAGGGCTTCGTGGTCGCGGCCTGCGATGACCATCCGCTGCTCGGCCAGGACGCGATGCTCTCCACGGTGGTGCCCGCCGCCGGAGACTACGTTGTCCGCGTGCGCGAAACCGCGTTCGGCGGCAACGATGGCTGCGTCTATCGACTCCACGTCGGCGACTTTCCCGTGCCGCACTTCGCCTGGCCGCCGGCGGGCCGGCCGGGCACGCAGCTCGAGGTCGAATGGCTGGGCGACCCCGCCGGACCGTTCCGCCAGACGATCACGCTGCCCATGAACGTGCCGCTGGCCGGGATCGCGGAGATGACGCCCATCCGGAACGGGGCGGCTTCACCCGTGACGGTGCCCCTGCGCTTGACTCCGCTGCCGCGGACGGACGAGGCAGAGCCGAACGACGAGCCGGCCAAGGCCACCCCCGTCGCGGCCCCTGCCGGGGTGCTCGGCCGCATGGACACGGCGGCGGACGTGGATTGGATCCGCGTGGCGGCCGCCAAGGGGAGCGTGTGGAACGTCCGCGGCTGGGCGCGGCAGCTCGGTTCGCCGATCGACTTGGTCGTCAACGCTTACCGCGACGACGACAAGCGCGAGCGGCTTGCGGGCAACGACGATACCGACGGCCCCGACAGCCTGCTCCGCGTGACCACCCCCGAGCAGGGCGGTTTCCTGCTTCGCGTCAACGAGCACCTGCGCCGCGCGGGACCGGAATACGGCTACTGGCTGGAGATCGAGCCGGCCGCGCCGGAGGTGACCGCCGCCGTGCCCCCGGCGCGGGCCAACTCGCAGGAGCGGCTCGTCGCCGCAGTGCCGCGGGGCGGGCGGGCGGCGCTTGTGTTCAACACGGCCCGATCCGAGTTCGGCGGTCCCGTGAAGTTCGCCTTCGCCGGGCTCCCGGCCGGTGTGTGGGCCGAGGCGCCGATCGCGGCCCCCAACGCCCCCGGCACCCTGGCGGTCTTCGAAGCCGCCACCGATGCGCATCCCGCCACGAGTTGCGCCGAAGTGCTGCTCCTCGCGGCGGAGGGAGGCCGGCCGCTGGGAACGCTGCGACAACGGACGGAGATCGTCCTCGGCCCGCCGAACAACGCCGCCTACCGCACGAGCACCAGTGATCGGCTGCCCGTCGCCGTCGTCGAGGAGGCTCCCGTTCGCATCGAGGTGGAGCCGCCGCCGGTGCCGCTGGTCCGGCGCGGTGTGCTCGACCTCAAGGTGCGGGTCGAGCGGCGTGACGGATTCGCGGGCCGGGTGCGGCTCGCGTTTCCCTTCAAGCCGCCCGGAGTGAACGCGGCGGTGAACGTCGAGGTTCCCGCCGATCAGACGGAGGCCGTCTACCAGGTGAGCGCCACGCCCGACGCCCCCATCGCCGATTGGCAGGTGGTGGTCACGGCGACGGGACTCGACAATGGTGCCGCAGCGTCGCAGGGCAACCGCCGGGCCCGAGACGACGAGACGACCTGGGTCTCGAGCCGGCTCGTGCGTTTGCGGGTCGCGGAGCCGCTCGTCGATATGGCAGCCGCCAAGGCGACGGCCGAGCAGGGGCGGGAAATCCGGCTCGTGTGGACGGTGCAGAAACCGGCCACGTTCAGCGGCGTGGCCAAGGCGAAACTGCTCGGCCTGCCGGCGAAGACGGAGTCGCCGGAACTCGACCTGACGGCCGACGCCACTGAACTCGTGTTTCCCGTGAAGGTCGGCGGCGACGCGCCGCCGGGCCAGCACGCGAACGTGTCCTGCCAGGTGCGGGTCCCGCAGGGCGATGCCTGGATGGTGCACAACATGCCGCCGACGCAGCTGCGGATCGACAAGCCGCTGCCCGACAAGGAGGCGCAGCCATGAGTCGGACCGCACGAACACTGTGGCGGGCCGTGGCGGTCGGCTGGCTGACGCTGGCCGCGGCGGCCGATGCGGCGGACCTGGTGAGCATCGAGGTCTATCCACCGCAGGTCCGGCTCGACTCGGCCCGCGACCGCCAGCGGCTCGTCGTGCAGGGCCGGGCTGCCGACGGGCGGACGTTCGACGTCACCGCGACGGCGGAGGTCGCCGCGAGCGACGCGAAGTGCGCCGCGATCGACCGCGATGGGGCCTGCGTCGTCCTCCGCCCGCTCGCCGACGGCGACGCGACGCTGCGGGTCGCCGTCGCCGGGCACGTCCGCGAGCTGCCGCTGCGGGTGGTCTCGGCCTCGTCCGACCCGCCGCTGTCGTTCCGCCTCGACGTGATGCCGGTCTTCGCCCGCGCGGGCTGCAACATGGGCAGCTGTCACGGTGCCGCCCGCGGCAAGGACGGCTTCCGCCTCTCGCTGTTCGGCTTCGACCCGGCCGGCGACCACCACCGCCTCACCCGCGAACTGCCGGGCCGGCGGATCGACCTGGCGCACCCGGAGGAGAGCCTGCTGTTGCTCAAGGCCACCGGGGCCGTGCCGCACACCGGTGGCAAGCGGTTCGCCGCGGACGACGACCTCGCCGACCGGCTCGTCCGCTGGATCGCGGCCGGCGCGGCCGACGATCCCGGCCCCGACCCCGCCGTCAGCGTGCCGCAACTGGTGGGCCTCGACCTCTATCCGCCATCCGCCTTGATCGAGGGTGAGGCCGCGACGCAGCAGGTCGTGGCGGTGGCCCGGTTCAGCGACGGCACCGACCGCGACGTCACCGACCTCGCCTGGTACGGCACCAACAACGACCGGTCGGCAAAGATCTCGCCTGCGGGGACGGTCACGAGCGGCGTCCGCGGCGAGGCCTTTCTCATGGCCCGTTACGACACGATCACGGTGGGCGTGCCGATGGTGGTCATTCCCAAGGACCTCGCCTTCCAGTTCCCCACGGAGCCCGACCTCCCCGGGGCGACGGAGGGCGCCAGGACGATCGACAGACTCGTCAACGCCAAGCTCGCCAGTCTGCGGATCGCCCCGTCGCCGGTCTGCGACGACGAGGCCTTCCTGCGCCGGGTCACGCTCGACCTCGTCGGGCTCCTGCCCACGCCCGACGAGCGGGCCCGGTTCCTGGCCGACTCCGCCCCCGACAAGCGCCGGCGGGTGATCGACGAGCTGATGACCCGCAAGGAGTTCGTCGAGTTGTGGGTGATGCGCTGGGCCGAGATCCTCCAGATCCGATCCCAGGGCAACGACGTGAGTCCCAAGGGGGCGATCCTCTACCACCAGTGGCTCGACCGGCGGATCGCGGCCAACGAGCCGATCGACCGCATGGTTCGCGACCTGCTCACGGCCACCGGCGGCACGTTCGACAACCCGCCCACCAACTACTTCCAACTCGAGCGCAACACGCTCAAGATCGCGGAGAACGTGGCCCAGGCCTTCCTCGGCATGCGCATCCAGTGCGCCCAGTGCCACAACCACCCCTTCGACCGCTGGACGATGGACGACTACTACGGCTTTGCCGCCTTCTTCGCCCAGATCGGCCGCAAGAAGGGGGCCGACCCGCGGGAGCAGATCGTGTTCAACGCGGGCGGCGGGGAGATTCAGCATCCGGTCAAGGGCAAGCCGGCGGCGCCCAAGTTCCTCGGCGGCGCGACGCCGCGGGTGGCCGGCCGCGACCGCCGCGAGGCGCTGGCGGCCTGGATCACTTCCGCCGACAACCCGTTCTTCGCGAAGCACGTCGCCAACATCGCCTGGACGCACTTCTTCGGCCGCGGCATCGTGCACGAGCCCGACGACGCCCGCGTCAGCAACCCGCCGGTCAACGGCCCGCTGCTGGAGGAATTCGGACGGCGGTTCGCCGCCTCCGGCTGGGACTTCCGCGGCCTCGTTCGCGACATCGTCACGTCGCGCACCTACCAGCGGTCCTTCGAGACCAACGACACCAACCGGCTCGACGAGACGAACTTCTCCCACGCCGCCGTCCGCCGCCAGCGGGCGGAGGTGCTGCTCGACACCCTCGCCCAGGTGACGGACACGAAGAACAAGTTTCCCGGACTGCCACTGGGCGCCCGTGCGGTGCAGATGGCCGACGGTCGGACGACGAACTACTTCCTCACCACCTTCGGCCGCGCCACCCGCGAAGATGTCTGCAGCTGCGCCGTCCGCATGGACCCGAGCCTGTCGCAGGCGCTCCATCTGCTCAACGGCGACGTGGCCAATGAGCGGATCCGGCAGGGAGGGCTCGTCGGGCGGCGGCTTGCGGAGGGCCGCACGCCGGGTGAGATCATCGACGAGCTGTTCGTGCGGTGCAATGGCCGCATGCCGACGGAGCGGGAGCGGATCGAGACGCTGCTCACCGTCCTCGACAGCACCGATCGCAAACAGGCCCTGGAAGACGTCTTCTGGGCCCTGCTCAACTCCCCCGAGTTCATCTTCAATCACTGATTGCACCCGGTGTCTCCCGGCTTCCGCCGGGGGCTTCCTGGCCGACGTGACGCATCCCTCTCTCAACAAGCCCCGGGCGGAAGCCCGGGGACTCCGGCCATGAACACCACCCCGCCATCGATGTCGCACCGCTCACCGCCCGCGGGCCGATGTGGGCCGGCAATGGCCCTCTGGCTGACGCTGACCACGGTCGCGGCCGCCGCCGCACCACCGACGTTCGAAGCCGACGTGCTGCCGATCTTCCGCGAGAAGTGTTGCAGCTGCCACAACGCCGACAAGAAGAAGGGTGGGCTCGACCTCACCAGCCACGGGCAGGCGCTGGCCGGTGGCAGTTCGGGCGCGGTGATCGCGGCCGGCGATCCCGACGGCTCCTATCTCTGGCAGCTGGTGACGCATGCCTCCGAGCCGAAGATGCCGCCGGAGTCCGACAAGCTGCCCGACGCGGCGCTCGACGGAATCAGCCGCTGGATCGCGGCGGGGGCGATCGAGAAGGCGGGCGGCCAGCCCGTGGCCCGGAAAACCTCCGCCATCGCTCTCGCGGCCGGCGCCGTGGCCGCCCCCGAGGGGCCGCCCGTGATGCCGCCCCGCCTGCCGCTCGATGTCGTGACCCAGGGCCGCAGGCCGACGACCGTCACGGCCCTGGCCGCCTCGCCTCACGGCGCGGCCGCCGCCATCGGCGGCCGCCAGCAGGTGCTGCTCTATCACACGGACAGCCTCGACTTCCTCGGCGTGCTGCCGTTTCCCGAGGGGGTCGTGAAGGCCGTTCGCTTCACGCGCAGCGGGAAGCTCCTGCTGGCGGCCGGCGGAGCGGCGGCGAAGAGCGGCCGGGTGGTCGTCTGGGACATGGCGACGGCGGCCCGCGTCGCCGCAGTGGGCGACGAGTTCGACGAGGTCTTGGCCGCCGACATCTCGCCCGACCAGCGGATCGTGGCGCTCGGCGGACCAGCGAAGGTGGTGCGGCTGCTGGAAACGGCCGCCGGGGCCGTGGCGGGGGAGATCCGCCGCCACACCGATTGGATCACGGCCCTCGAGTTCTCGCCCGACGGGACCCTCCTCGCCACCGGCGACCGGGCGGGCGATCTGCACCTGTGGGAAACACGTGGCACGCGCGACGCCGGCGCGCTGAAGGGTCACACGGGTCCGATCACGGCGGTCGCGTGGCGGCCCGACGGTGCCGTGCTCGCGAGCACATCGGGCGACGGCTCGGTGCGGCTCTGGGATCCGAAGGAAGCGAAGCAGGTGAAGACCTGGGCGGCGCACGCGGGCGGCGCGGAGGCCGTCACCTGGCTGGCCGACGGGCGGCTGGTGACGACGGGCCGCGACAAGCGGGCGAAACTGTGGAAGGCCGACGGGCAGCTGGAGCGGGAAATGGCCGCCCTCCTGGAGATCGGCACCCGCGTGGCGGCAACCGCCGACGGCACGCGGATTCTGGCCGGCGACTGGGGAGGCGGCCTGACCGTGTTCACCGCGGCCGACGGCAAGCCGGCGGGCACGATCGACACGAACCCCCCAACGATCGAGTCACGGCTGCGGGACGCTGAAACCAAGCTCGCGGACGTGGCGGTGACGGGCCAGACCGCGGCCGAGAAGGCGAAGGCCGCCGCCGAAGCCCTCGCCGTGGCAGAGTCGCAGATGGCGGCCGCCCGTAAGGCGGCCGATGAGGCGACCGCGGAACTGGAGGCGGTGAAGGCTCACGCGGCCGAGGCGGCCAAGGCGGTGGACCGCTGGAAGTCCGAAGCCGAGTTCTCCCGCACCCAAAGCCCTGCCAAATGACGTCCGCCACCGTGTTATCAGCGTTTTCGTCGCGGTTGTTTCGGGAACCGGAAGGGGTTGCCCGTGCCCCGAGAGCCGGCGTAGGTGGCCAGCGAAGCCTGGAGGGCGAAAGCGCAGACACCTCCGAGTGAGCGGAGGGCATGGATGCCCGCAGCGAACGTCCGGCGACGGGGCACGGGCAACCCCTTCCCCACGCGAAGACGCGTCAATCCGACATGCGGTGGCGGACGATTTCCCCCTCCACCATGTAGATCACGTCCTCGGCGATGTTCGTCGCCATGTCCGCGATCCGTTCGATGTGCTTCGACACCGAGTTGATCCGCAGCAGGTTCTCCACCTCCTCGGGATCGTCCTTGATGCCGCGCAACACCCGCTGCCGGATCTGCAGCCGCGCCTCGTCGACGGCGTCGTCCTCCTCGCGGATCTGCCGGGCCAGCGACGGATCGCCGTTGACCACCGCGTCGAGGCACTGCTTGACCATCTCCTGGGCCTGCATGGCCATCGTGCGAATCTCGGGCGGCAGCGTGTAGGGCCTGCCGTTGGAGAGCTGGGCCACCCGCTTGGCGATGTTGCGGGCCAGGTCGCCCATCCGCTCCAGGTCGTTGTTGATCTTCAGCACCGCCACCACGAACCGCAGGTCGGCGGCCACCGGCTGGTAGAGGGCCAGGATCTTGAGGCACTCCTCCTCGACCTCCACCTCCATGCGGTCGATCTCCTCGTCGTTGGCGATCACCCGCTGGGCGAGGGGCGCGTCGCGGTTGATGAGGGCGGTGATCGACTTCGAGATCGCCTCCTCGACGAGGGTGCCCACTTTGAGGATCCGCTCCTTGAGGGCGTCGATCTGGCGTTCGATGTGCTTGGTCATGGTCTCACCCGAAGCGGCCGGTCACGTAGGCCTCCGTTTCCCGCAGGACCGGCTTCGTGAAGATGTCGGTCGTCGGTCCGTACTCGATGAGCCGGCCGAGATACATGAAGGCCGTGTAGTCGCTGGTGCGGCTGGCCTGCTGCATGTTGTGGGTCACGATGAGCACCGAGTAGCGGCCGCGCAGCTCCTGGATCAGGTCCTCGACCTTGCCGGTGGCGATCGGGTCGAGGGCCGAGCAGGGCTCGTCGAGGAGCAGCACCTCCGGCTCGGCGGCGATGGCCCGGGCGATGCACAGCCGCTGCTGCTGGCCGCCCGAGAGCCCCAGGGCGCTGTCGTGGAGCCGATCCTTGACCTCGTCCCACAGGGCGGCCCCGCGGAGGCTCAATTCGCACACCTCGTCGAGCACCGGCCGGGAGTTCTCGCCGTCGATCCGCAGCGAATACACGACGTTCTCGTAGATGCTCATCGGGAAGGGGTTGGGCTTCTGGAACACCATGCCCATCCGTTTCCGCAGATCGATGACGTCCATCCGCGGATCGTAGATCGAGTCGCCGTTGAGCCGCATGTCGCCGGTGATCCGCACGCTCTGCACGAGGTCGTTGAGCCGGTTCACGCTCCGCAGCAGCGTCGACTTGCCGCAGCCGCTGGGGCCGACGAGGGCCGTGACCTTGTTGTGCGGGATCGGCATCGTGATCCGGTGCAGGGCCTGCTTGGACCCGTACCACAGGTTGAAGCGATCGATCTCCAGGACGGGCACCTCCTGGAGCACGACGGCATGCACCTCGGCCGGCACGTCCTGGCCGGCGGCGACGGCGAGCAGCCGATCGGCGGCCGCGGCATGCCGGTGATCCCCCGGGCGTCCGGTGGCGGGGTCGTCGCGGTGTGGCTCGGTCTGGGCCTGCATCGGCGGAGCTCCTCCGGAAACATCCTATCCGGGACGGATCAGAACTGCTGCGCCACGAAGCGTTTCCGCAGCCGGGAGCGGATCCAGATCGCGGTCACGTTCAGCAGGGCGATGATCGTTACCAGCAGGAAGGTGATCGTGAACACCATGGGCTGGGCGGCCTGGGCGTTCGGGCTCTGGAAGCCGACATCGTAGATCAGGTAGGCGAGGTGCATGAACTCCCGCTCGGGATGGACGAACGGGAAGCTGCCGTCGATCGGCAGGTCGAGGGCCAGCTTCTTTACGCCCACGAGCATCAGCGGGGCCACCTCCCCCGCCCCGCGGGCCATCGCCAGGATCAGCCCCGTCATGATGCCCGGCAGCGCCCGGGGGAGCACGATCCGCCGGATCGTCTGCCACTTGCCGGCGCCGCAGGCGTAGGAGCCCTCGCGCATCGAGTTGGGCACCGCGGCGAGCGCCTCTTCCGTGGCCACGATGACCACCGGGAGCGTGAGCAAGGCGAGCGTGAGCGCCGCCCAGAGCAGGCCGCCGGTGCCGAATGTCGGCTGGCTGTCGGCGACGAGACTGGCCTTGAAGAACAGCTCGTCGATGCCGGCCCCGACACCGTAGCAGAAGAACCCGAGCCCGAAGGCGCCGTAGACGATGCTCGGCACGCCGGCGAGGTTGTTGATCGCCACGCGGACGGCCGTGGTGATCGGGCCGCGGCCGGCGTATTCCTTGAGGTACAGCGCCGCGAGGACGCCGAACGGGGCCACGAGCAGGGCCATGATGAGCGTCATCGCCACGGTGCCCCAGATGGCGGGAAAGACGCCGCCGGCGCTGTTGGCCTCGCGCGGATCATCGCCGAGGAACTCGCCCCACCGCGACAGGTAGACGCCGAACGTGCCGGCGAGCGACAGTCGGTTCGGCTGCCAGGCGCGAACGATCTGGTCGAGGGGCAGGCTGACCGTCTCGGCGGCGGCGGTGCGGAACTCGACCGCCCAGCCGGCGTTCTCGCCCCGGAGCCGCGCCGTCTCGGCATCGATCCGCTCCGTGGCCGCCGCGACGCGGGCGGCGACCTGCTGCTCCGCCTGCCGGGCGGCATCCCGACGGGTCGTATCCGGCGGCGCGTCGAGGCCGGCCTGCACCACCGCCAAGCGGGCGGCCCGCAGTTCGCGTTGCAGATCCCCGCGTTCCACGCGGTCGAGCCGCAGTGCCCGACGGAAACGGCCTCTGACCCGCGGATGCTCGCGCTCGAAGGCCTGCCAGACGTTCGCCGGCCCCTCGGCCACGATTTCCTCGCCGTGCAGCAGCCGCGTCGGGAAGCCGTGAAACCGCCCCCCTTCCATCCGCTCCACGGCCGTCGCCCACTCGGGCCGGTTCGTGGCGGTGATCGCCGGCTCGTCGAACCACTCGAAGTGCTTTCCGGTGAGCTCGAAGTTGGCGACGCGGAGGAGCCGGCGGGCCGGCTGGTCGCCACGCGCAGGCTCCCGCTCCGCCACCTCGCCGAGCGTCTCGCCGCCGGCCCGCAACGTCACCAGCTCGAGCGGCACGGGCCAGAAGGTACCCGCCCCCCGCCAGGCGATGTAGCCGAGCAGGCCGACGATCATGGCGATCGCGGTCGCCAGCGAGCCCGCGGTGAGCCACACCCACGGCTCGCCCTGGGCGGCGAGGCTCGAGTGGGCGGAGCGGAGCCGCCGCGGCCGGGAGAGGAAGCGGTCAGAGATCATGCGCCCGCCTCCGGAACCGCTGCCGCACCAGCTCGGCGACCGTGTTGAGGATGAACGTCAGCCCAAAGAGCGCCAGCGCTGCGAGAAACAGCACCCGATAGTGCGTGCTGCCCCGAGCCGCCTCGGGCAATTCCGTCGCGATGGCGGCCGACAATGTCTGGAACCCATTGAACACGTTCCAGCCGATGAGCGGCGTGTTGCCGGCCGCCATGAGGACGATCATCGTCTCCCCCACGGCCCGGCCCAGGCCGATCATCACCGCCGAGAACAGGCCGCTCGCGGCCGCGGGCACGATCACGCGGACGGCGGTCTGCCACGGCGTGGCCCCCGCGCCGAGCGACGCGCTGCGGAGGTGCTCCGGCACGCTCGACAAGGCGTCGTCGGCGATCGTGAAGATCAGCGGAATGATGGCGAAGCTCATGCCGATGGCCACGACGAGCGCGTTCCGCTGCACGTAGGTGCCGAACAGGCCGCCCCGGGTGTCGAGCCGCAGGGCGTCGAGGAGCACGGCGGCCGCGGCGGCGAGCGCCACGGCGACCACCAGCCCGCCCACGAACACGCCCAACGAGGCCAGCGCCGCCTGCGGCTGCGACCATGCCCGCGCGGCCCGCCGCAGCAGCGGATTGACGAGCCGTCCCACCAGGGCCGCGGACGCGACCGCGGCGAGCGGCAGCAGGGCGACCATCCAGCCGCCGAAGCCGCTGCCGCCCCTCACGCCGCGGCCGTCGAGCCAGGCCTGAACGTCACCGGCGAACAGGATTCGCTCGACAGCCGGAGCCGCGGCCCGCGCGGCCAGCAGGCCGATGGGCAGCGCGGCCACGGCCACCAGCGGAAACCGCCAGGCCGCCAGCCGGCTGCGGGTGCCCACGGGCAGCAGCTGCCAGAGGTGCGCCGCGGCCAGGAGCGTGAGCGGCACGACGAACACGCCGGTGATCACGGACATCAAGCCGCGCTCGATCGCCGGCGCGAACACGATCCCCGCCACGAACCCGAGCACCACGCTCGGCAGGCTCGCCATCATCTCGATCGTGGGCTTGATGCGGGCCTTCCATCGCGGGTGCATGAACTGGCTGGCGTAGATCGCCGCCAGCAGGGCGATCGGCGTCGCGAAGAGCATCGAGTAGAGGGTGGCCTTGAGCGTGCCGAAGATCAGGGGCACGAGGCCGAACTTCGACTCGAAGGCCTCGTGCCCCGTGGTCTCCCAGGCGTGGACGGGCCGCGGATAGTTCTCGTACCACACCGGCTGGAGAAGCGTGCCGACCGAAACGTCGGCGTGGCCGGCGTCGAGCGCCCAGGCCGCGATCGCCTCATCGTTGCCGGCGAGGAGGCGGTTCTCCCGGGGAGCGATGCACAGCGTCCGGGTCGGATGCGTGCCGCCACCGCCGGCTGCGAGTCGCAGCACCTCGGCGCCCGTCGTCGCCTGGAGGAGCCGCACGCCGGCGTCACGCCCCGCCCGCGACTCCGCGACGGCGAACAGCCGCGACCGGGGCGAGGCGGCGATCGCGTCCACCCGCGTGCCGTTTCCGGTGATCGTCCGCGCGGCCACGGTCGCCAGGCCGTCGGTCGCCGCCGCATCGTCCCGGCGGGCCAGGAAGAACAGCCGCATCACTCCGGCGGTGTCGGCGACGGCAAAGGTCGCGCCGCCGAAGAGCCTCTCCACCGTCGCCACGTCCGCGGCGCCGGCCGCGGCGTCGAAGGTCTCCATGAGCTCCGGCTGCGTGACATCGCGGATCACGTACCGCCGCGCGGAGCCGTCGGCCGCGAACAGGAACAGCTGGTCGCCGAGGCCGTTGACCCGCACGAACCGCGGCCGGAATCCCGCGACCGGCTCGATCGTCGCCCCGGTCGTCTTCACAGTCACCTTGCCGGTGAGCATGTTCCGCTTCGACGCGGCCCGCTCGACCCGCACGCGGCCGGCGGCGTCGATCGCGGCGACAAGCGCTCCGTCGCCGAGCGGCGCCACGTCCACTTCGGTGATTGGTCCGCCCAACGGCTGCGACACGGGGCCGAGCTCCGTCACCAGCCGCACGCGGGCGAACCGATCGTTGGCCCCGTGCACGAAGATCGTGCCGTCGGCGGCGACGGCATGCCCCACGGGCGTCGACCGCACCGCCGCCGGGGCGTCCGCGGCGGCCATGAACTCCGCCTGCAGCCCGAACCGCCCGGTGCGGAACGTCCCGTCAGCGAAGCCGACCGCGGCCACCAGCCCGCCGGGCTCCGTGCGAAACGCCGACCAGCCCTCCAGGCCGCAGTCCCGCGTCGGCACCGACAGCAGCCGGTCGCCCGTCGCCGTCGCCAGCACGTTCACGCGTTCCGCACCGGCGACGCCGTCGCCGCCGTCGAGCACCCAGGCCACGCTCCCGGACTCGTCGATCCCCATGTGCAGGGGATCCGCGTGCACGAGGTCCGTGCCCATCCGACTCGCCCGGGCGGACCGAAACAGGGGCAGAGCCACCGTCAACAGGTACACGCCGACGAGCAGCACGGCCACGATCGTGCCGATGCCGCCGAGCGTGATCACGCCGCGGGCAACCGCGTCGCCGGCCCGCACCCATGGATGGGTCCGGCGACGCCGCGACCGACCGGTGAATGTCGCCGTCTCGGGCATGCGCAGGGCGGTTCGGCGGGGCGAGTGCGGTCGGTCAGGGGGTGCCGATGCCGAGTGGGCCGAGGGCCTCGCGGGCCAGCTGCCCGGTCACGGGCAGATAGCCGTCTTTCTTCACGTCGGCCTGACCGGTGGCACTCAACACGTAGCGGATGAACTCGCGCCGCAGCGGATCGAGCTGGCTGCCAGGCTTGTAGTTGACGCTCAAGAGGAGGAACCGCGCGAGTGGATACTCGCCTTCGTACGCGGCCTTCGGCTCGGGCGCGACCGCCGGCTCACCGGTCTGCGCCGCCAGCGGCAAGGCTCGCACGCCGGCCGTCCGATAGCCGATGCCGCTGTAGCCGATCGCGAACTTGTCGTTGGCGACAGCCTGCACGACGGCCGAGCTTCCCGGCTGCTCCTTGACGGTGGGCTTGAAGTCGCCTTTGAAGAGCGCGTGCTCCTTGAAGTAGCCGTAAGTGCCACTCGAGGCGTTGCGTCCGTAGAGGCTGATCGGCTTGTCCTTCCACTCGCCGCCGAGGCCAAGGTCGCCCCACGTGCGAATGTCGGCGTTCGCGCCGCCGTTGCGGTTCTTGGAGAAGATCGCGTCGACCTGCTGCAACGACAGACCTGCCAACGGATTGTCCTTGTGGACGAAGACGGCGAGCATGTCGATGGCCGCGGGGATCGCCGTGGGGGCGTAGCCGTGCTTCTCCTTGAAGGCGTCGATCTCCGCGGGCTTCCAGTCGCGGCTCATCGGGCCGAACGTGCAGGTGCCCTCGGTGAGGGCCGGGGGGGCCGATGCGGAGCCCTTGCCCTCGATGCCCTCGCTCACGCCGGGATAAAACTTCTTGAACCCCTCGGCCCACAGGGACACGAGATTGTTCATGGTGTCGGAACCGACGAACTTCAGCGAGCCGCTGACCTCGCCGGCCACCCGCTCGTACGGCTTGAGGGCCGGATCGACGTCCTGGCCGAACGTCGCGGAAACGCACGCTGCGAGACACGCCACCGCCGCCACGAGACCACCGCCGCTCATTCGCTGCATGGGCTTTTCCTGAAGAAATCCTGTTTCCCCGGACGGCGCCGAACGCTGCTCGCGGGGCCTTTGGTCTAGCCGCCGAATGTGAGCGTTTCGTGAGGGTCGTACGGACCCGGGAAAACGTCAAGGGCCGGGCCGATCCCCCGCCTTTCGCTCGGGTGCGAACCCGCGGCGGACGGTGTTCTCCGTCACGGTCCGCGGCGTCACGAACTGCAGCAGATAGTCGCTCCCCCCCGCCTTGCTGCCGATGCCCGACATCCGATAGCCGCCGAACGGCTGCCGGTGCACGAAGGCTCCCGTGATCCCGCGGTTGAGATAGACGTTGCCCGCGGCCAGCTCCCGCCGCGCCCGCTCCAGCCGCGACGGGCTGCGGGAACAGATGCCGGCGGTGAGGGCATAGGCGGTGCCGTTGGCGATCCCGATCGCGTCATCGAAGTCGCGGGCGGCCATCACGGCGAGAACCGGCCCGAAGATCTCCTCCTGCCCGAGCGGCCCGGCGGGATCGACGCCTGCGAACGCATGCGGCCCCACGAACCACCCGCGGTCGGCGAGCGGCCCCACGTCCACGGCCGCGAGCGTGCGGGCCGTCCGCCGGCCGAGATCGATGAACGACCGCACCCGCTCGAACGCATCCCGGTCGACGAGCGGGCCGACCTGCGTGCCCGGGTCGGCGGCCGGTCCCACCGCCAGGCTGCGGATCGCGCCGGCCAGCCGGCTGGTGAACGCATCGTGCACGCTCGCCAGGACGATGGCGCGGGAGCAGGCGGAGCACTTCTGCCCCTGGAAGCCGAAGCCGCTGCGGACGACCGCGGCCACGGCCTCGTCGAGATCGGCGTCGTCGTCGACGATGATCGCGTTCTTGCCCCCCATCTCGGCGATCACCCGCTTCACGAGCCGCGCGCCGGGCGTGGCACTCGCCGCGGCGGCCTGGGCGTTGATCGCCAGGCCCACGGCCCGCGAGCCGGTGAACACGATCGTGGCCACGTCGGGATGGGTCACCAGCGGCGGCCCCACCTGCTCCCCACGGCCGGGCACGAGCGCCAGCCCGCCGGGCGGCACGCCCGCTGCGAGGAGGATTTCGTGGAGCCGCAAGGCCGTCAGCGACGACTGCTCCGCGGGCTTCATCACCACAGGGTTGCCCGTGACGAGGGCTGCGGTCGTCATCCCCGTGAGAATCGCGAGGGGAAAGTTCCAGGGCGCGATCACGACGGTCACGCCGCGGGGCAGAAAGCCGGTGGCGTTCTCCTCGCCCGGCACGTCCACCCGGCGGGGCTGCCCCAGCCGCACCGCCTCGCGGGCGTAATACTCGCAGAAGTCGATGGCCTCGGCCACGTCGGCGTCGGCCTCGCGCCACGGTTTGCCGACCTCGAAAACCTGCAACGCCGCGAGCTCGAACCGGCGCCGGCGCATCTCCGCCGCCGCTGCCCGCAGCACCGCCGCCCGCCGTTCCACGCCCGCGTCGCGCCAGCCCGGCAGGGCCGCCCGGCAGGCGGCCACGGCGCGTTCGGCATCCCCCTGCGTGGCAGCCGAGACCTGCGCGACGAGCCGCGCGTGGTCGGCGGGATCATGCCGCGGAAACCGCTCGCCGCGCTCCTCGCGCACGCCGCCGATGACGACGGGCACGACCTCGGGCGGGCCGCCGTCGAACCGGGACCGGAGCCGATCGACCGCCTCCTGCATGCTCCGGCGGGCCGGCTCCGACGCGAAGTCGGCGAGCGGCTCGTTGCGGAACGCGTCGGCATCCGCCGCCGGCGGGTCCTCTGGAGTCGGGTCCCGTCGCGCGGCGGACGCCGGCGGGCCGGGGGGGGCCAGGAGCGTGGCCGGCGGCACGTGCTGCACGAACCCCGCCCGCAGGAACGAGTCGTTCGACGAGTTCTCCAGCAGCCGCCGGACGAGGTAGGCCATGCCGGGCACGAGCTGCCCGTAGGGCATGTAGACCCGCAGCCGCCAGCCCTCGGCCGTGACGGCCTCCTTCTCCGGGTCGGCCATGCCGTAGAGCATCTGCATCTCCACCGCGCGGCGGTCGAGCCCGAGGAGCTCGGCGACGGCCATGCCGTGGGCCAGCGAGCGGAGGTTGTGGCTGCCGAGCGCCGGCTTGAGCACGTGGGCGTGCTCCATCACGAAGGCCGTCGCCGCCTCGTAGCAGCGGTCGGTCTCCCACTTCCGCTCCCACACCGGCACCGGCCAGCCGGCGGCCCGGGCGTGGATCGTCTCGTGGTCCCAATAGGCGCCCTTGACGAGCCGCACCCAGACGGGCGTCCCGCGCCGCTCCGTCCAGGCGGCGAGGTCGGCGAGATCGCGGAGCGCATCCCGCAGGTAGCACTGGATCACGATCCCGCAGTGCGGCCAGTCGCGAAACTCCTCCTCCATCGCGATCCGCTTGAAGATCGCCAGCGCCAGGTCCTTCGTGGCGTGGCTCTCCATGTCGACGTGGACCTGCCCGCCATGGTCGCGGGCCGCCCGCCACAAGGGCCGCAGCCGGGCCAGCACCCGCTCCGTCGTGCCGGCGGGATCGATGGCGTCGAAGCGGCCGTCGAGCGCTGACAATTTCAGCGAGACGTTGACCCGCGGCAGGGGCGTCCCTCCCGGCCCGTCGTCCACGAGCCGATCGCCGGGCCAGCGGGCGGCCAGCGGCGGCAGTTCCGCGAGCAGTCGGGCGTAGGCCGCCGCGTAGGCGTCGGCCTCGGCATCGCTGATCACCGCCTCGCCGAGCAGGTCGAGCGTGAAGGCCCGGTGCTTGCGCCGCTGCGCGAGGGCCGCCGCCGCCGCTTCGTCGGGCGTGGTGCCGGCGATGAAGCGGCGGGCCTGGGCGAGCGTCGCCGCCCGCACGGCCCGGGCCGCGAACGGGGCGAGGAGGCCGGACCGCGCCGCCTGCAGCGCCGCCCGGAGCGGGTTGGGCAGCCGCGCCACCACGTCGTCGTCGAGATACTCGCGGACGTGCCGATCGAGGGCGGCCGGGTCGTCGAGCATCGGCATGCAATCGACGAGCCGGAAAAGCCTCACTTTCAGTTCGTCATCGTGCGTGGCCCACTCCCCCGCCTGCTGGGCCCACCATTCGGTCGAGGCCATGCCGGGCTGCGCGGCCAGCGCCCGCTCGAGCAGTCGCCGGCCGATCTCCTGCACACGAGCTTCGATCGCCGCCAGGTCGGCCGACGTGAGCCTCGTCGGCGGCACGAACGCGGCGGCGGTTCCCGTCACGGCGGTCATCGTCGACCTACTTCGGCTTGTCCCCGGCCTTCGCCTCGTCGAGGATGATCGAGGCGGAATTGATGCAGTACCGCAGGCCGGTCGGCGGCGGGCCGTCGTCGAAGACGTGGCCCAGGTGCGCGCCGCAGCGGCGGCAGGTGACTTCGGTCCGCACCATGCCGTGCGAGAGGTCGCGGTGCTCGGCGATCGTCTTGCCCTTCACGCCGTCGATCGGCCCGAAGAAGCTCGGCCAGCCGCAGCCGCTGTGGAACTTCTCACCCGAGCGGAAGAGCGGCTCGCCGCAGCCGATGCAGCGGTAGGTGCCGGCGGTCTCGGTGTCGGTGTACTTGCCGGTGAACGCCCGCTCGGTGCCCTTGCGGCGGATCACGTCGTATTGATGGCTCGTGAGCCGCTTCCGCCATTCCTCTTCGGTCTTGGGGATCGCGTCGTCGGCGAGCCGCCCCTTCACCGCGGGGTTCTTGTCGGGGTCGGCGGCCTCGCGGTCGTGGGGCGTGGTCATGGGCTTTCGGTCCTGGGACGCGGGAGGGGCGGCGAACGAGCAGGCCGGCAGGCAGGCAGCGGCTGCCAGCGACAGCATCCACATCATCGGTCGTGGTTTCTTCATCGTGGCAACGAGCCTCCTCTGGAGCGGCGGTCTCTGACTGACGTCTCTCAACCCAGTATAGGCCCCGTTCGGCTTCCGGTTGAACATCGCATGCACGAGCCGCGGCGGGGTTGCCCATGCCCCGGGAGCCGGCGTAGGCGGCCAGCGCAGGCATGGATGCCGGAGCGCAGACGCCTCCCGAGTGCGCGTAGGACCGGAGGTCCGTAGCGCACGTCCGGCGATGGGGCATGGGCAGCCCCGCCCACCCCAACCGACTGCGGATCAAGACTGCGGATCAAAGCGGGGCCGTATCACACCCCGACCAGCGCCCGCAGGTCGCGCTCGATCGCGTCGAGCCGGGCCACAAGGCTCTGCTTCGTCGCCGGCAGCTCGGCCGCGGGGCCGGGCGGAGCCACGGCGAACAGGTAGAACTTGATCTTGGGCTCCGTGCCGCTGGGCCGGGCGGCGACCGCGTTGCCGAGCGGCGGAAAGCGGCCGTCCGCCAGCCGCGTGCCCGCCTCCGGCAGCCCGGCCAGGTCGAAGATCACGAGGTCGCTCTTCACGCCCGCGTACGACTCGGCCGCCGCTCCCGGCGTCCACGTCGTCAGGCGCGCCTGGTCGCGGGTGCGGACCACGTCGAGGCCACCGCAGGACCGCGGCGGCGTCGCCCGCAGCGCGGCCATGATCTCCTGCATCCGCTCCATGCCGCTGGCCCCGGGCAACATGACGTTGATCTGCCGCTCCTGGTGGCAGCCGTGGGCGGCGTACAGGGCGTCGAGTTCCTCGTGGGGCGTGCGGCCCGCGGCCTTGAGCCGCGCGGTGAGCTCCGTCATCAACAGCGCGGCGACGGCGGCGTCCTTGTCGCGGACGTGCGTGCCTGCCAGGTAGCCGTGCGACTCCTCGGCGCCGAACACGAAGTGCTCCGGGCCGTGCTTGTCGATGGCCGAGCAGATCCACTTGAAGCCCACGAGCTGCGTGTCGTCCACCAGCAGGCCGCGGGCCTCGGCCAGCCGGCGGACGAGGCCGGTGGTGACGAGCGTGGTGACGACATAGTCGCCGGTCCGGGCCTGACCGCGGGCCGCCCGGCCGGCGATCGCCTGACCGCAGAGCAGGCCGCAGAGCTGGTTGCCCGTGAACGGCCGCCACTCCGCGCCGGCGGCACGGGTCAGCGGCGCGGCGGCGCCGAGCCGGTCGCAGTCGGGGTCGCTGGCGAGCACGAGGTCGTCGCCCCGCGCGGCCGCGTCGGCGATCGGGCCGGTGAGCACCGCCGGATTCTCGGGGTTGGCGACGTGGCCGGGCACGTTGGGAAAGTCGCCACTGGGCTCCTCGTGGGGCCCGTACACCCGGAGCTTCTCGAAGCCCGCGCCGCGGAGCACGGGCACCACGGCCGTGGCGCCCACGCCGTGGAGCGGCGAATAGAGGATCGACACGTCCCGCGGTCCCGGCGCCGACTGCCCGCACACCGCCGCCACGAAGGCGGGATCGATCTCCTGCTCCACGAACCGCACGCGGTCCTCCGCGACACCCGCTTCGAAGCTCGCGCGGTGTACCGTCTCGACCCGCATCACGCGGTCGATGATTCCCTTGTCGTGCGGCGGGAGCACCTGCACGCCGCCGGCCCAGTAGACCTTCACGGCGTTGTCACTGGGCGGGTTGTGGCTGGCGGTGACCATGATGCCGCAGGTGCTGCCAGTGTGCCGCACGGCGAACGAGAGCTCGGGGGTGCTGCGGAAGCCGCGCAGGAAGAAGACCTTGAATCCGGCCGCGAGCAGGACCTCGGTGCACAGCCGGGCGAAGTGCTCGGAGCGGTGCCGGGTGTCGTAGGCGATCGCGCAGGTGGGCGTCGCGCCGGCGGGCACGACGCTGCGGACGTAATCGGCCAGCCCCTGGGCGCTCTCGCCGATCGTCCGATCGTTGATGGCGTTGGAGCCGACGGGAAACATCGTGCCCCGGCGGCCGCCCGTGCCGAAGGGGATCACCGTCCAGAAGACGTCGTCGAGCTCCCGCCACGAGCCGGCGTCGATGCGAGCCGCCAACTCGCCGGCGAACTCCGCGTACCGCGGGGCGGTCAGCCAGTCCCGCATCATGACCGCCGAGTGCTCCGTGATCGTGCCGGCGGCGCGGGCGGCGGCGATCGCGTCGAGACGGCGGGCGAGGTCGGCGGGCGTGCTCATGAGACATTCCTGGGCTGATGCGGGGGATGTGTGGTGCCGGCCGCGGCCGTTTTATACTCCACCCGCCATGAGCGTCACCGCCACCACCGCCGAGCCGTTGATCGTCAGTGTTTCGGGGCTGCGCGGCGTCGTCGGGCAGACGCTCACGCCGGAGGTGGCCGTGCGGTATGCGGCGGCCTTCGTGGCGGGCCTGCCGCCGGGGCCGGTCGTGATCGGCCGCGACGGCCGGGCCAACGGTCCGCCGCTGGCGGCGGCGGTCGTCGAGTTTCTCACCGCGGCCGGCCGCGACGTGATCGACTGTGGCCCCGCCGCCACGCCCACCATCGGCGTCGTCGTCCGCGAGCGAGCCGCGGCCGGCGGCATCCAACTCTCGGCGAGCCACAACCCCGCCCGCTACAACGGCCTGAAGCTCTTCTCGGCGCAGGGCCGCGTGCTCCCGGCGGCCGCGGGCCGCGTCGTGCTCGCCCGCTTCGAGGCCGGCGGCCCCGTGGTCGCCGGCACCGGCCCGCGCGGCCGCGTGCATGCCGACGATGGCATCGCTGACCACGTCCGGCTCGTCGCCGCCACGGTGGACGTGGCCGTGATCCGTCGGCACCGGCCCCGCGTCTGGCTCGACGCCTGCCATGGCGCGGGCAGCCGCGTGGCCCGGCCGCTGCTCGAGCACCTCGGCTGCGAGGTCGTGATCGAAGGCGGCACTCCCGACGGCCTGTTCGCGCACGAGCCCGAGCCCACGGCCGCAAACCTGGCGGGCATGCTGCCGCGGATCCCCGCGGCCGGCGCCGCCGTCGGTTTCTTCCAGGATCCCGACGCCGACCGCCTGGCGATCGCCACGGCCGCCGGCCATTACCTTGGCGAGGAAGCGACGCTGGCGTTGGCGGTCGATGCCGTGCTCGCGAAGACGCCCGGCCCGGTCGTGGTCAACTGCTCCACCAGCGGCATGACCGCGCTGATCGCGGCCCGGCACGGCGTGCCCTGCCACGTCGCGGCAGTGGGCGAGGCCAACGTCGTCGATGGGATGCTCGCCGTGGGGGCGGTGCTCGGCGGCGAGGGCAACGGCGGCGTGATCGATCCGCGGGTGGTGCTCGTCCGCGACAGCTTCGTGGCGATGGCCCTGGTGCTCGAACGGATGTGCGCGGGCCCGACGCTGACGGCCGTCGCCGACCTGGCGGCGGCGTTGCCGCGGCTGGTGATGAAGAAGACGAGGGTCGATCTCGCGCCGGCGATCCGTGGCCCGGGGCTGGCAGCGGCGCTCGACCGGATCGCGGCGGCGTTTCCGGAGGCCCGGCCCGACCGGCTCGACGGCCTGCGGCTCGACTGGCCCGGCGGCTGGCTGCTGGTGCGGTCGAGCAACACCGAGCCGATCGTGCGGCTGGTGTCCGAGGCTGAAGACGAGGCGGCCGTCGATGCGGCCCTGGCGCGGGCGGCGGCGGCTCTCGCGGGCTGACGGACGCGGAGCCCGACCCCGCGGCTGGGGCGGCGTTTTGCGTCGACCAACTGGACAGGATCGGACGGCGTGGAATAATTCCCCGACTTTCATCACCGTTGCCGGCGAATCTGGACGTCGGCGACATTTTCGTTGGGTCCTGCGGCATCGCAGGCCTGCCGAGGAGGTCGTCAATGCCAGCTGCAAAGCCCCGCCGATTCTTGTCCTGGTTCCAGTGGCGTCAGTTGCTGGCGGCAGCCGGCGGCTGGGCCCTCTCGATTGCCACGGCCTCCGCGCTCGCGGTCGTCGGCTGGTATGGCCACGCCACGCACTGGACCTTCGGGTTCGGAGGCGATCATGCCCACCAAGCGGCGCATGCTGCCCACCCCGCGGTCGATCACGACGCCGCGACGGTATCCGCCGACGACGGTACCGTGCGGTTTCCGTCGCGGGAGGCACTGGAACGGTCCGGCATCGAGGTGGTGCCGGTCGAGAAGCGGCCCGTCGTGAGCGAACTCGCCTGCAACGGCGTGGTGGCGTACGACGAGCGCCGCATCGCTCAGCTTTCAACCCGCGTCCCGGGCAGCATCTGGCGGGTCGAGAAGCGGCTGGGCGACCACGTCCGCAAGGGAGACGTGCTGCTCGTCATCGACAGCCAAGACGTGGGCCGACTGAAGGCGGAGTTCCTCAACGCCCTGGTCGCGTACGAGTCGCGGCGCGAGCAGTACGCGATCCTGGAGGAGGTCAAGAGCGCGGTCATGGGCCGCCAGCTCCGCGAGGCCAAGGCCCTGGTGCGCGAGGCCCGCAACCATCTGACGAATGCCGAACAGGCGCTCGTAAACCTCGGCTTCGACGTCTCGATCAAGGAATACGAACCACTCGACGACGACACCCGTGCCGCCCGCATCCGCACCCTCGGCCTGCCGCCGGCGATGGTGGCCGGGCTCGATTCCGCCCTGGTGACGTCGAACCTGCTGCCGCTCTACGCCCCCTTCAACGGCATCGTCGTGGGCCGCGAGGCCGTCGTCGGCGAGGTGATCGAGGCCGCGAAGCCGATCTTCGAGGTTGCCGACGTGTCGACGATGCTGCTGGTGCTCAACGTGAGCAAGGAAGACGCCGACAAGGTGGCGATCGGCCAGCCCGTGCGGTTTCGTCCGGACGGCTCCGACACCGACTTCACCAGCCGGATCACGTGGATCAGCACGGAGGTGAACGAGGAGACCCGCACACTCCAGGTGCGGGCCGAGGTCGACAATCTGGCCGGGCCGGCTGCCGGCGAGACGCGGCATGCCTTGCGGGCCCACACCTTCGGCAGCGGGCGGATCGAGATCGACCGCCGCGGCACCGCCGTCGTCGTGCCGCGGACGAGCGTGCAATGGGACGGGAGCCGCTGGGTGGTTTTCGTGCCCGCCGGGGAAGTCGCGTTCACGGCCCGCCCGGTGGAGCCCGGCGTGCGGATCGGCGACGTGGTGGAGATCGACAGCATCGCGGCGACGGACCCGCAAATCACCCACGTCGTGGCGACCGGAAGCCACGTGCTCAAGAGCCAGATTCTGCTCGAGCGGATGGAAAAGGGCGCGTTATGAGGACCGCGGTCACGGCTCGACCCGCCCGGCTTTCGCCGTGGCCGGCCCGAGGACCACGGCCGCTTCGGCTGCCGCTGCCCGCGTCATCCCGCGGCGGCGGTTTCATGATCCGCACCGCGGGCGGCTAAGGACGACGCATGCTCGAAGCCATCATCGCCTGGTCCTTGTCCCGCCGTCTGGCCGTGTTGTTGGGGGCCGCCGTCGTCTGTCTCGTCGGCTGGGTGGCCGTCAATCGGCTGGTGATCGACGCCTTTCCCGACACGACGCCCGTCCAGGTGCAGATCAACACGGTCGCCCCCGGCATGGTGGCCGAGGAGATCGAGCGGCAGATCACGTTCCCCGTCGAATTGGCGATGGGCGGCATGCCCGGGCTCGAGGGCCTGCGCAGCGCCAGCATGTTCGGCCTGTCGGTGGTGATCGTCACGTTCCGCGACGGCACCGACATCTACTTCGCCCGGCAGCTCATCAACGAGCGGCTCGGCACGGTGGGCGTGCCGGCGGGCGTGGAGCGGCCCGAGATGGGCCCCGTTTCCACCGGCCTCGGCGAGGTGTTTCACTACCTGCTCGTGCCCCGCGGCATGAGCCTCACCGACACCAAGACGCTCCAGGAATGGACCCTCAAGCCGGCCCTGCGGAGCGTTCCGGGCACGGCGGAGGTCAACGCCTGGGGGGGCCTGAACAAGCAGTACCAGATCCGGGTCGACCCCACCCTGCTCCGCAAGTACGACCTGTCGTTCGACCAGGTGGTCGAGTCGATCCCGCGGAACAACTTCAACGTCGGCGGCGGCTCGATCGACCGCTCGGGCGACGCGGTGCTGGTGTACGGCGTCGGCCGCACCGTCGATGTCGAGCAGATCGGCCGGATCGTGATCGCATCGAGCCAGGGCGTGCCGATCCGGATCCGCGACGTGGGCGAGGTGGTGATCGGCCACGAGATCCGCAAGGGTGCCGTGACCTATGGTGGCGAGGGAGAGGTGGTGCTCGGCCTCGGCTTCATGCTCATGGGCGAGAACAGCTATGCCGTCACCACGCGGCTCCGCGACCGGTTCGCCAAGCTGCTCGAGACGCTTCCGGAGGGGGTCGAGGCGAAGGTCGTCTACGACCGCACGCAGCTCATCGACCGGGTGATCGCCACGGTGCGGCAGAACCTGCTCGAGGGCGCCTTCCTCGTCGTCGTGATCCTCTACGTGTTGCTCGGCAACCTCCGGGCCGGGCTCGTGGCCGCCACGGCGATCCCGCTGTCCATGATGTTCGGCTTCATCGGCATGTGGCAGGCCGGCATCGCCGCCAGCCTGCTCTCACTGGGGGCGATCGACTTCGGCATCGTGGTCGATTCGTCGGTCGTCGTGATCGAGAGCATCCTCGAGAAGATCGGACATCACCCGGGCGCCACCGGGGCCGCGCGGCTGAAGCTCGTGCGGGAGGCGACCAACGCGGTGAAGAAGCCGGCCTGCTTCGGGCAGCTGATCATCATGATCGTCTACATCCCGATCCTCACCCTCGAGGGGGTCGAGGGGAAGATGTTCCGCCCCATGGCGCTGACGGTGGTCTTCATCCTCATCGGATCGCTGGTCCTGTCGCTGACCGTGGTGCCGGTGCTGTCGAGTTTCTTCCTGCCCAAGCGGATCGATTCCCACGACGTGCTCCTCGTGAAGGTGCTGCGCTGGCTCTACCGACCGGTGTTGCGGGCCTGCCTGGCCGCCCGCGGCACGCTGGCCCTCGTCGCCTGCGTGATTCTCGGGATCACGCTCCTCCGGGCGGGCTCGCTCGGCACGGAGTTCGTGCCCAAACTTTCGGAGGGCGACATCGTCCTCGGCAACATCCGCGCCCCCGGCACGAGCATCGAGGAGTCGTGCCGGATGAACATGCGGATCGAGAAGGCGCTGCTGGCAGAGTTTCCCGACGAGATCGCCCACGTCTGGAGCCGGGTCGGCACGCCCGAGGTGGCCACCGACGCCGGCGCGATCGAGGCCACCGACACGTTCATCGCCCTCGAGCCCCGAGACCAGTGGAAACGGGCCCGCACACAGGCAGACCTGGTGGAGGCGATGAACGCGGTGGTCGAGGGCATCCCCGGCCAGATCATTTGGTTCACACAGCCGATCGAGCAGCGGATCAACGAGATGGTGTCGGGCGTGCGGGCCGACATCGCGGTGAAGGTGTTCGGGACGGACCTCGACGCCCTGGTGCAGAAGGCCAACGAGGTGGCGGCGATCCTCCGCAGCGTGCCGGGCGGCGCCGACGTGGCCGTCGAGCAGGTGGCGGGCCAGCCGATCCTCAAGATCGCGGTCAAGCAGGAGGAGATCGCCCGCTACGGCATCTGCGCCGAGGCGGTGCTCGACGTGGTCGAAAGCGTCGGCGGCAAGGCCGTCGGCCAGATCGTGGAGGGGCAGCTGCGGTTTCCGATCGTGGTCCGGCTGCCGGAGTCGCTGCGGGCGGGCCCCGAGTCGCTGGCCGCGATCCCCATCCGCGGGCCGGCGGGCGAAAGCGTGCCGCTCGAGCGGATCGCCGCGATCGAGACCGTGCTCGGCCCCAAGTTCGTGACCCGCGAGTGGAGCGAGCGCCGCGTGGTCGTGCAGTGCAACGTCCGGGGCCGCGACGTGGGCGGCTTCGTGGCCGACGCCCAGGCCCGGATCGCCGAGCAGGTGGACCTGCCGCAGGGGCAGTTTCGCCTCGAATGGGGCGGGCAGTTCGAGAACATGCAGCGGGCCCAGAAGCGGCTCATGATCGTGGTGCCGCTGGCACTGCTGCTGATCATCGCCCTGCTGTACCTCACCTACCGGAGCGTCGCCGACACGGCCCTCCTGTTCATCAGCGTCCCGTTCGCCTGCGTGGGGGGCATCTGGGCCCTCGCCTTCCGCGGCATGCCGCTTTCGATTTCGGCGGCGGTGGGCTTCATCACGCTCTCCGGCGTGTCGGTGCTCAGCGGGATGGTGGTGGCCAGTGCCCTGCGGGAGCGGCTGGCCCGGGGCACGGCCCGCGACGTGGCGATCGAGGAAACCTCGTGCGGCTCGCTGCGGACGATCATCATGACCGCCCTGGTGGCCAGCCTGGGCTTCATTCCGATGGCCATCTCGGAGGGCACGGGCGCCGAGGTGCAGCGGCCGTTGGCCACGGTCGTGATCGGCGGCGTGATCACCAGCACGCTGTTCACGCTGTTCATCCTCCCGGCCCTCTACCGGCTGATCCTCCGCGTGCCGCCCGCGCTGATGCTGCCGGGCGACGGCGGCCGCGGGTGAGATCGCCGCCCGCATGATGCCCGGCGCCGACGCGGGCTCCCGCTGGGCGGAAACGGCCTCCGCCCGTATCCTCTCGGCACGGAGAGTGGTGCGTGTCCGAACCGGCCGGCGACCGCGATGTGGCGACGGCGAGCGACGAGGAGCTCGCGGCATTGGCGGCCCGCGAAGGCTCCGACGGCGTGGCGTTCACGGCGCTCGTCGAGCGGTTCCGGGAGCGAGTGTGGCGGGTGTGCTGGCGGCTGATGGGCAACGAGCACGACGCCCAGGACGCGGCGCAGGAAGTGTTCGTGCGCCTGTTCTTCGACCGCGGGAAGTTCGCCGGGCGGAGCCGCTACGCGACCTGGCTCCACGGCGTGGCGATCCGCACCTGCCTGACCCTCCGCCGGTCGCGGTCGCGGCGGCGGCGGCGGGAAACGC
>Ga0315903_10002080_pt1 | contig 30039 bp, 23 predicted proteins | sample LakEriMetagenome_7_FD_203524 | JGI IMG/M metagenome (GOLD analysis project Ga0315903, IMG submission 203524) | Freshwater fungal communities from buoy surface, Lake Erie, Ohio, United States - Buoy 2 MA119 | ecosystem: Environmental > Aquatic > Freshwater > Lake | place: USA: Lake Erie, Ohio... | reverse complement strand
CGTAGATGCCGTAGGCGTTGTCGCTCAGGTTGTCGGCCCACGAATATCGGGCGTGCAGGAACCGAAGGAACAGGGCCAGGAAGGCCATGCTGAGGGTGGCGCTGTAGAGCACCATGCAGCATCCCAGTTGCCACCATCCGGCAGGCCGCGTCCACGGCACCGTTGGATCCAAGTGTACGCCGCTCAGCGCGACGACAAGAGCCAGCGTGGCCCCGATGGATGCGATCAGCCACACCCGCCACCGCTGCGCCAGCGGCCCATCGGGTGTGAGAAAGGTCGATTCCAAGCCGCGGGCGCCGACGGCAACACCCGCGACGAAGTAGACCGCATAGAGCACCGGGCGGCAGGCTTGGCCGATGACGAACGGACCCCACTCCAGCCAGCGCAATGGTCCATACACGGCCATCAACGGCAAGAGGCCAAGACCCGAGATGACGACGAGGGCCAGAAAGAACGCTCGGGGCTGCGTCACGAACACCTCGGGAATGGCCTGGCGAGTGTGCCCCATCACTCGAAAGCAGATCGCCAGGAGCAGATCGAAGCCGAACAGCATGGAAAGAAACCAGGCCGGCCCACTTTTCCACGACCAGCCAAGCCAATACGAAAGAGCGTCTTTCTCGGCCCCGGTCAGGAGAAAAGCCGGGTAATACGCCAGGGGCATGATGACGGCGAGCGAGAGCACAAACGGAATGCCCAGCCTCTGCCAGCGGTCCATCAGGAAAGCGGCGGCTCCTTTTTTGGCGAGGCTCTTCCACACGAAGAGCCCGGAGATGAAGAACATCAACGCCATGAAAAAGTTGTTGAGAAGCGCCGGAAGCAGGTCGAGTGCCCTGCTCTTCAGCGGGTCAATGACGGGTGCGGTGGAGTGGACGTAGTCCGAGGAATTGAAGATGCCCCAGGTCGGATACGCCATGATGGCATGCAAGAACACGACCAAGACCGTGATCGTGGCCCTGAGGTAATCCAGGGCACAACTCCGGGGGCGGGACGGCTTTGGACCAGCAGGTGTATTCACCAGAAGACTCGCAAGTGAGAGGAGCAGGCGGTCACCTGACGTGAGCGGCTTTCCGGCTCGCTCGATCCCGGGGCCGCAGGTCGATGGCACCGAGGCTGGGAAAGCTGAAGAACTCCGCAGGCGTCACTCGATGCCGGAGCGCCGCTCGCTCGAGGTGGTCGAACTGCTCATCGGTGGGATCGCCGATCACGTACGACTGCGAGTGTCGTTCGGCGGCCAGAAGAACGGTCTCCGCCAGGCACGTGAAGGTGACCTCCGCGTCGCGAGTTTCCGGCGTGAAGAGCCCCATGTCGAACGGGCAGGAGAGTCCGGGAATCCGGGCGAGACATTTTACAACGCGGATGTCTGGTCGGGCCGCCAGAACTGACTGATCGACGTTCTCCGGCTGGGCGTCGTCGAGTACGACGGCGTGCAGTCCGAAGTCTTCTGCCTCCAGAATGCTTCCGATCGCATTGGTGACGCAGACGACGATCGCGGCCTCCTTGATCTCCTGCCTGAACGATGTGAGCCGGTGCACCGCGGGATTCCAGCCGGGGATCTCGGGGATCTTGCCCAGTTGCTCTGACAAGTCCACCGCCAGAACCCTCCTGGCCGGAGAACGACGGAACATGCACCGCAGGGCCGCCCGCCCCGTGGAGCCCGCCGCCCCCATCACGGCGACCAGACCATCGGCCCCGATTTCGTCTTCAATGTCTTCGACCATACGGGCGATCGTCAGGGCGGTGAACCCGTGGCCAGTGGTGATCGACACCCCCGGCTTGGCTTGCCGCAAGAGCCTTCCCTGTCTCGAGATGGATGGAATCAATGCGCCCAGGCCCACCATCTTGGTCTCACGATGCTCCGCGTAATCAAGAATCTGGACGACCGCATCCCTGGCATCGGAAAGTCGGTCGAGCATTTCCTCGGGGGCGTGCGGTATCGTCACCAACTCGCCCCGCAGTAAACGATCTTCGACCGGCACATCGATGGGGCCCAGAATCGTGCAAGTGGGCTGAATCATCGTGACACGATCGGCTGTCAGCCCCCGCATCAGCGGAAACGGCCGCCGCCTGTCAGCGATGGAGCGGGGATGGACCACAAATAAAAAGTCGAGCGGGCCGTCATATTTCGGGCGGAGCGATTCGATGGTGGTCGCCAATGCGTGTCGCTTCCAGCCGCTCGCAAACACCACGGGCCGTGGGGATTCAACGACCGCAGCATCGCTGCCGTATCTTCGATTCCAGAGGGTCGTCTTCGCCCTATCGATTTCCCAGGTCTTGCTGTGCAGCACATCCGTGTCGAACGTGGTCGCAAGCGTGGTGGCGATCGAGGCGGCAAATTCATGCTGGCAACGGTCGACGTAGCCGCTGTCCTCCGGCGGCCGCTTCAAGGCCAGCGTGACGTAGGTGGCGGCGTTGTTCTCGGTGAGTTGCCCGCCACGCTGATGCTCCGGGAGACTGGCTTCGAGTGGATGCGCGACGATGACTTCCCTGCCGTCCCAGTTCGAAACCATGCACTCGACAAAATGGTCTCGATGAAACTCGAAATCAGCCCCCACCAGCGGCCGCAAGGCCGCTGCCAGCGCGTTCAGGTCGAGTGCGTCGGAAAGATGGAGAAAATCCATCCGGCGATACGTGCCGTCTTCGACTCTCTCCTGCATCATGTCGCTGCCGAATGCCATGAGACGAGGTCCATGGGGGACGTCTATTCCTTTCCCATCGCCTCATAGGCGAGCCGAAAGGCTTTTGCCTCGATCAGTTTCTCGAAGTAGCCGAGCATTTCCACTTTGCCAGGCGGCCGCCCTTCGATGATGGTGCCGATGATTGCAAACGCCATCTCGTCAGCGGTGCCCTCACCGAGGAAAACCGTCCGCTCCGGTCCGGGCGGACGTCGCGGATTGCCTGCCGAGTTGTCGTACACCACCTCCACATGCAGCCGGGATCCCTTCTTCATCGGATAGGGATCTCTGGGGAGGTAGCGGTGCTGCCAGTTGAAATCCCAGTTCGTGAGCTCGAGCAACAGTTCGCGATCTCGAGAATCAGGCGGCTGGTACCAGATCCGGAATTCTTTTCCCAGGCGATGCATGTGGGGCGCCATCAACCAGAGGTGACAATCACTTGTGATCTCCCGGGAGCCCGTGGTTTTAAAATTGTTGGCGCCTTTCGGGATCAAACGGAAATCCGTATCGACCATGAATCCATGAGAGAACCGCCGGGGCGGCTGCTTGTCGAGCCAGATCCCAAGCCGGCTGGAATCATCGATCTCGGGCTTCCCCGTCCGCACATAGTGAATCTGCAGCGCGATCGCCGCATCAGAGGGAACAAGCCGCCGGACGCCCGGCGGTAACTCCAACGGCCCTACCCCGGGCACCCAGCCCGTGAGCTGGCCGCCGGGGTTGTCTGGATTCCGCACCGGCTGGGTCGGATCAGGAACAAACCCAAGTCCCATTCCCGAGGCATAGCCCGGGCCGTAGTCTTCGTTGGCGTCACCCTTTGGCAGCGGATTTCCCAGCCGTTTCTGTGCGGCGAGCATGAGACCGGTGCCGTCGTAGACGAAAATCCCATGATGGATGGCCTGCCGATTGCCGGGGATGAACTCCAGCCGCTCCACACACAACTCCTCCGGATTGTCGAGCGGCAGCACGATGGTGCGGTAGTGATCCTCGCCCTGGGCGGCGAGGTGAACCGTTCCCGGCATCTTCAAAACAAGGTCTGGGGGCCGGGAAGCCTGCCACTCGTCCTGATTCCTGAATGCCAACGGCGGCGGAGCATCGGCCGGATCTCCCCGCGGGCAGCCTTCGTCTACCCAGCGGCCGAAGAGTTTGATTTCTTCGGGCGTGAGGGAGAAATCGTTCTGGAATGGAAGCCCGCCGGTCGCAGGCCACGGCGGCATCAGCCGATCGGCGGTGTAGCTTTTGATATCGGCCGCCCACTGCACCGCGTGGTCAAACGTGATGAGTGAAAAGGGCGCCACGTCGCCGGGATGGTGGCACCGCTGGCAGTGCTGCTGGAGGAGAGGCTCGATGTCCCGATGAAACTCGACGCTGCCGTGCTTGATGACCGGTCTCGCGGTGAGTTCCAACGCGCAGCCGATCGGGGTGGTTTCCTTGATGGCGACTGCCTGGCCGGTCACGACGGCGGTGAGGGCATCGGCGAGATACTCGGTGTCGGCCTTGGGCCGACGCACGAGCCGACTGGTGTAAAGATTGTCGACGAGCCCCGAGTATCTCAGCACCCGGTTCCGGTCGAGCACAAAGACCTGCGGCGTGGTCGTGGCCCGAAAGTGGGCCGCCGCAACTTTGCCAGGATCGAAAAACACCCGGCATCTGATCCCAGCCTCGGCCGCAAGCCGATCCACCTCGGCGGCATCCGCCGCGTCGCAGACCACCGCGACGAATGTCACGCCCCCCACGCCCTCTTTCCCAAACCGGGCAACGAGCGAGTTGATCACCGGCACGGACTGATTCGAGACCGGGCAGTTGAAGTTGAGAAACGCCACGACAGTCGCCGGGGCGTCTTGAGCCGAGGACAACGACCAACGCTTGCCGGCGGTGTCTCGCAGTTCGATCGGAGGCACAACCCGTCCAAGCCGACTTCGCGAAACGGCCGCAACCGCGGCGGTGTCGGCAGGCTCTTCGCAGCGGGCCGGTTCGGCCAACAAGATCGCTGCACCGGCCCCGAGGGCCAAGCCTGCAAGCAGCGTTCCACTGAAGATTAAGAACCGCCCGGTCGCCGGATTGGCCGGCGACCGGGTGGTTGAGAGCAAGGTATTCGTCACGTGAGGTAACCTATTCCGCCACTTCCATGTGATACACAAACTTGAACTCACGGCCGAGCGGCCCGATCCCCTCTGTGACTGAATCGATCCGCAGAACGGACAAGGTCGTGGGGTCGAGAAGGAACCTGGCGGTTTTCTTGACCGTGCCGGAGTTCGGGATCAATGGGTTCTTCACCGGATCACGGTCGGAACGGACCACCCAGCAGTTCGTGCCGTCGTAGATCTCGGACCCGATTACCTCGAGGCGGCAGGAGCCCGGAAGCGTGCTCGTCACGGGCTCGGAAAGCCACTTCGTGCCGATCTTCATGGTTCCCGGGAAGATGAAGTGCTCGCCTGGCACTTCGAGCTTCTCGGGCTTTCCGTCGCGGCCCTCGATCGCGTCGAGCACGAGGTCTCGGTCTTCGTTTTGGTGGAACAACTCGTACCGCACGGAATCCTCAAACTGCTGCTCGAAGTGGTTTCGCCCGACGAAACTGGGTTTGGCGGCATCGGCATCGGAGTGGATGGCGTGCGTCTCAACTTTGAAGGCGTGCTCGGCCTTGCCTTCCTTACGCGCGACGATCGACCAGGTCTGCGTGAGCTTGTCGCGGCCCACGATTTTGTCTTCGACGAAATACACCACGTCGCCAACGTACTTGACGGGGTCGTGGTCTTTTACCAGTCCGAGCCGATTCGACGGCTGTCCTGAGCCCACAGCGGCCTCTGCCGCGACGCCCTCCACGGCGGCTGCGACTCCCACCGACGTAACGATCACGACCAACACGAACCAGCGATGCAATGGCATGACGAGAACTCCGTTGGTGAACCTTCAATAAATGGATCGAATTGCTTCAAAGGGTGTCGGCCCAAGCGCAATAGGATTGGGCACTCCTTCGCAAAACTATTGCGAGCGAATATACAGCGGATATACAGCGGATCGCGAGGAGCCGATGCCTGACCGCCGCATAAATGTGATGAAACGGGCGTGGCGCGCACGAAACAGCGGAGTGCCTGGGGCGAATGCGCGGCAAGAGCCCCGCGCCACGACTCCTGGCGCGTGAGACGGGATTACTTCGCGGTCTTGCTCTACCCGCCGGCACGGGTCGTGAGCGTTGTGAGCGCGGTTGCCGAGATCGACTCTTCGACCCCCTGGACTGAGCCGTCTCCCGCCAACACCTGCAGCACCATGCCGGCAATCCGCGAACGTGGCTTCAGCGACGTCTCGACGGCAGTGGATCCAACTCCCGCTCCATATCGGACGTAGCGGCCCACGTCGGAGCCGTAGGGCCAGGAATATCGGGAGACCGTCCACGTCTCACCGTCATCCTTCAGGTAGTCGCCACTCTCCGCGAGTGCCAGCGTGTGGCTCAGCCCATCGGTCACTTCCGTCATCCGAACTGGGCGATCCCTGATCGAGATCGAGTAGGTGCCCGACTGTTCCAGCCAGGAGATTCCCTCGGGAACGAGGATGCCGCTAAAGTCCGAGGCCGGCACGGTGCCCGGATAGTACCAGAGGTCGAGGCGATGGGACTGGTCTGGCCGGGAGGGACCGGGGCCCAACAACGCTGCGAAGTCGAGTCCGCCGGCAGCAAGACTCCGGCCGTTGTAGAGCTTGAGTCTGGCATCGACGATATCGCCTTCCTGGGCCTCGGGAGGGCATGCCAGACAATAGCGTTCGTACAAAGCCGCCATCGTTCCTTCTTCAATGTAGGGCAGGATGGAGATCGCCCACGACTGGGGCCGCACGTAATCGCTCCCCTCGCTCGGGCTCGATTCCAGATGCTCGACGGTGCCCCGCCGTGGCCGGCCGGAGGCGAAGGGAAACGCCCTGCGGCTGTCGTGGTAGGCGTGAAACGCGATGCCAATCTGCCGAAGGCTGTTCTTGCACTCCGTCCGCTGCGCCGCGGTTCGCACCTGCTGCACGGCGGGTAGCAGGAGCCCTGCCAGCGCGCCAAGGATGGCGACGACGACCAGCACCTCGATGAGCGTGAATGCAGCGAGACGTCGGAGCATGGGAGATCGGTTTGCGGTGCCGGAGGTGGGCCAATGGCACTTCGTCAAGCGCTGGCCGAGCGGGTATGCATTGCGATCGCCCTAATATACGCGATGGATATACCCGATGGATTCAAGAAACTCAGACAAAGAGAGGCTTTAGTGGCCGTGACCACCGCTGCCGCCGGAAGGAGTGCACGCCAGATCACCACACAAGTGGTAGGTGCTGCGGAGGTTTTGGTTGCGCCTGGCCGGCAGGGTAAGCAGCACGTCGTGGTTCGGGTCCCAGAATGAAGAGACCAGCACGCCAGTCACATCATCGGGACGATAGCCGTAGAATGTGCCGATCATCTCGAAATCCAAATGCGTTGCCATGGCATAGTGGGGCGAGTAGACCTCGATGCGTGGCGCCTGCCCGCTCGACGGGCTGACGATCACGTCACTGAAGCCGAAGCCCTTGAGATTGCCGGTGGCGACATTGACGCCCTTGGTGAAAGTGTTCCCGAGGGGAAACAAACTGCCGAGCAAGGCGAAGGCGGAAATCCGCCCATTCGGTGAGACGTTCTGCAGGTCGGTGCCCTTGATGATTGAAACCTCGGCCCGCTGTCCCGGGCCCGAACCGACGACGAGATCGATCCGGCCGTTGCCGTTGACGTCGCCGGCCGCCACCGTGACGCCGCCCCTGAACCGGGGATCAAAGGCCAGGAAGTTTGCCAGCATGGCCCCTGCCGCGGGCACGGTTGCGTTGCGGGGCAGCGAGGTGGCGTTGATCACATTCACCCGCGACCGGTTGCCCCTGCCGGCCCCGACAACAACATCGGCTTTGCCGTCACCGTTGATGTCTGCGGCCGCTACGGTGACCCCGCCGAGTTGGCCCCTGCGGAACGCGAAGAAATCGCCGAGCAACGCGGTGGCTCTGATAACCCCCCTGGCATTGACATCGTTGATTTTGGTGCCGTCCACCACGCGCACACGGGTATTGCCGGTCCGGCCGGTGCCACAAATGAAGTCATACACTCCATCGCCATTGACATCGCCCACCGCAACGGTCACGCCCTGCGTATGCCCGGTGCCAAACGGCAAAAATCGCGAGATTTGCTGTTGCGTTACACCGCTGAACACGCGCACCGTGGATACCAGCCCCGGATTTTGACCGACCGCGTAGGTGGGGTCTTCGGGCACCACGTTGAAGACGCCCATCATGCCCAAGTCTTCGTGGGCGGCGGTATGGCAGTGGTAGACAGCGGGCCCGACGAACCCGAACTTGATGCGAATGACGACTTTGCCAAACACGCCATTGATCGCGGCCGGTATATTCACCACGTCCTTCAAGCCGCCGCCGACAAACGTTTCGGTCGTGGCTCCCGTGCCACCTGTCATGTTCGCCGTGAGCACGGCACCCGGGCCACTCACGCCCAGCGGCACCCCGTTGACCGACATGGTCTGGAAACCACTCGTGTGGATATGGAACGGATGGACGTCTTTGTCGGGATTGATCAGAGTCCACTCTTCCACGGTGTTCAGGCGAGGCTGAATCAGCGGCACGTTCGGGTAGGTCTGGCCGTTGATGGTGAACATGGGAACTATGGTGCCATCCACTGGCCTCCGGTAGAACGTGATCATGCGTTCCTCCGCCACCGGTTCATTGGTAAGGTCTGTGAACAGATTGGTGGGCGGGCTCAGCGAATTGGGCCCCGTGGGGATGATGAAGGGCGTGCCGGGCGTATTGCCCACCACGACGGTGCCGATGACATCCGAAACCCCTACAACGCCCAAAGGCCACTGATTGAAACCGTCATAGTACGGCAGCAACGCCAGTTCGAAGACGGTGCCGGCGGGGGTGCCGGCTGGCATTTGAATCAGGAACGAGGTGCGTCGGCCCCCGCCCAGGGTCACTCGGGGCACCTGCTGCGGTTCGGTCAGCGGGTTGCCGTCCTCCGCCACGACGAAGAGAGGCAGGGCTTCGCCACCGCCCTGTGGCCGGACGACCAGCGACATGAAGGCACCGTTGCCGATGTTGGCCACGTTCCAGACTTGCGTCTCGCCCGGAAGGACGCTGATGACCGGGTCGAGTTGGCCGTTAATGGCGTATTGGGTGCTGGCGACGGCCGTGCTTGAATCGACGATATCCGTCCCCGAGGTCCAAAAATTCTTGATGCCCAGCACCCGCTGCGTCAAACCGTCGAGTTCCGGCGCGCCGCCGTCGGGTCGGCCGATGACCAGCAGCCCCGAAAGCCCGCCCTTAATCTGCGCGTTCACGAGTTCATGGCGGTGCGGATGATACCAGAACAGTCCTTCGGGATGATTGGCCGGGATCTTGATTGTGTAATGGTTCTCTTCGCCCGGCTCGATCTCGAGGAACGGGTTGTCGGCGTTGCCCAGCGCTGAAACATGCAAACCGTGGGTGTGCAAGTTGGTAGGCCCGAAGGCTGCGCTGCCTTCGAAATCCTTCAAGTTGTTGACGATCGTGATGTCGAGGGTGTCGCCGGGATTGGCCATCAGGGTTGGGCCCTGAAACAGCCCCAGGGCAGCCCCCTCGAGCTGGTAGGTATGGGCGTTGCCAAATACGACACCGCCGTTGGCTTCAAAGCCGGTGTAACCGGTGGGATCGACCACCGTATCGCCGGTGGTTGCCAGGAGGGTTGCGGACACGATGCCATCCACGGTGCCATCGGTTGCGTCATTGATGACAGGGCTTTCCACGAAGGCATTGCCGACGGGAGTTAGCCGTTTTTCGAGATAATCGATCCTCGGCACGAACGTGCGGCGCTTTGCCTTTGCAGCCGGTGTCCTCTTGGCCCGGCTTGCCGAACGACGATCGAATGCCTGAAGAGCCCGCCACATGAGAATCTCCTCCTGTTGGTAACCTGTTCGCATCGACCCAGATCGCATCGTCGCAGGGGCCCCTCGCACGATCATGCAGGCCCGTGGGCGATGGTGAGAAGATGGACTCTTGAACGATAGCTCTTCTTACGTCATGCGGGACCCGCCGACGAGCAGTTGGCCCCGTGAAATGTGATGAAACGGGCGTGGCGCGCACGAAATGGCGGACCGGCCTGTGGCGGGTATGCGGGAGAGCCCGCGACGCACGCCCGCCGGACCGATTCCGCGCGGCTCCAGACACGAGTCGGGCCGCAACTCGGGGTGAGAAAGCGTGCGACGCGTGCCATACTGGGGACATCAGTCAAACAACGCGCGCAGCGGCCCTCCGATGCCATCCTCATCCCTCGCACCGCTCGACGCGGCGGCGCTGCCCGCTCCGCCGCGACGCCAGTACGCGTCGCGAGAGAGGATCTTCTGGGTGTTCCAGGTGCTGTTCTGGCTCGGGATCGGTCTGTTCGTGCTCGATCGCACCGGGCGGCGCCCCGGGGCGCCGCGCCTCTGGATGCCTGTGGGGCTGTTCGTGACGAGCAGTTTTGTGATGTCGAGCCTCGTGCATCAGTTCTTCCAGTGGCAAACGCTGCAGCGGCTGCCACGGCCCGCGCGGTGGGCGGCGATCGTGATCGTGATGCTCATCGGCACGGCTGGCGCGCTCTGGATTCTGGGCAACGGGCCCTCTGCCTGGCAGAGCACGACAAGCATCCGGTCGTTCGTGCCGCTCACGCCGCGGCTGGTCGCGGCATGTATGTGGTGCGCCATTTACTTTGGACTCGACCTTTTAAGCGACCTCCACGAGTCTGAGTTGGCCACGATGCGGGCCGAGGCGGCCGCGGCCGCGGCCGAGAGCCGGGCCCGCGAGGCCGAGTCCTTGGCCCAGGAGCACGAACTGCGGCAACTCCAGGCACAGATGAACCCCCACTTCCTCTTTAATTCTCTCAACGCCGTGGCGGCCAGCAAGAACGATCCCGAGGCTGTGGAGCAGGTGACGCAGGATCTCGCCGACTATCTGCGGTTCTCCCTCCGCTCGGCCCGCACGCTCGAGCCGCTCTCCCGCGAACTGCACGCTCTCGTGAAATACCTCTCGGTGCAGCAGCGGCGGTTCCGGGACAAGCTCGACTGCCTAATCACCGCCGACACGTCCGCGCCCCGCGTGCTCGTGCCACCGATGATGATCCAACCGCTCCTGGAAAACGCCCTGCACTACGGCTCCAAAACCAGCGACATGCCGCTGCGGGTGACCGTGGAGGCGCACGTTCACGACGGCTGGCTGCAGGTGATCGTCGCCAACTCCGGACGCTGGGTGCCCCCCGATCCGGCCCGGTCATCGAACTCAGGCATCCGTTCACTGCGGCGGAGGCTCGTCCTGCTCATCGACGAGGCCGCCACCGTCGACGTGCCGCCCGAGTCCCACAGTGAAGACGGCTTGGTGCGGGTCGTGATCCGGATGCCCGCCACACCCAAGGACCAGTCGGCAGTTGAGTTGCCGGATCCGACGTGATGCCATGCGCCGCCATTCTCCGGTCCAGGAAGCCTCCGCGATGCTCACCGCCCTGCTCATCGACGACGAACCGCCGGCCAACGAACGGTTGCGGACCATGCTGAAGCATCACGGCCGCATCGAGGTCGTCGCCGTCGCCGAAAGCCTGTCGGAGGCGCGGGCGAGGCTCGCAGAGCGGGTGGTGGACGTGATCTTTCTCGACGTGGAGATACCCGGCGGCTCCGGGCTCGACCTGCTGCCGGAGGTGCCGGCCGGCACGGAGGTGGTGTTCGTGACCGCGTACGAGACATATGCGGTGGAGGCGTTCGCGGCCTCGGCACTCGACTATCTCGTCAAGCCTGTCCATCCGGACCGACTTGACGAGACGGTATGCCGACTGGAGGAAATGACGATGCTGCGGCGGCTGAAGGCCGCCCATGCTGGAGGTGACTCTTCCCTGGACGACGGCATGGAAGCTTCCGAACGGTCGGGCGGCCGCGCGACCGACGCGGGTCCTGTCACGAAGCGGGGGCGGATGCTCACTGACATGATCCACTTGCCCCGCGAGGGCAAGAAGCGAACTGAGGCTGTGATGATCGGCGACATCTGTTGGATCGAGTCGCTCCAGAACTACACCCGCGTGGGCCTGCGGAATTCGGGCCGCGTTGCACTCTTTCGACGGCGGCTCTGGGAGTGGGAGGCCGACCTGCCCGCCGGCCTGTTCACGCGGCTGGGAAAGTCGCTCATCGTGCAGCTCGCGGCGATTCAAGAGACGCAATGGAAGTCACGCGACGAAACGGTGGTCACGTTCGGAACCCGCCTCGCGCCGCTCACGATTGGCCGGTCAGCCGCGCTGCGGCTGCAGAACCTGATCGCCGGAGAAAGCCCCGGCCTGATCGAAGGATCGTGAGCCGCACGAAGATGTGCGGACTCGGCCATCTCGACGATGTGACTGGGTGCATCGCAACGGGGACAGCTCAATGGCTTGCGTGAGCTCGCTCACTTCCGCAGACACACCATCAGCGCCCCCGTCACTTGGCCGTCCTGGTCGATGAGCGGCGCATAGGTGGCGTCGCATCGATGCCCAAACAGCGTGACTTCGCCCGTATGCGATCGTTTTTGCATCAAGGCCGTGTAGCCGGGATTGTCGCGGGCGAGCTTGGTGCCGACTGCGGATATTCCCGCTTCCGTCAGAAGCGTGGTATGCGTGCGAATGAAATCCTTGCCGTCGAACGCAAACACGGTGCTTTCCTGCCCGTTCATGATCGCCCTCCCGTTGACACGTGATACCGGACAGCTAGTGGTGCATGCCGCGGGCCTTGTAGCCGCCGCGGGTGGAGAACCACGCCAAGAGCAGCGCGTAGCAGGCGAGCATCGTGGCCGGCACGAACGCCGTCAGCTTGAGCGCCTGCCGGCCACCGAAGAGGCTGGCGGCCTCGACGAGCGGCTTGTCCGCCGCCGCATCGGGCGCGGCCGAAGTCGTCCACCAATCAACGAGCTTCTTCTGGGCGGTGATGGCGTCGGGCTTCGCGTTCTGCCGCTGCATCAGGTCGAGTGCGCGCTGTGCCTCCTTGCCACCGTCCTCCAGCACGCCCACCTTCGATCCGTCGAGGCCGAAGGTCTTCATCCAGAGGAACTCATTCTCCTTGGGCGCCTTGTAGCGGTCGTAGACAGCGGCGCTCGACTCCCGGAGATTGGCCGAAGCGTTCTGGTCCTGCAGAAAGCCGATGCCGGGGCCGCCCAGCAGGCCCGCCGCCAGCATGCCGACGCCCCCGGCGGCGCCGATCGTGATGGCACCGCCCTTGGGGAACTGCTCGCTCACCACAGCCAGCATCGTGGGCCAGAGGAACGTCTTGCCGATGCCGTAGACGGTGGCGGCGATCACGCACATGAGCCCGCCCTGGGCGTTGCCCAGGAGCGTCAGGCCAACCGCGCCGAAGAGCGCCGAGGCGGCCAGCAGGCCCAGGGGCGAGATCCGTTCCACGATCGGTCCCGCGAAGAATCGCAGCACGAACATCAGGCCGGACGTGTAGACGAACAGGAGCAGGCCGTTGGCGGGGCTGTTCATGATCGTGCCGGTGATCTTCGAGATCCAGGAGTCCGTGCCGAGCTCGACGTAGCCGACCATGGCGTGCACGAGCAGCAGCGCCGCCAGGAGGAGGTGACCGAATCGAAAGCCGGTCGCGGCTCCGAAGGAGACCAGGAGGGCCGCCGCGATGCCCCCGGCCACCAGCGGCGGCAGGCCGAGGTCGCTCTTGAAGAACAGGGCGAGCAGGCCGCAGATGACCGCCGCGCCGACGAGCCCCAGCTCGCCGAGCATGTCACGGTAGCTGACGCCGGAGCTGCTGGCCTCGCTCTTGGGAAACCGCTGGCCGAGCATCATCAGCCCGTAGAGCACGACGGGCGCGAGGAACAGCGAGATCTGGAACTGCCACGACACCGGCTTGCCACCGACGCCGCCGGCCATGAAGTAGCTGGCAAGGCCGCCGAGGATCAGGCCGCCCGGCCAGCCGGCGTGGAGGATGTTGAGGTAGTGCGTCTTGTTCTTCGGGAAGAGCGTGGCCACGAGCGGATTGACGACCGCTTCGGCGATGCCGTTGCCGATCGCAAAGAGGAACATGCCCCAGAACAGGCACTGGAAGGCGAGCGGCTTGCCGCCCGCCTCGTAGGCGGCGCCCGTGGCGAGCGTGAGCGCCGCCGACACGAGGTGCATCGCGAAGGCCGCGAACATCAGCGGGCCGAAGCCAATGCGGTCGGCGATGAGGCTCGACAGGAGGATGATGATGCCGAAGCCCGTCAGGCCGCCGCCCGTGATCGCTCCCAGTTCCGTCTGCGTGAAGCCGTACTGCTCGGCCCACTGCCCGAGGATGCCGGCACGGATCGAGAAACCCACGCCGGCGGCGAGGATCGCCATGAAGCCGGCCCACAGAAGCCGCTGCGGATTGAGCCCCGTGGCGACGTCGGAGGCGGATGGATCGCGGTGGTCTTGATTCGCGTTCATGCGGAATGCCCGAGAGAGGGAAGCGCGTCGCTACGGCTGCGGAAAACGGACCCGCAGTTTGATCCATGGCAATCAATCGGCGGTCGGTTCTTAAACAGGGGGCACGGATCGATCAAGGGCGACGACCCGTGAAATGTGACGAAACAGGCGTGGCGCGCACGAAAGGGCGGACCGGCTGCGGGCCAAAGGACTGGTCGGCCAATGGCACTTCGGCAAACGACGGCCGAGCGGGGCGGATCACGAGGAGCAACAGCCGGAACCGATCGGGCTGGATGCGGCCCGATGGTGGAGGTGCCGAGGTGCTTCGTGTCCACGCTCAAGGCCGGGGTTTTCTTGTCGGCGCAGACCGGTCTTGAAACCGCTCTTCTCGCGGGCGGTCCGCACCGTGGCATGGAATGCCGTCATTCCCGATCGCGAGCGCCGCGACGGCGGGCCTGAGCTTGTGATTCGGGGCGAACACGCCGTGATACCGGTGCCGGTGCTTCCGCGGCGGCGGGACCAGAGCCGAAGCGACGCCTCACAGGCGAAGGCGGTCAACCGAGCCGCTCACGTCCACCCGCTTCGCCAAAGGGATAAAGGGATAAAGGCCAAAGGGCGGAGGTTACCGTGCCCGGCGACGCCGCCACATCTGCCAGCCTCCACAGGCAATTCCCGCCAGTCCCATCACCCACGTCGATGGCTCGGGCACGGCAACCGGACTTGCGAGACGAAAACCGAGGCCGTAGTCCTCGAACGACGGGTCGAGCGAGAGGCTGCCGGAGGACGACAAGTCGAACGGGTAGCCGTTGACCCAATAGCCGCCCCGCAGCCCACGAGACGAGCCGGAAGATGCGAGCCCATCGAGATCGTTCCACTGATACACGTTGCCGCTCTGGTCGAACGTGCCGTAGAAACTCCCGCTGCCAGAGAATGCGCCCACGTCCGTCAGGTAGTTCTGGTTGGGGTCATAGCCCGACTGCGTCACGGAATAAACACCGCTGATGGTGTAGTTCGCCTGATTCGCCGTGCCCCCGATCTGATTGCCCGGAGCCGTGTTGCTCTGCGTTGCGTAGGTGTAGTAGCCGCCCGAACCTGAATTGAGTACCGGGCTATAGAAGGCCGCCTTGTAGAACTCGTTCTCGGTCGGGATGTAGAACGTCGGAGCAGCACTCGTATTCGGGTTCGTCACGTTCTTGGCCGGAGCATTACCGCTCGTCGCCCCGTTCACGTTGTAGGCACCATTCTCGGTCGTCGTGCTGTCCTGCGCTCCCGACGGCTGGCCGTTTGCCATCCAGTTCGAAAACCGGGCAGAATCCCACCAACTCACAAAGGTGATCGGACGGTTGCCGGGGCTACTGGCTCCTGCCGGTGTTATGCCCGATGGTGCGATCACGCTGTACGTGTACGAGCCCGACGAACCAGCCCGTGAAATGCCCGCCACGTTGGGGTTGGTTGCCATGTCCGCGTTGTAGAGCGAGTAAGTGTCGGTCGCTGCCACGGCATTCAGGAACGCCGTGTACTGACCAATCGTCACGTCGTACGTGCCGATCTGGTACGAGTAGTTCACGCCACCGTAGAGATTCCCGGTAGCCGGGTCGCTGGCGTTACCGGCGTTTCCCACCGGCACCATGTCGATCGTGACGGCGCGGGCAGGAACGGCGAGCGAGGCCAGTAGCGCTGCCACCCCGATGGAAAAGACGACGCGGGGCAGGCGATCGCACGAACTCAAAAACCTCTTCATGAGAGAAACTCTTTCGGTGGGATCGAATACGAGTTGGAAAGCAAACGAAAAACCGCGCAGACGGGTACGGAGTAGCCGCCCGCGAAAGGTCGCCCTCGTGGCCCTTGTGGCTCGTGGCGACCGACCTCGCGGCTCGGCTCATGCCGCGAGACATCTGCAAGTCCCGTGCCAATCCTCCAAAAATGACGAAACGGGCATGGCGCGCACGAAACGGGCAGAAACGGCCCCGGGGTGGAGCGATTCGCCCCAGTGGGTAGATCGATTCACTCCACCCACCACGCCCGATGGTGGAGGTGGCGAGGTGCTTCCTGTCCACGCTCGAGGCCGGGGTTTTCTTGTCGGCGCAGACCCGCCTTGAAACCGCTCTTCTCGCGGGCCGTCCGCACCGTGGCATGGAATGCCGTCAGAGGCTTCGGACGCGAGGCGTCGAAGCCCCGGGAACGGCCGACTGGGACGCGGTCTGCGCAGACGCCAGAAAAACGCCGCCGAAGCGGGCGCGGGGCGTTTCGAGAAACCCGCTCCGGACGCCCGGGCCGCTCCTCCCGAGGCTTAAGAGTCGCTCACGCCGCGACTGACCAGCCACTGGGCCAGCGACACGCGGAGATGGCGAGCGCGGCCGTCGGGCCGTCGCTCGTAGAGTTTGAGGATGACCGTGCCGTCGGGCATGAATCGCACATACCGAACCGGCCGGTCGTTGAAAGTGGTGATTTTCACCGTGGAACCTTCCGTAAAAAAAGAAGGCAGGGGCGGCACCCAATGGCGCCGCCCCTGCCGTGATGAACCTCGATACAACCGCCGGCTCAAATGCCCAGCGGCGCTTGCCGCCGACTGGCGGAACGAAGATGATGTCGACGGACGCGTTGAACCTGCTTTCGACCTGGTGAAGCTATGCCGACTCTTTACGTGGAAACGTCAATTGTCAGCTACCTTCGTGGGCGACCGAGTAGTCAGGTCGTTGCTGCGGCGCGGCAACTGTTGACGCAACGGTGGTGGGGTGCAGAGCGGGCGAACTACGAGCTCGTTACCTCGCAGTACGTGCTCGACGAGGCGGCGGATGGTGATTCCGCCCTGGCCCAGAGTCGACTCGAGACGCTCGCAGGTGTCCCTATCCTGCCTGTTGAGGGGGCAATCCTGGACATCGCCGAAGAGATCCTGCGAAAGGCGATTCTGCCACGATCGGCGAGTGTCGACGCCTTGCATATCGCCATGGTGGCTCATCACCAAGTAGACTACTTGTTGACGTGGAACTGCACGCATATCGCGAATGCCCGAATCCTTCCCAAGGTTTTTGGCGTACTCGACAGCGCGGGACTCGCGAGGCCGATCATCTGCACGCCGGAGGAGTTGCTGAACGATGACACAGAAATCTCCTGATCGCGACACGACGATCGAAGACATTCACGCGACTCGACGACGCATCGCGGAAAAGTTTGGACACGATCTCGCGGCCATCGTCGAGGACGCCCGGAATCGGCAAGCCGCCTCCGGCCATGAAATCTGGCGACCGAAGCCGAAGCCTTCGGCGGCGTCCCCGAGTTCCTGACGTCAGGAAGCCCGACGGCGTTTGCCGCCGCCCTTGCGGTCGCCCGCCTTTAGCCAGTGCTTGCTGCACCACTGCGACACCCGGTCGGGCTTCTCCGTCAGCCGGTGGTAAGGCTCGGGAATCCGCGCGTCCTCCATCAGCCTCGCGATCCGGGCACAGTTCCGCATGTGGTCCTTCGTCATGTCCAGTTCCTTGGCGATCTCCTTGTAGGTCTTTCCCGCCAAACGCCGCTCAACGATCACGCGGGCATGCTTTACCAGCTGCGGTTCAGCGAACGCATTGACCACGAGCGGTCGCTCGAGCATCACCGGGGGCTCGTCCTCCGCCGCGGCCGCCTGGCGGAGCGGGCCCGCCACCGCCGATGGGAGTGCCGCCACGAGGTTGATGGTGAACTCCAGCCGCGGCACCACCCGCTTGCCGTCGATTCGCATGAAGGGCACCACCCGGATCGGCCCGTTGAGCAACTGCCGCAGAATCACCGCCGCCCGGGCCTCGTCGCCGAACAGCTGGCCCTTCACCGCCCCGAGGTGCTCGAGAAGCTTCGCCTCAGAAGGTAGTTTCTCCTTGCGGCCCGCCTGTTCCTCAACCTCCCGCCGGCGAGCCCGCACGATCACCAGCTCCTGCTCCCGCTCCGCCAGCCGGGCGGTGAGCGTCGCAAGAGCCCCGTCGCCGCTCTCCACGGCGGCCGAAAGCCGCTCGATCCCCGTCAAGAGCCTCTTCTCCTCCTTGTCGAGCTTCTTGAGTTCGGCGGCCACCGCGCCACCCTTCTCATGGAGCTCCTTCACGCGAGCAAGCACTGCTTCGCGGACGCCGTCGAGCGTGAGCACCTCGTTCACGACGGCCTCGAGTACGGCGGGATACACCCGCTCTCGCATGCAGTAAACGCGGTTCCAGCACTTTCCCGTCGCCGAGGCGGAGCAGCGAAACGAGCCGTCCTGTTTCCCGTACGAGTACATGGGCGAACCACACACGCCGCAGTTGAACACGCCAGCGAGCAGGCCACGACGCTGCCGGGTCGTGCCGCGAAGCGGATGGCCGGCACCGCGAACCGGCTTCTGGAAAACGCGTCGTTTGTCGACCACCTCGTTAGCCCTGTACCACAGGTGATCCGACACGATCCGCAGATGCAGGCTCTCCCGCGTCTGGATCTTGTCCTCGTCGTTCCAGACGTACTCCGATTTGCCCGTCCGCAGCTTTCGCTTCGCCTTCTTCTTGCGGAAGGTCTCGAAGCCCAGGTAAATCGTGCGGCGGATGATCGCGTTGACGTTGCCCGCCGTCCACTTCGCCTGTCGAGACCACTTGGCCTTGGCAAACTTGATAGCGTCGAGCCATTCACCCACCTCGGCCGCCGTCTCTCCGGCGGCGATCCGTTCGAAAACCTCGCGGATGACCACCGCCTTCTCCTCGTCGATCTCGTCATAGAACGGGCCCTTAGCGGGCTCGGTCTCCGTCGCCGGCAGGGTCGGTCGACGCTTGTACCCGATCACCGTGTTGCCGACGGCGGCACCACGGGCCCACAAGCCGTCGTGGGCCCGCTCGATCCGCTTCCGCGTGTAGAAGTTCGACCGGGCGTGCTGCATCTGGCTCATGTGCAGCCGATCGGGCCAGTCGTCGTCAGCCGTGTCGATGTAGTCCGACGTGCAGATCACCCGTACGTCGGCGTCCACCGCCGATTCAAAGAGTTCGCCCGCCTTCGTGTGGTGGCGGTACAGCCGGCTCGATTCCTCGGCGATGATCAGGTGCCATCGCTTGGCCTCGATGCCTGCCCAAACCTGATTGATCCCTGGGCGGTCGGCGATCTCGCCGCTGACCTCGGGCTCGGCAATGACGTCGATCACGACCTGCTCCGGCTTCCAGCCCTTGGGCAGGTTCGACTCCAGGAACGTCCGGCAGGAGGCCACTTGGTCGTCGATACTCGACTGCCGCTGTTCCTCGGTGGAGAACCGGGCGTGGATCAGGGCGTGGAGCGGCTGCTCCTTCGGCAGCAGGATGGGTTGGCGGAGGTGCATCATGACGCACCCCCTTTCACCGCCGCCGGCGGCACGATCGCGATCCCCCGGGCCGCACCGCGGGCCCGAGCGGAGAGGCCAACCCTCTCCGGCATGGCCTCGGAAGACTTTGCTGAAACTTTGCTGAAGGGTCCTGACTTTGCCCAAAACGGGCCGCTCCGTTCCAACACCAGCCAACGATCACAAGTCGTTGATGGGCATGAAACTTGCGTCAGGAATCGCAGGCAATCCGAGACCGTCGAAAACAGTCCCGAAAGAATCCCGCCCTCTCCGTTGGTTGGTAATCGTCGAATCGAACGGGCCTTGTTTCCAAGGCTCTTTGAACAGCGTGTCATGTTTGACCTCCGTGACTTTGCTGAAACTTTGCTGATGCCCTTCTGCCCCCGGGCGGGTTTGGCGGCATGCCCGGCGGCCTGGCGGCGCTCGGCCAGCTGCCGCATGGTCACCTGAGCCTCCTCGTCCGCGATGTGGACGTCAATTTTGAGCGCCTCCTCGTCGATGTGGCCGACCCAGCGACGGAGCGTGAAGAAACTCACCCCGGCGAGGACGGCGATCGTGCAGAAGGAGTGCCGGAACTTGTAGTTCGTGCCCTCGAGGCCGAGCTTCGCGAGCACGGTCTTGAGGTAGGCAAGGATATGGCGGTCGTTGGCCGGCAGGTCGGCCGTGGCGGCGGTGCCGTCCATCCGGTCGATCACCCATCGGCGGCTGCGGGGCAGGTCCCGCAGCATGGCGACGGCTCGGGGCGAGAGCGGCACGGCCCGCTGCTCGCCGTTCTTCGGTCGCCAGGGCCGCGCACCGCGCACGACCTCCGTCGGCCAGATGTGGGCGACGGGCGTCGGTCCATTGAGCGTCAGGTCGTCGTGCGTCAGATGGACGACCTCGCCGATCCGCATGCCGGTCTCGGCCATCAGGAGATAGGCCGCCTTGTAGGGTCCCTTGGCGGCATCCACGATCGCGTCGAGTTGCTCCTGCCGCCAATACTCCCGGGGGCCCGGTTTCGGCTTCACAAGCTTCGTGCCGGCGACCGGGCTGGCGGCGAGCATCCGGCGGGTGACGGTGACGTTGAGCCATTGCCGGACGAACGTCAGCTCGGTGTAGATCGTCTTGGCGGCCATGCCGTCGCGCCGCCGCCGCCCGTCTCTCCCGCCCGTGGCCCGCCGATCGACTGGGGCAAGCTCGTGCAGATCCATGACGATCGCGAAGCGGTTCAGATGTCGCCCGACGAGTTGCCCGTGATCGACATCCACAGCCTCTGACCGGCTTCGGACGCGAGGCGTCGAAGCCCCGGGAACGGCCGACTGGGACGCGGTCTGCGCAGACGCCAGAAAAACGCCGCCGAAGCGGGCGCGGGGCGTTTCGAGAAACCCGCTCCGGACGCTCGGGCCGCTCCTCCCGAGGGCTCACGAGTCGCTCATCAGCCGAAAGACCGGCGCGGAGGTGCCATTGACCGGACTATCCTTTCCTTTGCTTCGGATTCGGCCGTGCGCTGTGCACGGGCTGCGGCCAGGGGTTTGTCATCGCGTTCTCGTGCAAGGGAAGAGGCGTCTGCCCGTCGTGCAACGGTCGCCACATGGTGCAGACCGCCGCCCACCTGGAGCGGCTCCTCGACGCCGATGCGGCCGCCGCCACGCTCCGCTGGGAAAACAGTGGTTTCACGGTGGACACCAGCGTCCGGATCACGCTCATCGACAGCGACGTGCTGAGCTACTTTCAGAGCCTTGAGCATCTGCTGAGATACGGTGCGCGTCCGCCGTTCGCGCTGGAGCGGCTCTCCGTGATCCGCGGTCGAGACGGCCGCATCGCCCGCGTTTGCTACGTGCTCCCGCGGCATAAGGTTGCCAACTGGGTCGGCTCGGGCCGCGGCCGGGAGCCAACGGCGTCGTCGAGCTCTCACCGTTTGAGTTCTTGGCCCGACTCGCGGACCTCGTGCCGCCGCCGAGGAAGCACCGCTACCGCTACCACGGCGTCTTTGCCCGAACCACTGGCTGCGGAAAGCCGTCACGTCGCTGGCCATGGGCAACGTCGGCAAGCGCGACCCGGCAGCGACGGGCGGGCAGGCGGTCAGCGGATATGCCGCGGAACGCTGTTGCGACGCGAATCAAAAGTCCCGTTCGCACGACACCTAACGGATTGCGTGGTCCAAGCTCATGGCGCGGGTGGGGGAAGAGTATCCACTCGAGTGCCCCAACTGCGGCGGCGACATTCGGCTGATCGCGTTCATCACCGATCAGGGGCCGATCCGGAAGATCCTGACACCACCTCGGCGAACCGCTCGAACCGCCGCCAGTTTCGCCGGCCCGTGGTCCGCCGACCGACTGGGGAGAGCTCGTGCAGGTTCACGACGACCGGGGAATCTTTCAGGCGACGGTGCCCTACACCATCTCCTCGCACGAATCCGACCGGCCCTCGTGAAGGTCGGCGACTTTCCACGCGGGGATGCCCAGCCGCCGCTCGAAAGGCACGGGATCCCAGCCATACCAATGGCGAAAGGCATGGTAGCCGGGTGAATCCGGGACCGGGAAGCGATCGAAGACATCCCGCCATCCGGCAAACGTCACCCAGTCGGTTTCTTCCGGGAACACGCCGAAATCGAAGGCCGCGCAGATTCGCTGCATGTAATCGGCCCGGTCCGCCAGGCTCTGGAGCGTTGCGGGGGGCTCGACATCGGGATAGACGGATCGGTCGATGATCATGGCGTGGGCACGGCGAAGACGCGGTAATACCACTCACGGACTCGCGAGGCCTGTTCTCGAGCTTCCACGGGCTGAATCGTCTCGAGCGGTCGGCTGACTTCAATCATCGCCAGGCGAGCGATGATTTTTCGCTTGGCCTCGTCGATACTGATGCCGAGATCTTTATCGGTGAACGCTCGCCAGCAGTCAGCCATACTCATCACGTCGCGGGTGCAGAGGTGATAGATATCGAGAAAATCCCGCGGCGCGCCCCGTTGCACCAGGGCCGTCATCTTGGATGCCACGTTGTCTCGCAGTGTTTCGATGCAGACAGGCTTCCACTGTGAGGGAATCGCTTCGTCGAGGGAAAGAGTCCGCCTGCTGATCTGGAAGGAGAACTGCTTCTGGGTGTCTTGCAGCAGTTCGAGGCTCTCGGTTTCACCCCACGACCGGCGGCGATATTCAAAGCCATGTCGCGAGGCGAGCGCCTGCATGGCGGCTTCGAGAAAGGCCACCACATCAGCCCGAGGTTCGCCATGCCACCAGGCATCGAGGTCCACGGTGGGGCGATACTCCAGATAGTGACTGAGTGCCACGCCGCCGCCAATCACGATCTCGGCGGCCTCTGCATGGCCGGCGAGGCTCTCGAGCAATTCGCGAGAGAGCGGATGGAGATTACCGGGCGGCTTGGGGAGCAGCGTGGCCATGCTTCTATCTTCATTTCGTGGCCGCTCGATGACAACCCGTTGGCACGGTTCCGCTCCAGCTGAACAGTTACGTTCCCTTGGCAGGGCTACCCTTGTGATAGAACCTGGTTTACTTCATGGGGGCAGCGTCAAACCCAGAGATTCTCGCTCCCCAACGTGGCGACGTTGAAGAGGGGCAGGTCACTCAGCGTCTCCCTCACGAAATTGCTCCAGCAGGTGCACATCGACGCCGACCAAGCCGGCCAAGCGAGCATCCGGGATCTGTTGAAGGCGATCGGGAACGTCGGAAAGCGCCAAGAGGCGGTGACCGGCGGGCATGGGGGCGACGGTCACGCCACGGAAGGCTGCTGCGACGCGCATCAAAAGCCCCGCTCGCACGACACCTCGAGGATTGCGTGGGCGAAACTCATGGCCCGGGTGGGGGAGGAGTTTCCGCTCGAGTGCCCTTGGGTGTGGTGGCGACATCCGGCTCAGAGGAGACCGCCGGCAGGAGCCGGCTCACTTCGAACCGGAGGTTCGCAAGCGGAAGAAGGCCAGGATGGCTTCGCCCGCGTGAAATCAGTCCCTCACACATCTCGGCGAACCGCTCGAGCCTCCGCCCGGCTCTCCCGCCCGTGGCCCGCCGATCGACTGGGGCAAGCTCGTGCAGATCCATGACGATCGCGAAGCGGTTCAGATGTCGCCCGACGAGTTGCCCGTGATCGACATCCACAGCCTCTGACCGGCTTCGGACGCGAGGCGTCGAAGCCCCGGGAACGGCCGACTGGGACGCGGTCTGCGCAGACGCCAGAAAAACGCCGCCGAAGCGGGCGCGGGGCGTTTCGAGAAACCCGCTCCGGACGCTCGGGCCGCTCCTCCCGAGGGCTCACGAGTCGCTCATCAGCCGAAAGACCGGTGCGGAGGTGCCATTGACCGGACTATCCTTTCAACGGAAATGCCATTGACGGGAGCGGCCATGGCAAGCGAGCGCGCCGTCGCAGCGGTGATCGTCAGCCGGGTCGATGGTGCGTCATACGTGGTGGTGAGGCTTGTGATGGCAGCCCCTTCCGGGTCCAGCGTGAGCATGACCCGGTTGCCAACCAGCCCGACGAGGATGTCGTCGGCCGCGAGCATGGCCCGTGACTCGGGGCCCTCGATGCCCGGTGGGCCGCCTGCCGAACGGCGGCCGCGCCGCCGGCTCCCGGCCGGGAGCTATCGCCGACGGCCGAACAGGATGGAGCTCGGGGTTCGCGGCATCGGTTCATCGGTGCAGAAAAGGCGACTTGGGCAGCCAGAATCCGACGTCCAGGGCAGATGTCGGAGAAAGCCCGGATCATCCTAGCTCGCGGATTGTGACGCCGCCAAAAATGGTTGGGATGATCACATCTCTGCCGAAGGTCCGAATCGCTTCGCCCGCATACAGCACCACCGCCGCCCGGCTCGCCCGCGAAGGTGCGTCGCCTCCCGACATTCTCCTGATCGACGGCGGCAAGGAGCGGCTCTCGGCGGCCCTTGACGCTCTCGAGAGCCTGGGAGTCGATCCGCCGTGCGTGATCTCCCTCACCACGCCTCAAGCCGTCGGCAGGACGGTGACCTCTGCAACCTGAGTCTTGCCGCTGCCGGTGACGGCACCGCTTGTCGCAGTGATTGTCTGTTCGCCGAGCGTCGCGAAGATCACCCGCGCGCGGGCCCTGCCATTGACGAATGTCACCGACGCCGGCATCGTGCCTGCAGCATCACTGGAGGCGAGCGTCACGGTGCCGGAGAACGTAGGCACGGGTTTTCCCGCCGCATCGACGGCAAGGAGCACTGCCATCGTCGGCGTGCCCACGGCGACCGCCTTGGGAAGCATCACGACGAAACTCGCGACGACCGGAGCCGCGAGGACCGTCGTGGTGCCCGTACCCACGATGTCTCCCGCCACGCCACCACTGATCCTCAACGACTGCCCACCGGCCGTAGAGAACGTCACCCGCGCCGTGGCCCGACCTGAGCGAAACGTGACAGACGACGGGAGCAGCGCAGCCAGGTCACTGCTCGCCAACACGGCCGTGCCCGCATAGTTCGGGATGGGCCTGCGTGAGGCATCCATGGCGATGATCGTCACGTTCACCGGCGAGCCCGCGAACACGCGTGACGGCACCATCACCACGAATGAAGCCAACGCCTGCGGGGCGATGACGGTGGTCCGCGACGTACCCGTCAATGGCGACTCGCTCAGCGAGGTGACGGTGACCGACTGCGGCCCTGCGGTCGTGAGGGTGACCGGGAACGATGCGCGGCCGTTGGCGAAGACGACCTCGACCATCGGCAGATTCGCAGCGGTGTCACTGCTGGCAACCGTCGCCGAACCGCCGAATGTGGGAACGGGCCGTCCCTGGGCGTCGACCGCGACCGCTGTGACCCACGTCGGCACGCCTGCCCTCACTTGGGCAGGCATCAAGACCGTGAACTTCGTCGCGACCAGTGCAGGAGCGACGACCGTGGAGGCGGAGGCCGAGCGGGTTGGGTCCGCCGAGTCGCTCACCGTGAGGGTCTGCGCACCCGACGTGCGGAAGGTGACCGGCACGAATGCTCTGCCATTGACGAGCGTGACAGACTTTGGAAACGCCGCCGCCGCATCGGAGGACGATACCGCGACCGAGCCGGAGAAACCGAAGACCGGCGTGCCTGCGGCGTCCACCGCTGCAATGCGGGCCATGGTGGGCATGCCGTTGGGGACCGAAGCTGGCAACGTCACCTTGAGTGCGGTGACGAGTGCGGTGGCCGCAACCGGCGGGGGCGCAACGACGATCGAATCGGACAACGATGCCATCGGGGGAGCCAGGAAAAGTCCCGTGCCGCTCAACACTGAACGCGGCTCGAGTTGCTCGATGAAACCGGCCCGTTCAGCGGCGACTCGGCGACGCCGGATCGAAGCGGCACGATCGACCTCACGCTGGCTCATGACACTCCCCCTTTGAAGGAATCACCCACCGCAGCTCGTTTCAAACCGCCGTAACTTATCTCCGCCCTGCGGTTGCTGCAACCCGCTGACGATCGATGCCTGAGGTGGACCCCGGTTTTCGGGCGCCTTGATCAGGTGAAGCTCCGTGGGCAGAACGGAACCCGATCCAGTTATGGTCCCAGGTGGAGCGATTTGCCCCAGGTGGTGGAGCGAATCGCCCCATACTCCGTTCCGAAGTGGAGCGAATCGCTCCACCTTGCAGCCGGCCAGGGTTCGGCAGATCGATGTCGCTCGTGCCGCTCAGCGGACCATTTGGCAACGGAAATCAGCACCGGAAATGCTTCCGTGGCGGAAAATATCCCCTGATCCGCATTTCACGATGCGTTTGGCGCACCTTTTGCTGATGTGTTGAGGAACGAGTTTGTCCGAAAAGAAAACCAGCGACGCATCTCCGTGCGTGAACGAGGGAGCTGGCTTTTCAAGGACGGGTCTCTTTTCTGACGCAGAGGTTTTCATGGCGTTGCGAGTGGCTGATGGGCTCCCCGAGCAGCGAGACGGGCAGCGAGGCGAGAAGCGTGCCGTAACGGCGGCGGCCGGATTGCTGGCGGCTATCGCCGGGGCCAATCAGGGATCCGCCACGGCGGAACTCGTCACCGTGACGACGACGCAGCAGTATGGCCCGACGCCCTTGTCGTACGACGTGCTCTTCACTCCGATCGAGAACGCGACCGACCTCGTCTCGATCAGCGCCGGCTCGGTGTATACGGGTGAGGGTCCGTCTTTCACGATTCAGGCCATCGGCTCCGACGACACGACCACGGACCTGTTCTTCGACCCGTTCAATCCCGATTTTTTTCAGAACGTTTCGCTTGCCTCGATTACCAACAACACGTTCACCGATTTTTCAGCACGCGAGATCAAAGGGCTGCGATTCACGTTGGCGCAACCCAACCCGGGCCCCCAGCCGTCGCTCACGCTCCCCGTGGGCACGGAACTGGTGTTTAGCGCGGTGCCCGAACCCGCGGCGGCAATGCTGCTGGGCTGCGGTCTGGCTGCGGTGCTGATCGGCCGTAGATTCAGAAAGCTTCGGTCGGCCGCATCCGCGCAGTGACCGTGCCGCGACAGTCCATCGCGATTCATTCGCCCGGCAGTGAAAAGAGCCGTTGAAACTCGGCGAATTTTCCCTGCGGGCCGCGGGTGATCTCGGGGACGTAGTCAAGGCTCACTCGCAGGCTGCCGCCGAGTGCTTCCGTGGCGACCGCGATCACGTGCTGCTCCTCCGCGGGGCTCAGCGGGCGGGCCACGACCAGCCGGAAGCAGACGTGATCGGGGGCGGTCTGAACGACCTGGTGCTGGAGAATCGCCTCGACCTGCATCACGGCCCGGTGGCCGTAGTAGGGCGGACGGAGGTCGCCGGACGGCAGCATGAGCAGGTCGCGGGCCCGGCCGGGAATGGCATCCAACACCGGCAGCAGGCGGCCGCATCCGCAGCGGCCACCGCCCACCGTGGCGAGGTCGCCGATCTCATACCGCAGGAGCGGCATGGCGAAGTTGTGCAGGGGCGTGAGGATCACGCTTCCAGTGTCGCCAGCGGCGCACGGCCGGCCGGCGGCGTCGAGCACCTCGACGATCGATTTCTCCGACTGGACATGCCAGCGGCCCTCCTCCAGGCACTGATACGCGATGGCGCCCACCTCGCCGGCGGTGTAGGTGCTCGAGAGCGGCGCATCCCAGACCTCGCGGCAGAGTGCGGAGAGTTCGGGTGGACTCGCCTCGCCCACCACGACGGCTTCCTTCAGCGCCGGGAGCGAAATCCGTTCCTGACGGGCCCGGCGCAGGATCTCCAGCAGCAACGAGGGAAACGTGCAGACATAGTCCGGAGCGACCTCGCGCAGCGTCTCGATCAGGGCGGAGATGGGTGAGCGGTAGTCGAGCAGATAGCTCGGGCCCGTGGGCCAGACCGTGGCGACCGGTGCCCCCCAGTCTTTGGTTCGCTGCAGGTGGACGGTGTCATCGAGCACGACTCGCTGTTCGTTGCGGAGAATCGACAGAAAACTCCCCGACAGGTCGCGGCCCCGCCAGATGTGCTCGCGGAGCTGAAAGGCCTGCCAGTAGAAGTAGTCGAGCGTGCTGCGGATGATCCGCACGGGTCGCCCGGAGGATCCGGAGGTCAGGATCTCTCCGACGCCCCCATGACCGGCCGGCAGCTGGCGGGCGTGGAGTGCGGTTCCCAGCGACTGGACATCGGCCCGCTTGAGGATCGGCAGCGACTCCCAGCGCCTGTTCCATTCCGCCACATCGGGCGGGTCCCGCCGCCGCGACTCCGGATCGAGGCCCGCGGCGGCAAGCCGCTCCCGCCAGAAGGGCATCTGGCCGACGGCATGATCGATCAGAGACTCGACCTGCGGTCGCCGGACGGCGGCGAGCGCCTCCTCGGAGAGATACTGCGACCGAGAGAGCTGCTCGGTGACGGCGAGCAGGGCGGCTGCCTGCGTCTGCGGCACGGCCGGCCAGACTCCACCGGGAAACGCGGCGTGTGGGGTGGGGAGTTGCATGGGCGAGGCACCGCTTTCGGCAGGGAACTCCGGAGGGAACCGCGCGAGCCACTCCCCATCAGAATGCGGATCGCCGGAGTCGACAAGGCGGGATCAAGGCGCCGCGGCCGCCGGCGAGAGGTCTGCGAGCGACACGTGTTCCGCATGCACGACGCCTCCCGCCACGTCGCGGATCGCCAGCGTCAGGCTGGCGCCGGCGGACTCCGCGGCCTCCCCCTCGGGCCACTCGATGTCGATCGTGCCAAAGTTGACGCCCCGTTGGTGCGGCCCGAGCCGCAGGGGATTTGGATCATCGCTGCCCATGCCGGCCGGCATGGCCTGGTTGAGGCTGCTCGCGGTGAGGTCATAGAGCGGATACTCGACGGCGTCAGGGCCTGCCGGAATCCGACTGATCTCCGCGGCATGCCGGTCGCCGCTCACGAAAATCACGCCGCCGGCTCCGGAGTCGCGGATGAGCTTCAGGATCCGAGTCCGCTCAACGGGATAGTTGCCCCAGTGCTCCCAGTGGTGCCCCGTGAAGGCGAACTGGATGCTCGAGAGCACGATCCGCACCTCGGCGGGCTCCTCGAGCACGCGTCCGAGCCATGCCATCTGCTCCGCACCGAGCACGGTGGCCGAAGGGTCGTCCGTGGGACGATATCGACCGCCGCGCGGCTTTCGTTGGTCCGCGGAGAGCGTTGCCAGCGGCGACCGGTGGTACCGCGTGTCGAGGCAGATGAACTGCACGCGACGGCCGGGAGGGCCCGCGGTGACCGCGCGGTAGATGCCTTCCTGCCCGCGCAGCGGCGCATCGGCCGGCACACCGAAGAAATCCAGAAACACCGCCTGCGACCCGCGCCGCATCCGGTAGTCGCGGCCCGCGTCATCGGCGCCGAAATCGTGGTCGTCCCAGACCGCGATGATCGGGACAGTGCGCCTCAGTGCGGCGAAGCCCTCGTTGGCCGCGAGGACGGCGTACTTCCGCCGGAGGACTCCCATGTCTTCCGTGTCGCCGTAAATGTTGTCGCCGAGCATCAGGAACACGTCGGGCCGATAGCGGGCCACCGCCTCCCAGATTGGCTGCGGCTTGTCCTGCCGGATGCAGGAGCCCAGCGCGATTCGCGTGATCGGCTGCAGGGCATCGAGATCGGCAGCCGTCGACGAGCCCCGCGTCGCGACCAGGAGCCCGGCCAGGCACGCGATCACGAGCGGAGATCGGGAAAAAAACGTATTCATAGAACTCATCTTCTCAGGATGGTCGCCGCGGCGGCAACGGCCGAGGCTCGGGCAGCACGGAGACCGGGGCGTACTGGGGAAAAGGTGGCAGCCACGAATGGCAAGACGTTAGCCTCCCCAGCAGAATCTGTGGGTGAACGTGGGCTCCGGTAACCGGCCGAGCACATGAAAGAGGGCGATTTCGATGCCCTTTGGCGTCCGGAAGCCGAACGCTTTTCTGGTGGTCAATTTCGCTTCGCCGCTGAACCCCCAGACGACGCCCGGCGAGATTGACCTGCCCCCCTTAAACGCCAACACTTTCAGGGAGAGAATCTCTGGTGGTGCTGCCAAGAAATCCCCAGCCGTCGGCAGACATCGGGCACGTTCATGCCCTTCCCAAGGTCAACGTCAGCCTGCCGAAGCAAGCCCCCGATCTGCTCTGCACTGCGTCGCTTCTTCATCAGAGAACCATTTGAAGCCCCACCAGGGGGCACGAGGACTCTCTCACAAGACCTGGCCGCTCAGCCGGAAGCTCATTCTCCCGGCGTCTGCCTGCGCTTGTCCTGGAAAAACTCCCACACACGCTCCGCTCCCGAGAACGATGCGATGGGCG